>OIYQ01000547.1_pt1 | contig 15343 bp, 17 predicted proteins | sample 1588311 | NCBI WGS metagenome assembly OIYQ01 (sample SAMN03283244) | human gut metagenome | biome: human-associated habitat; material: feces | host: Homo sapiens | place: Peru | collected 2012
TCATTTAGCTGATAGAGAACTATCTGCGACTCATCAGTAATCTGTATGTTATTACTGTCGTTTGCCATACTTGTCATTATTTACAAATAATAATTTCCAAAGTTACGACTTTTTTATCAAACCACCAAATAAAATGACTAATTCTTTTGTATTTACATTGGAAATCATCATATTTCAAATAATATGCCCTATATTTACTCATAGAAAGACGATAGCCATTGATTAACGGCTCCTTTGTCTTCCAATCTAAGAAGTTCTTCCTCTTCTGCTTTAGTAAACTTAGGAACACCAAAGTTTTTGATGTTTGAACCATTCAGCGAATAATATCCTGATGTGTAAGGCTTACTGTTAGCTACAACATAGTTCCAAAAAATATCAGACTCCAACACCTTCTGCAAAATCTTCATCTTTCGCATATCATCACCCACGAACGCCATACCATTGTATAACAGCAAGTTTGAATTTTCTACAATAACGCAGTTTAATAAGCATTCTTCACCAATTCGATAATTGCTCCTTCGGGATTAGAAAAGTTCTCTGCTCCTATGAGCATAGCTGTTCTAGCCGAAGCTGTAAATGGAATTTTCATATCTAGTTATAATTTTATTAATTAGAAGTTATCTGGTTGCTAATCACGAGACACATAAATATGCAACATATCATACCTCATTCTGGTAATTCATAAGAAGCTTCCTCATTACCTTTACTGACATTATTGTTATCATTTCTATAATCAGCAGAAAATCTATAACACAAAAGTTCTAATACTCTAACAGGTTTACATGCGAAAGAAAGGTAATCCAACAGCTTATTTACTAGCACTGTCTCAACATTATCTTGTGATTTATCAGCAGAAAAGAAGACTTCTTTATATACTCCATCATATCTAAAATCACACAAGTCCTTATTTTTGCTTCGTATTGCTTTCTTCGTATTTTGATAAGCAACATACTCTTCAGTTAACCGAACATCCAAGTACTTGACATAAACAGTCGAATACAACCAATTTATAACAATACGCATCACTATGGGAACAAGAAATACCAAAATTATCAATATTCTTGCCAAGAATGTAATAGATACATTTTTAGAAATGGCAAAGTCTTTCATGCTCAAAATTTTCAGAGAAGCGTTAGAAGTCAAATATAGCCAAACAAATGCAGCTATCACTGCAAATATGTACCTAAACCAGACTCCCCACCATCTTTTCCATTCAAAAGCCCCTATAATATATAATCCAAAAACCATTGCCATATCCATTAATATAACAAAACAACATATACATTGATTCGTCTCTGACAGCAATCCTTCAAAGGCAAAATATATCAAAAGAGAAACACAGAGCATAAGATAAAAAGCCCCTTCTCTTCTTGCGCTTGTATCAATCTCAACAGACCTATTTTTTATTAAATTTAGAAGTTCTTGCTGCTTTGGCGTACTCAAAGCGAAATCAAATTTTTTCAAGGCATTTTCCACAACAGCAAAGACATCCGGAGTCCAAAAGCGATTGAACATCATATTATCTATAGCAATTGTCACATAAAGAGCAGAGAAGAATTGTACTATAGTATTCAAATCACTTAACATAACTTACTTTTAAAAAGTTGTTCTATTATTTTTTGTGTTTCTTCATTGACGGTATATTCATATACACCTTCTACATTTTTATTACCATCAGAAGTTATCTTAGCCTGATAAGAAGGATAATCATTACCTTTAGATTCATTATTTTTCCAATTTAGAGGTCTTAGATTTTTCACATCATCTATCAAGGAAACATCACTTATGCTTTCTGACAATTTTGACTTAGGATAAATATGATCAATTTCCCAACCAAAAGGGGAAGTTCTATCTCCATACTTTTCTCTAATCATCCATGCCCCACAAGCATCCTTTCTATAACATTTTTCATTGTAGCCTTTAACTACTTGACCTTTATTCCATATCACATCAAGTCGTTCCTTATCATTTTTTTCCATATTTCCTTATTTTGTAAACCACCAATACAGCGTGCCCACTATTTATCAGTGGGTTAGCTGTACCTGGATTTTAAAAAAAAGTTTCGATTTTTTATTCTTTAACTTTAGGCAGCATGCTGAGGGAGCTCAGCGTCCTTGCCATCGTAAGCGTCCAAAAATGTTACAACGCCCCTATTTGCGGGCTTTTTGCAAAGTCAGCAAATCTCATTTTTAAATTTCTTTCACTAAAAATTTCATTAATCCAAGCAGATTGTCATCGGAAGCAGGTTCTCATAGTCCGTTCTACCAGATTTCACGGCCTTGAGCAAAGCCTTGAAATATTACCTGAACGAGACTCCGACTTGCTTGCAAGTCTGGATAAAGGTATTGTACATTGCCGATCTCAATGCACCCTGAACACTACCGAAGAACAACGAGCCCTTTCGATTTACCAAACACCACATATAGGTCTTACGGTGACCGAAATGAGTCTGGAATCGCTCCCATGTCTCGTCTACGTTTACGTTGGAACCAGGAGCCAAGGCTCGATCCTTCAATGCTTAGTCAAGCCCACCCTTCTTGACAAACAAAGCATCCGTCGTTTGGATGGTAATGAGTATGCCACCCTTCGACTTCTTTGCTTTTGGCTTGGATGCTAGCTGAGGTGGGGCTTCAACATCATCTGTCTCTTCATCTGTAGGTGCTCCCTATATCTCAACAGGAATAACAGTATCCTTGGCATGCTTCTTGAACCACGCATAGAAAACTTTATCTAGGCGCACAATACGGCTTTCACCGAATACTTACCGCACATTTATATTTATACAGCCTATTGCATCACTCTTGACTTAGGCTACATTTATATGCTTTTTTTTATCAGCCTTTGTTTTATCCAAAATTCCTTCTAAATCAGCTTCACCTAAATGTTCACGCCCACCCTTGCCAAAAACCTCATAATGATTTTTAAGAAACATATCCTTATACCAATAGTGACCAGTTTTTAATTCCTTATATACAGATGCTCCTTGGACAGGATCTATGCCTTTACATTTTTCAAAACGCGTTTCATCATCAAGAGCAAAAGTAAACACGCCCTTGCTTGAAAGAAAATCAAACAAATTATTACCAACATTAAAGCATGGTACTTTTATAAACCCTTTAGGATAATCCTTTTTATGTCTTGCATCTTGAAAAAAAACAAGCTGATCATTTGTATGAGCAACATCATCAACACATACAAAGCTGGAATTGTCCAACACACAACGAGATACAAGATGCTTTTTTCCATCATAGCACCCAGTTACCTTCTTTTCCACTATATCCCAGGAAAAACAAGACAATTCATTATCTATATTTTTATGGTTTATATAACCTTTATCCTTAATGCTACGTATATAAGGGTCCGATAATATTGCGTCATCATCAAACCATAATTTAACGTTTTTACTTCTGACATGCCGTAGCTCGTTCAAAATGGGCTTTGTTACTTCGTTAATTACACAAAAATAAACATTTACCATAGTTACTTATTATGAATTTAACTTATAAAGATCCTCTTCCAATCTATCAAAAAAGCCTTTTGGTTGATAATCCAACAAGCCTTCATCATTGATTGCAATCTCTTCGACATTTGAGGCGTGCCTATCTTTGCCATGAAGATAATACATACAAACACAAGATTTATTTAATCCTTTTTGGGGATTCTTGGCATATTCCTTACATGCTAATTGTATACCATTAATGATATGATCGCTATGCGTTTCGACTATAACCTGCACACCATTTCTCGCTACTTTAGCTATCAATCTTGCCATTTCCGCTTGACCGTCTGGATGCAAATGAGCCTCAGGATTCTCCAAAATAACTAATGCGCCTTTATGGGCAGACAACAATGCCACTATAACTGGAAGAGTATATGAAATTCCGAATCCTACATTTTCCGCACGCAAACCACGTATTGGCTTCGTTTGGTCATCTTCTCCATCAAAACCATATATGATATTGAAAGAATTATTATCCTTACCAGATTCAACCTCTATAGTAACATTAGGACTAATCTTTTGCTCCCAATAAATTGCTTGCTGCAACAAAGATAAATCTTCACATTCCTCGTCATAATAGTTATAGACATCATCCTTTCCATATTTATCCAAAAAATGAGCCACCAACTCCCCCTGTCCTTCATTTAGAGATATTTGTCGCTGACTTTCAACTGCATAACTTTCTTTTGGGAAAATACTGTTACCACCCCACCTAAGAGCACTAACGTATTGGAAGTCATTATTGAACAAGGACATTTTCTGCAACAATTCCAGATTCATTGCATTCTCATTATATTCATATTTTTTTATGAACGAATCCAACAACCCATCACCTGCATCAAATACAAAATTGAAAGATTGTTGATTGTCCGAATCAATCCGAAAACTTATCTTTGAATCATCTGCAAGTGCATATAGAGCATCATGGGCTATACCAATAGAGCATAAAGGTGAATTCAAATCTAAACCATTAGAAAGTCTACTCTTCAAAAAAGTTTGTCGAAGCAGCAATAATGATTGTATCAAACTCGTCTTTCCGCATCCATTCACTCCTGTCAAGACTGTCAAAAGACCCAACTTTACATTGGTATCTTTATGTGATTTGAAATTTTTAATTCTAAGTTGACTAATCATAATTTCATTTATAACAAATACATTCGTTTAAAATACGATGAAAAACACCGAATCTTCTTTTTACATTATCTCGTTGACCGGTACCACCAGAAAAAGATCCATTATAGGATTTATTCTGTGCCATTTCATCCATCAATCGCTCTTTAAATGCATCCTTGTTTTTTTTAAGCACAGCATACTTTTCATCACTTAAAATTGCAAAATAATAAGCTATTACTTCAAAATACGCCTTATTGATCGGTCGTTTTTTTTCTGAAATATTTTCTCGTTTACGGAAAGCATCATCAGCGAAGATTTCACTAGCACGTAACATAGATTTATGAAAATCCTGCTTCATTCTTTCTATCAAATTCATGGTAATCGCACCTGTCTTAATTTTTTCCAAGCATGTATTCATAAAATTATCCAAATCAGGCACATAATTTTCATATCCCTGAAGATAAAATGCCATAAAACGAGTTACAAAGTCTTGATCTTGCATTCTCTTTTGCGGTATTTTATTCCCTGTTGCTCTTTTAAAAGCTTCATCATTTGCCATTTCCTTCACTGTATCAATTGCAACTCCTTGGAACACAGCATTTCTAATCTCTTGAGGTTTCAGCTCCATTCCACCGGTGTTAAGTCGCTTAAATAAGATATACTTCACTTTATCTGGCACACCTTTACCCAACAAATTGACCGTTATGGGCAACATTCTTAAATCACGCCTCAAGTCAAAGGGAAGTTCACTAAACTTTTTACCATTGAAATCTAGGAATTCCAAATCACAAAGACTAAAATTTTGCAATACGCAATAATTACGTATCGCACAACATCTTTGTAATCCATCTATCACTTTCCAGCATTTCTTATTAACTTCCTCAAAATAAAAAGCAGGCAATCTAAGACCTAGCAGAGCTGACTCAATAAGTCGGCTTTGCTTTCCTTGTGACCAAAGATCTTCCTGCCTTTGATATTCTGTTTTAAAGTCTATCCAACCATACTCTATCCTGTCTATCAAATCCCCAAGATTCATTGGTGGATTAGCCAAGTCTATATCATTAGGTGAGAAAGGTTGAGTTATTATTTCATTTGCAGAAGTATCTTCTTGATCTATTAAGAAGTCTTCTGTTTCATTTCTGTCTTCTACCATTTTTTATTTTTTAATCTAGTATTCTGGCACTACGATTGCACAATCAACCAGTAATTGTATTATATTATTTTGCAAAACTACAATAATATTTTGAAAATACCAAAAGAAAAATAAAAAAAATAATATTTCCAATCATAATTCTCTAAGAACACCTACTAAACAGCAAGAGTATATCACATATAGAAAAGGTAACAGCAGGCGTTCCGCTATCATCCTCCTTCCGATAGCCTTACTATGTAACTTCTTCCGAAGAAAGTAATCCTACTTTTTTCGGAAAGGATCCTTGTATATTCCCAAGAGCTGCTTACCGAAGTAATAGAAGAACTGCATATCATCCACGAAATAACGCTTGAAGAGGCGCTTTGGCTCCTTCATGCAACGATACAGCCACTCCATACCGATTTTCTGCCAAATCTTAGGCGCACGTTTCAATGTTCCAGCTTCAAAGTCAATGGTAGCACCCAGAGCCATGAACACCTTTACTCTAGGCATCTTATCACGATACTTCATAATCCACTTCTCCTGCTTTGGAGCACCGACCACCATCTGAAGCCCTACCTTCTCATTAATGCGCTCCATTGCCTTAACAGCAATACCCTCCTTGGCACCAAGCAGGAAAATCTTGCAGTCAGCATCATTCTTATGATATATTCTGATACACATCATAAAACTCCCTGTCCTTCTGAAGCTTAATCAGATGATCAAGATTAGGAGAGTCACAAGAACACCCTCCTTCAGGTTCTCCAAGAGATTCTGACGAGTTATGTTCTGAATATCTATATTTAATACTTTTACTGTTTCCATTTTTTTTAATTTGTGGGGCAAAATGTTGACAACAATGATATAAGAAATCGTTTAATTCATATAGATGAATTCCAACATTTCTCAAATGCATCAGAATTACTTGAAGCAAAACCTAATTCCACCATCTTTTCGAATAACATATGAGGATTAGAATGAGCTACATGATAGTCTAATGTAGTATCTATTTTTTTTAAAACATTATTTTCATCATAATGCACCCCTAGGCGGTCCCATCCCGCACAATATGGCGCAGACCTTTGATGGTCCGCCAACCTTAGAGCGTAGCGGTTCTGAGCACCGGAGGGCGGTTACATCCCTTGCCCTTTTGGAAAGGGCGAGGGCTTGGGAGTGGGTTAAGGACCCTCCCGCAGGGGAGGGACAGGTGGGGCAAATATAGCACTGTAGGGCGGTTACATCCTCTCGTCCCTGAGGGTTTCTGTCCCCCAGAACTGGGGGAACCGAAGGGGGCGTAAAGACTATTGAAGAGAGGCTTGGTGAGAAAGGTGGAGCCTTCTTTAATGGTAAAGAAGGACGGGTTGATTTTAGAAAAACCTCCTTTTGGCTAAAGGGAGACGGAGGTTTTCGAAAAAAATCACCTCAATATTTTTAGGAAAGCCTCTTTCTTTTAGTATCGAAAGGACTTTCAAAGTCCTTCAGCACCTCATGTTTCGTATCCTTCTCGGAAAGATTAGCATGTTCCGTAGGAATGCGCCAATCGATACGAAGCGATTCATCCAAGATAGAGATACCCCCATCAGCCTCTGGGTGATAGAAGTTATCACACTTATACTGGAAAAATCCACAGTAGCCTCCATACCTAGTACACATTTTACCAATTAAGTCCAAGTAAACTAAGACTACAGGAAATATCTGAGTAACAGATGAACCTTATTCCACCGTCACACTCTTCGCCAGATTTCTCGGCATATCCACATCCAGTCCCTTATCCACAGCCACATAGTAAGCAAGCAGCTGCAGCGGAACCACGCTCAGCAGCGGAACCAGCGCATTCAGGGTTCTTGGAACCTCCAATACATTATCCGCTATTTCCTTCACCTGCTGGTCACCCTCAGTCACCACGGCAAGGATGCGACCGTTTCTCGACTTCACCTCCTGCATGTTTGAGATAATCTTTTCATACAACTGATGATGCGTAGCAAGGAAAACGATTGGCATATCCTGATCTACCAGAGCGATGGGACCATGCTTCATTTCGGCAGCAGGATAGCCCTCGGCATGGATATAACTGATTTCCTTCAGCTTCAAGGCACCCTCCATCGCCACAGGATAGTTCACACCACGACCCAGATACAGGAAGTTGTGCGCATAGGTAAACATTCGGGAGATATCCTTGATTATCGGAGCCTGCTCCAATACCTTCTCCATTTTCTGCGGAATCTCAGAAAGTTCCTCTATCATCTGATAATAGTCAGCAAAGAGGCGACCACTCATACAATCCTTCAGACAGTTAGGCTGGTCATAAATCTCCTTCAGCATAAAGTGATCAAAACCACCCTTGCTCAACTTGCTGATGTCCAGATCCACGGCCTTGATATCGTAATGACAGGCAGAATGTTCCAGGTTGATGATATTCAACTCCTCACCTACCCTGACGTCAGCAATCTGACCATCTTCCAGATACACCACCTTATCCGTATGCTCCACGATAGGAGTCGCATCACTGGCGATATAGAAGTTCAGATTATCCTTACCCACACCAACTACCAGCGGACTAGACTGGCGTGCTGCTACCAGATGGCTAGGATTATTCTTCTCGACAACAGCAATGGCATACGCACCGATGGCATCGTTCAAAGCCTGGCAAACGGCAGAAACCAAGTCCTTGCCATTCTGCTGATAGTAGAAATCAATCAGCTGCACCAGCACCTCAGTATCAGTAGTACTCTTGAACTCATAGCCCTTCTCAATAAGCTGTTCCTTCAAGACCTGATAGTTCTCGATGATGCCATTATGCACCAAAGCCAAGTCACCACTCATGCTCACATGAGGATGCGCATTGGTAGCAGAAGGCTCACCATGGGTAGCCCAGCGGGTATGGGCGATACCTACATGACCGCTACAATCCTTCTCGGCAGCCATCGTCTCCAGGTTACTCACCTTACCCTTTGTCTTGTAAATATTCAGTTGATTCTGACCATTAATCAAGGCCACACCAGCACTGTCATATCCACGATACTCCAGTTTCTTCAACCCCTCAATAAGAACAGGATAAGCATCATTCTGTCCTATATATCCAACTATTCCACACATAGTTTACTTTCTTACTAAATTATTTTTTTATTTGTTTCTTCTAATCCAGGAATCTCATGATGAGCAGAATCTGTTCCTCCCACTTATCACTCAATCTCATCGCCTCCTCCTTGCTATAAGCAGGATGGCTTTTGGTAAATCCGCTGAAAATTTCATCAATACAAACACTTCCCTCCGTTTCATAAAGGGTATTGACCAAGTCGAACATCCGCGCCTCATCACTGGGATGAAACGACTCTGGATGTTCAGACAGCCAAAGATTGAATTTACTTTTACTCTCTTTGTTCATAAATTTACATTAAATATGATATACTTTTCTTTGTTAGTATGCGATGTTAGTTCAAAGCTATCAAACGATAGCAGCTATTTAAAAATTTAGTGTCTCATCCGATAAATCGCAGAATGCCAGAACGTAGAAAGGATACTCTCATCAAACACCATTCTGTGTTTCCACCTATTCACCCACAATCTCTTCGTCTTGACAATTCCATACGCAATTCTCTTTTCCATAGGAGGCACCTCATCCTGAAATTCAGGATGGAGAATATCTTTCAACACCCTATCTCTCAGTCTGACATTCTCCTTTTCCACAGGAAACATCTCCTTGGGATACCCCAGATACTCCACACAAATCCCATTCAAGGCATCAAGAAACATATGCATCTTAGCCCGATGGGCAACATCCCTCACAAAGCTCCAGTCAATCTCATCAGAATGGCACTTCACAAACGTAGCCCAATCCAGCACATGCCTCAACGTCGTCTTTACCGTAGCGAAATCAGTAGCCATGTGTCGGAGCAGATGGATAGAATAAAAATTGGCAGAAGGCAAGACCAATCCCAAAGCAGCCTCATCAGTAGAATCCTTTGCGAGTTCCTCCAACAAATCATTAATCCAGAAATTAGTTTTCTGTGACAGGATATCATGAACTGTAACATGATTCTCCACAGTGAACTTTCCAAATGCAAATATAGAGTGATGTTCATTATCATGCAAAACATTAGCACCCGTCTCTTTGGCAACGACGTCATCGATAGCCTTCACCATCTCCTCGTCATGCCTTCCCTCCTTATCCATCAGGAAGATATCAATATCCCCACAAGGCCGGTGATTCGGTTTTGGATAGTGAAGAGAACAACCATATCCCTTCATCACCATCATATAAAGCCCATTACTGCCAATAAGTCGCCCCAAATCCTTGATTGTATTAACATAGAGCTCATACACCTGTTCCATAGTGTTCACCCTAGCGAACCACTCCAGCAGAATATGCTTAGAAGGACGAAGTTCCGCCGGCACCTTTTCCAAGGCATCAAAGGCAATAGCCAGCACCCCTTGCTTTCGAGCCAGCCCAATCACCTCCTTCCAGTCCACGCTTCCTTCCCCCTTCCATTCCGGAGAATTACCAAGCGCAATTCGCAATAAGTTCAATAAGATAACAGATGTATTCATATTATTCTACAATACCAGAACCAGCGCATTAAATGCAAATAAGCCAACAGGATAGGCTGAGCTTTTATTCAAAGCTCAGCCCATCTTATCGTATATAATAAAAAATTTAAATTCTAATCCTTTTGTGTTTTCCAGATATATAGCTATTGTACAGAATCTACGAAATCCCAGCCCGCACAACCAAGCGAGGTTTTAATTGTTTCTTACCTTAATACAACGTTCTACATTTTCGTCTTACCTTCAGCATCAGCCTTTTTAATTTCTTCTATAAAATCGAACAGCTTAGCAAACTTACTGAATTTATTATCTGCCAGTTTGTTTTTATTGCACATTTCTGCCAATTTCGATTTCAAACTATTCTTTTCAACAATTTCATTTAAAGTTTTGAAACTCATCACAAATTTTGAAAGAACATTATGATGGAAATAGTCTTCAATATTAATATCTCCTTTTCTACCTGCTGGTATAGGTATTAGAGCATACCAAATATCTGCTTTCTTTTGAGCCTTACCAAAAGCTTTCTTATTAGCATCCTTATCCAAATCAAATACATTTCGGATTGATTTCCATCCAGCACCATCATTATCAAATAATGCAATCATCATCTGATTCTTCTTTGGATGAAACTTCTCACTCATCATTATTACATTGCTACTTCCATTACATGGCAAATAAGAGAAATCCAAATCCATATATTTTCCCTGCTTGTGAAATACTTCTAATGCCTTGGAGATATAGGCTTCATCAGTCCAGCCTTCCACCAACAATATATCCTTATTGGAATTCAGGAAGATATTTTGTTGCTGTATCGTCCATGTATCATTAGTCAACTCTTTTACAATGGCTGCCTTGTCCTTATCAACAACTTCCGCATTACCATTCTCATCAGCCGACAACATGATGATTGCCTCATCATCAAATTGTGTAGTCAAAGATGGAGAATGTGTCGTTATAACATTTTCTCGGTTGTCAGTTTCCGTCAAAAAAGAAACAAGTTTCCCTTTTTGTGCAATATGTATATGACTATCCGGCTCATCCAACAAAAGCAAAGACCTCTCATCCGACAAAGCCTCCAGCATGAATAACACAACCATCATTTTCTTCTCTCCTTCACTGAAGAATGCCGTATCTATTCCGTCATTGAAAGTGATGATAAAATTTTCCTTAATAAGCTCATACACTCCAACAAGGTTATTGTAGATAAATAAAGCATCCTCTCCATTTGGACAGAAATCATCAATTGCAATGTCCCTTCCCGCCGTTCTAGCAAGCAACTGGCGTAAATATAAGGCAGGAGCGCTATTGCTCCATCCATCAAGTTCTTTTTCATCTACATCGAGTGTTATATGATCGATACTCTTTACCCCCAAAATATTGGTAAGGAAATTGGCAAAAGCCTCTACTTGATTCTTGCAACAAGCCATCACCACAAAGATTATCTTCCAATAATCCTTGTTTACAAACATCATTTGCAAAGAACGTGTAGCCGTACCTTTAATCAACTCTTTCGTATAAAGATCACGAGGCTCCTTATAGTAACTTTCATAGATACGGGAATCTTCACCACTATAATTACAGATGATGCGTGATGGAAGATATTGTGGCAAAATATCTTCTACTTCAGCATCATCCACCTTTACGTTATCTATCTTGAAAATAAACGAATGTTTGTCCTTATTATATATTAACCAAATATTGTGGTTCAACATCTCATACTTCAGATAGAAATTAAATTCGAAATTTCGAGTAGAATCATAATACAATGTTTTGAAGACGCTGCTCAGCGCCTCCAACACATTGCTCTTACCAGCACCATTTGTACCGATAATAACGTAAGTTGACATGTTGCTGTCAAACTTGATTTTCAGCCCTTTTAAATTTCTAAAAGGTGACTTCACCTCAAATTCCAATAGTTTCATAGCTTCTAACCTTTATATAAGATATTACTCAAGTCCATTTTTTGTTTCTCAATCTTTTCCGTCAACAGCTTAATTTCATTTTCCATATTGACGATCCCCTCTACCATGTTTCTTTGCTCTTCCAAAGTTGGCAAAGGAATTCTAGTAGATAGAAATATAGCCTGTGACAGTCGCTTACGACCAGTGGAACCATTGCTGGCATTCTTATATTGGTCGAGAATGGCATCATCATTCAATGCCAACTCCAAATAAGGAGGATAAACCTGTACCTTATCCAAATCAAATACCATAAAGTCCTGAGTCACAATGCTGCCGCCCAAATCATCAGGCACAAACCCAAATGCCCCACTCTTTCCATCTATCTTAGAAACGATGAACTGACCAGCATGAACCTCTGTCTGTTTCTTTGTGCCGATTGATTCTCCGAGAAGAGTATCACGCTTTTGTATTCCTTTATTAAATAGCTTTACTGTCAAGCGAGTATATGATTTATCGTCTTGAATATCTATTTTTTCACTATAGACAGAAAGAATGTCTTTCAGTAACACCGAAGGATACTTTGATGACAAAGCGATACTCTGCATATCAAAGCATGAAGAGACATTCCATTTGTCCATCATCTGTCTTTCTACGACCTTGAAATAAGGTGAAGAGACTGTTGCGCCCTTGGTAATCCATTCCTTTACCACGGGAGCAAGTTCTGTTAGCTGTTGGTTGTCTGAAGGCAATCCTTTGGAATTGATTCCAGCATCATCCACCTTGGAAATAGAAATAACATTGCCTGTATTTCCCTCGTTTTTTATTTTCTTCCGCAAGAACACCAGACTTGGTTTCACATTTGCCCCAGATGCAATAAACACATCAGCAGGAATGGAAGTTATATTCAAGATATCAGCCTCACTTTCCACATACTTTCTTACATCTTCCATATTCGGATTATTCAGAATACCATCAGGAAGCACGAGTCCTGCACGACCACCAGGCTTCAATAAATTCAAACATCTCTCTATGAAAAGAGCCTCAGCATTACTCTTCTTGATATGGTAGCTATCACTTACTTTCTTTCCATCATTCTCCAAATCCCTTGCTATACGCAAGCCAAATGGAGGATTGATGAGAATCACATCAAACTTCCCGTCTTCAACACCTCCTACATTAAACAATCCATCATGGCAATATACCCCAAGATGTCCATCACCATGCATAATCATATTCATCTTTGAAGTACGAGCCATTCTGATATTTGCATCTACACCATAAATATATTGATGGCAAAGTTTATAATATCGAGAACCAATATGTTTTTTGTCTAGCTCCAATAACAGTTGCTCTACTTGATATTTTTTTTCCGCCACAGACATGGTAGCATGATTCACCACATCATGAATCTGTTGATGAATATCATTGTCTATCAAATCTTGAACATGCTCAAATGCACGAATTAGGAAGCCTCCACTTCCGCAGCATGGATCACAAATAGTTTCCCCCTCCTTAATATCCAACACATCAACCATATAGTTTACTATAGTACGAGGGGTAAAAAACTGTCCCAACTCACCACGGAAAGTCTTTCCCAAAAATGACTCAAAAGCCAAGCCTCTAATATCATCAGACAAGTTACACAGATTAAAGGGTTCCAAAGTCTCTATAATCTTCAGTACCGTCTCACGCTTGATATGTATAGTATCAGCTTCCTCAAACAGTCCGTCTTTTTGAAAATACTTCTTTGTTTTACTAAACAGAACATCTAGGAATACGCCTTTTGAGCTCTTCGCAACGAAATCACTTTCTAACTGTTCGTATTTATTTCTTGTAAATATAAGTTCACCATTAGGGTCTCGTTCATAGTCCATTTTGATAAAGATAACTTTGCTAAATTCATCAAAGGCAGACTCAGGAGATAATTTATCTATATTACGAATAAAATTATGGCATTTACCAAATGCTTGTAACAAAGCCTCCTTGGACGAATTGCGCATCTTTGCGACAAAAGCTCCCAACAACGTATCATTGGCAATATCAGCAGCTTTCGGAAAATCAGCAATTTGCTCCAAAGCACCGCTTTTCTTATCATCAATAAGAAATACCTTTGTCTCTTTAAGATTATGCATCACAACAAAGCGCACGGAAGAATGCATAGAGGTTAAGAAAACACCATGAACATCCTTTTTATCAATTTTAACATGCTCCATCTTGCAGAGAATGGTCACACAGATATCCGGGAGGCGATTATTTTTCTTATCGTCCCCATTTTTCCATATAGCCAAATCAACACTAAAGTCATGAGATATTTCAACATTCTTTCCGATTTGTTCATCTTGGTAACCATAGTCACCTAAAAGTCGCTGTTGAAAGCTCTCAATCATTTGTGTTTTATCCATGTTTGATATATTATTCTCTGCCATAATACCGTCTATATAATTTCTCTAAATGGCAAAAATACGAAAAAATCTCGGAATACACAAAGTATTTTCAAAATATTTAGAGTATATTAAGAATTCTCGTACGATAAGTAAGTATCCGCTCAACGCCGTATTGCATATCTCAAAAAAATGTTGTACCTTTGCACGGCGGCATCATTTTTCTAAATTCTGAGACAAGAATACGCAATCTAGCCCTCCATCAGCACAAGCTAATAGAGATTATACCTTAATTTGACTAAATATTAAATTCATTTTATTGTTCTTCATCTTCCCAAAACTCAAGAAGAAGAGTATAAAGTTTATCCTTTGGCATTGTCTTTATGTTTGTCAATACATAACAGAGCCAACGCTCTGGATTTTTACTCAACATCTTGCAAGCTCCAAACAATGAGTACATCATTGCAGCTTTCTTGCAGGCATCCAAATATTACTGGTAAAATTATAGGTGCTTCTCTCATTGTTTCTGTTTCATTATTGGTGTAGTTGATAATTTACAGGAGTGATGCTTCTTGATGACTTTTTTCAGATAGCGTCGCCATGCCTCCTTGTTCTCTTCGGTAACAAATAGCGGACATTGCTCACCGTAGAAGGCGTGCCAGGTGAATGGCTCGAAGTCGAGGTGCCAGAGGAATGATTTGTGCTGGGTGTTGTTGAGTTCCATAATATGTTTATGATAATTATTCTTAATTATTCACTTAAAAGTGAACAA
>OIYQ01000549.1_pt1 | contig 15337 bp, 12 predicted proteins | sample 1588311 | NCBI WGS metagenome assembly OIYQ01 (sample SAMN03283244) | human gut metagenome | biome: human-associated habitat; material: feces | host: Homo sapiens | place: Peru | collected 2012
ATGTTTCTTTATTGAGATATGAAGGGCAACTTCATTTGTGACTATAGACATAAGTAGTCAACTACAAATATGACTAAATATTAAGTAAGTCAACGTGAATTATAAATAAGTAATAACTGAGTCAACTCATATTATCAATAATGCGCAGAGTGGTCAACTAAAATCGTTAAACCACACTTGGCAATGTATCCTAAGATACTTGCAATATAGGTTCATGTGCCAACGAAGCCTGTTTCATTGGGCAACGAAGCCCGTTTCATTATGGGATGAAGCCTACTTCTTGCTGCACATATCCAGAAAATACTTGTGTATCTCTAAACTTTCGTTCAATTCCGGATGGAAGGCGGTAACCAGCTGCTTGCCCTGGCGGGCTGCCACGATCTTGCCATCTACCTCGGCAAGAACCTCGGCATCTCCCCACACCTCTTTAATATAAGGAGCACGGATGAAAGTCATAGGGATATTACCTTCGATACCCTTCATCGGAGCCTCGATGTAGAAACTGCCCAACTGGCGACCATAGGCATTGCGCAATGCCGTGATATCCATGGAAGCAATGCGAAGACTTGGCTCACCCTCTATCTTCTTGGCAAGAAGAATCAAGCCGGCACAGGTGCCATAAACTGGCAAGCCTGCAGCGATGGCCTCCTTCACAGGTTCCATCAATCCCAGTTCATTCAAGAGCTTTGCCTGAGTCGTACTCTCTCCACCAGGAATAATCAAGCCATCCTTAGGCTGGTCCCAATCCTTCAACTGGCGCACCTCAAAACTATCCACACCCAACTGAGCCAACTTCTGTCTGTGCTCAGCAAAAGCACCTTGTAAAGCTAATACTGCTATTCTCATAAAACCATTTTCCCCATAAGAAGAAATTAAGGAGTTAATGGAGTTAAGACAATAGTATTCTTTTACTGAATTTCTGCCTATAAGCATTTGTCTTAACTCCTTTAACTTCTTAACTCCCTAACTCCCTAATATATCATCTTTTACTTACCTCTTTCTGCCATGAGGAGCGCAATCTCCTGCTCGTTGATACCAACCATCGCCTCACCGAGATCCTCGCTCAACTCAGCCAGCATTTTGGCATCATTATAGTTGGTAACAGCCTTCACGATGGCCTGTGCACGCTTGGCAGGATTACCGCTCTTGAAGATACCAGAACCTACGAATACGCCCTCGGCACCGAGCTGCATCATCAGGGCAGCATCAGCAGGAGTAGCCACACCACCGGCAGCGAAGTTTACTACAGGCAACTTGCCATTCTCATGAACATACTTCACCAGGTCGTAAGGAGCCTGCAACTGCTTGGCAGCCTCGTAGAGTTCATCCTCGCTCATAGAAACCAAACGGCGGATTTCACTCTGCATCATACGCATGTGGGTAACAGCCTGTACCACATCACCAGTTCCTGGCTCACCCTTGGTACGAATCATGGTAGCACCTTCAGCGATACGACGGAGCGCCTCGCCCAAGTTCTTGGCACCACAAACGAAAGGTACGTCAAACTGAGTCTTGTCGATGTGATAAACATTATCTGCAGGAGAGAGCACCTCGCTCTCGTCAATATAGTCGATTTCGATAGCCTGAAGAATCTGAGCCTCAGCGAAGTGACCGATGCGGCACTTAGCCATTACAGGGATAGAAACAGCCTCCTGAATACCCTTGATCATCTTAGGGTCGCTCATACGAGAAACACCACCTGCTGCACGGATATCAGCTGGAATACGTTCCAGCGCCATTACTGCGCATGCACCTGCTGCCTCTGCGATTTTTGCCTGTTCTGGAGTTGTTACGTCCATAATCACACCACCCTTGAGCATCTGAGCCAAGTTGCGGTTCAATTCTTGTCTGTTTTCTGCCATAATTATATTCTTTTTACTTAATTATGACTGCAAAGGAAACACTTTTTAGTGAAAAACAAAAAAAAAGTTCTGATTTCTACAAACTTTGCATCATTTTGTATAAAGTTCAGCTCGTTCGTTAGAGATATCTATCTAAGCTCATGCCTAACATACCTAAAAAAAAAGCGACATATATAATGCCGCTTTCTTAATATATTATGACGCTAAAATTTTACTTTACCGATATTGGATTTTGTGTGGCGATCACCCCACCATGCCCTAAGAACATTATGTTTGTTGGTCTATTAGCCGCATAAGCTTTTCCTATCTCACCAATAGCTTGAATACGCAACTTCTCCAATTCGACAGAGTCTTGATACTTTTTCTTTGTCTCATAATCAACATCTGTCTTCACGACTTTAGCTACTTGTGACAACAATATCATTGCCTCTTTATAACACTTTGCATCAGGATCAATAGAAGACAGAATTGCCACCACAGGGATGCTGCCAGCTTGGGTTGGATTAGCCGCCCATAAAGCCTTAGCCTGATTAAGTTGATTCAAGAAATATGTATCACGATAAAGGACATAATATTTCATCGCTTCACTCATAGCCTTATCATAACCATTGCAACAAGTAGGAACTACTGACAAGATTGCCAAAGCTTCCTCATAATTCTTCATAGCAGCTTTTGTACGCGCATCTTTAATCAGAGAAGGCAACTGAGAATCATAATAATAAATGATTTTCTTTTTCGCCCCTGAAAGGAAAGTTCCTATCTGACCATTATTTACATTCAACTGCCTCACTGCATTCATAGAAGCCTTGGTTTCATTTGTACCAACTCCTTTCACTTCTACATAAGCAGAACTGAACAACTTCTGATTATACACATCTACAAGATACAAGGTTACACCAAAAACATTAGCTATCTGTGTTGGCGCACTTCCTACAACATATCTGTCCAACTGGTCAAATTTTGCAGTAATGGCAAAATTTGCATTTTTCCATCCTACATCCAACTTCGACTGAGTTATCAAACGTTCCAACTGTGTTTGTAAAGCAGAAGCAGTCTCAGAAGTAACATTTGCAAAGCCTTCATCTACAATAGCTGACATTGGTATATTACATTCTTGAGCAATCATTCCCTGTACTTGTAAAAACAAGGCAGAAGACATAACTATTTTAAAAATATAATTCTTCATAATAACAGTTTTTATTTTTCCCCAAAAATCAACTCACACTTTCCTAAGCCCTTGCTTACCGTCTTGATTGGAATATTGTAAGGTGCCGCCTTGAAAAAGCGAGCTAAATTACGCGCAAAGGCATAAGTATCCATTGCCTGACCATTTTCCTTATACAATGGGATTCTAACTTGGTCATAGACTATAGTAGTCTCTGTGCCATCTGACTTATTAAAACGATGATTTACACAATTGTCACTAAGCCAATTATCAATTACCTCGTTCAATTCCTCATCGCCATATTCTTTTTCAAAATCAAGACCAGAGCCATTATTAAACACTTTCATTATAAGTGAAACCTCACGTCCATTTTGCATCATATCGTCAAAATGGGCTTGAAGACGTTGGCAGAACTCATCCATGTGGTCTTGCACAGCCTCCTCCAACAAAACAGGAAGCTCAGCAGAGAAAGAGCCTTTGCCCGTACCTTCCGAACCTGCAATTTGCTTATTAGAATATGCATCCAAGGCTCGCAAATTATAAGTAACCGAACTCTTTGGTCCCATTTTGTTCACTGTCCAATCCAACTCCATAATAATGTCTGGTTTCGCACGACGGCGCAAACGATCTAATGGGCTTTCTGTAACAGAACTACCACCTTTACTTGTTATAAGAGCATCTTCTGCAGCATCGGTATTGATCGCCTTCAATGTCTGTTGTAAATCTTTCAAAGGAAAGCCTCTGTCTGCCATCAAATTATTAATCTTGGAGATTACAGCATTCAGTTGCTTATCCGTAGAGACGGCAGCCTTATAATCAGGCACTTTTTCTATTGACCCTTGATTATCATAAGTCTGCATATAACCATGCTCGTTGCACCAAGCATCACTAGGCATAACCATAAGTGTAGGTTTCTTTGCTTGAGCAAAAACACCAAGAGAAGCCACCAACATCATGGCCACCAACATCAATTTCATTACCTTCATTTTATAGCTTTTTATAAATGTTCCTTACCTATTACATTATCAGCCTTAAGACGAGCCTTAAGTTGAGAACGCAAAACTCGAATAGTCATTTCATAAGAGTAGCCCACCTTGTCTTTCTTGCGATTGGCAGAACGAGTTTTTGTATCACGTAACGTAACATATTTTTTATACTCACCATTATCTGCAAAGAAAATATTAAAGTAGTCTTCATAACGTTCACGAGCGTTTACTTCTGTCACCAAAGGACGCATATTACATCCTTCTACTCCATCACGAATACCATCAAAGATTACTGCCCAAACGGCATTTTTCATCGCTTGTTCTTTAGCATCGGCACGGTTACGCCCATATCCTAAGACTCTCAAGGTCTGCGACCCATCTAATTCCACACCAATACACTTGATAGAAGAACGATCATAGACCGCTTGTGCATGTCCGATAGAGAAAAGAGCGAAAGTCATCAAAAATAATAAAATAATTTTCTTCATAATCTTCTTATTTTAAAATTCATACCCCAACTTAAGCCCGAAATAACTATAATTTTGTCTTACACCTGTATTATCCTTCAAATTGGACAACGTATAAGAAACACCTACTTGGAAGTTGTTACGCAATCCACCAAAACTATAACCTATTGTCGGACTAAAGAAAGATCCATCATTAGTGATTCCTCCTACATTAACCGACCAAAAAGGAACTCCATCTCTATCTTTTGCAGAGATAAAATTACCACGTACATTGGCAAAAATAGGAACACCAAATTTGCTGTTGGATTTTCTTACACTTGCATTGTTTACATACATTCGACCTCCAAATCCAGCACCCACACGAAGATATTCATTTATTCGATATCCACCTGTAAATGTAAGATTGACATATTGCATGTTTGTTTTATGCTCCATAATACTACTTCCACCTTCTGCTTCTACGGCATACCAGAAGCCTTGTTCTTGTGAAGTATAATCACGATAATTTGTTTCTTTTGGTTGCTGCAGCGTACGCACCTCACGATACTGAGCAAAAGATGGAATAGCCATAGCCCCCAAAAATAAGATAGTTAATAATCTCATATTCATTACATTTAAAAAATTAAAAACCAGAAGACAAAGAGCGAACAACCCCAGCCTTTTCCAACACCTTTCGTAAAGCGGTTTTACTCACCTGAACGATAGCACCACATTTTAAACCTTTCTGTGTTTTAACACGTTCATACGAGCCTGCGATAATAGTAGCATAATTTTGGCACTCACCATCTGAAGCAAAAAAAGCCTTACAAAACTCAGCATGGCTATTCTCTGATTCAGGTGATGCCATGGCAGGTTGTATAGCCCCACTATTATTGCCAGTACACCCACGAAAAACGACACCATGAACCGCAGCACGCTTGAGGTCTTGATCGGTAACCGTCTTTGCATAGACAAAGACTTTTACCAACACCATTCCCTCATTACCAGAGCCTGCGCCAGTCATATCATACTTTGGCATTTCACCACCCTTTGCAAATGCCGTGACCGCAAACATCAGCAACAGCAACAGTAAATTTAAAAACTTTTTCATCTCTTACGTTTTTGATTATTTTGTAATTTCCCTTATCAGCATCCCCTTGGCAAAGTTTTTACCACTAATAGCCTTAAAGGTCGTATAACTCAGATTACCGCCAACAGCACCTTCCTCTGCGGCCATAAATCTATTGTCCCATATCTGACCTACTATAGGTTGGATTTCTCCCACCTTATTATATTTATGAGATCCATCCTCCATTTCTACAACTTCCAGTACCTCATATTTAGAATTAGCATTGACCCCATCCTTCATACCAATATAAGCAGTAAGAGGCTCTGCTGAGAGCAATGGAGTTTTCGTACGGAACTCTTCATAACTACGTTGCAAATCCACGACATTTTCATCAATAGCACGCTGACAGGCCTTTCTTACCATCATAATTGGCTCATCTTCCTTTATTCCCATGAAAGAAGTTGTGCCACCCTTGCTCTCCACCTTACCTATATATTTCAAACGATAATTAGAACGAGCTCTTTCAAAATTCTCTTTCTTCACAACATCTGCATCTACACCATATTGGTCTTGATAAAATAACTTAGCCTGTTCTGGATTCCAATCAAGACGATACAAGAATGTATTTATTTTAACAGAGAAACCTTTAAGACTCTCTGCAATATCGCCCAAATTATCACCCAAATCCTTAAAACTATTACTACCTGTATATGCAGCAGCAACTTGACCCAAAACTTTAAAAATAGAGCCAACGACCTTAGAACCTTTACTCTTATCTATATAGCGAATATCATTAACTACAACAAAAGTATTTCCGATTAGATCTTCACCTGCATCTTGTAACATAGCCATACCGCGAGCAGAATGACGAGCCAGTTGCTTATCAAATTCCGTAGCATTATAAAGTCCACGCTCTTTCACAGTTTCCATATCACAATTACCTGTATACGAATCTCTATTGAACCAACGAGCTACCAAGCGACTAGCAACCTTATTATTATTAAGGAACTCTGTAATTACAGGATTTTCCTTGTTACTATTTGCTCCCTCCAACTTTTTATCTAAATTCAAAACCTTTACACTCAAGTCATGATTATTAAACTTATCAGGTATAGGTATCTGAAGAAATGCTTCCTTTATTTCACTTGCAAATTGCTGATCCGTATGGTTCACCATCAAAGAATACAAGGAACTACGACGATAGTTCATAATATCATCATCTGGCGTTTGACCATAAGAAGCTAAAACGGCTGCACCCATTACGAGTGTCAATATTGTTTTTTTCATAATCATTTTCTTTTTAATAGTTCCACTCATTTTCATCAAGAGTTGATTTCAAATTATAACTACGATTTTCCTTTGTCACATCCAAAAGAATATTCCTTTTAGCAGCTTCTGTCAATTTCTTTGTACTTTGCTTCAATTTTTCAACTACAGAATCCAAATAGAATGTTGACACAGGAAGGTCAAAGAGAACCAGGTCTTCCGAATTTATCAAATAGCCAAAATAGCCTATTGATTCGGAAATTTTTACGGAAGCTATTTCTTTATGATTAGTATTTGGAGCAAACATTTGCGCACGGTTGACTTCATTATCTTCCAATTTCATACCAACAGGACGTACCAAAGCTATACCATTATGAAAATTGTTTGCAGACTCATAACCTGTTTTTGCCAAAGTCTTAGAGGTCACATGATAATGATAACACAAATTGTCTTCCTTTCCTACCCAGATATCTTTTGCATTCCGCTCCGTAGGTAAATATATTTTTGTGTATGAAACAGGAATAATTTTTTGTCCTTTAGAATCAAATGCGCCCCAAAGACTATCCTTCATAACAGGAACCACATCATAGGCATTACCGGAAACGTAATCATACTCAAAAGGAATAACTATCTTGCCACTTTTTGTAATTGCTCCATAAGAATTGCCTTTCTTTACAGAATATATTTCCTCATCACCAGCCACATGAGAGAAATTTATATCTTCAAAGTCTGACAATCCAGATATGCCTTGGTTATTTCTATCAAAAACATCCCATTTCCCCGAGCCATTCAATGCAGCCCATTCATAAGAGAGGCTATGTTTGAGACTCTGATACCCTTGACGAACGACCTTACCTGTCTTATCGATAAAGCACCAAGATTCATTGTTGACAGGTGCTATGCTTCCATTAAAATCCCCATGACTCCAATAATTCAAGGAACCTATATTTTTATCAATTTTAACAGCAATAAAGCCTTTTCCCGTTTCCAAATTGTGATAACCACAGATTGTTTTCTTTTTTTCGATATTATAATATCTCACCATATCCCCCTGTGGACACATCACGAGATCATACAAGCCTTGTTTAAGTATTTCCTTACCTGTTCCTGTCATAATACCACTTTTGTTTGTCAATAAAGGATTCTTATTGAATCCCAAATACTCACAATTGGTTTTCAAGGTATCAGTAAGAAAATGCTGACCTGCCGCCAAGGCTGTACCCTCATAATAAGGAAAAACGTTTTTCTGATTTACAGAGAATTCATAAAGTCCCTTATATTTTGGAGTTACCAATATACTGCCTTCACTATTGACAATGCCTAACTTGGCATTTGCCATATATCTTTTCTTATTCAAAGAAGTTTGTTTTCCACCAACAGCTATCAATGCCTTTCCGTATACATTCGGTTTTGAAACAAAAGAATATTTGGCAGGAAGAACTATCTTTCCGCTATGTGTCGCCAAGCCTTGCACCTTACCTGCTTTTATCAAATAAAGATTATTGTTCCAAGGGTTAATAGAATTATACTTCAAAGGAAGTACAACCTTGCCCGATGCGTCAATAATACCGGACTTACCAGATTTTGTTACAATGGCATAACCATCAGAGAAAGGATAAGCACTCTCATAAATACACTTAATTACAACATTGCCATTGCTATCAGCAAAACCGACCTTTCCTTTCTTATCAACATGAATTTTCAAGTCTTGAGCTTGAATCGTACAAGACAACAAGACACTCACTAAAACCAGAATTTTTCTTAGCCTCATAGTTTCTATTCTTTTTAGTTAATAATACTATTTAGTTAACCAAAAAGAAAAGCGTGAACCGCACGTTGTCCGATCCACACTCTGAGGCCGTGAGAATTGCCCTATACTGCTGAACGAACAACAGTATAGCCCACGCCGATATGAAGAGTTTTCCATAAAGTCATAATGACTCTATAGATTACATAATCACATCCGAGGGCATCTACCGTTGCTAAGTTCGAGGCAGTATCATTTTCTTGAAATTTCTCACGTTTCAGAGTGTCTGCTGAACATAGCGTATGTAAACGCCTTTCTTAATATGTCTTGACTCTCCTCCCCCTAACCCACCCTTTCCATATTGATGTCGTATAGGCAACAATAGTTATACGGCGTGGGAGTTGTCGCCCAAAAATATACCAATATATTATATATAGGAATACTGGTTGACATGAGAGCACGTTGCAAATTTAATATATTTTTCCAAACTCCAATCTTTTTTTTATAAAAAAGTCTTCGTTTTAACATTCTTTTAAAGAAAGTCAAAATACCATTCAAACTATTTCTTCCGATATTCCGAAGGCGTAAGCCCTCGCATCTTCTTGAAGAACTTAGTGAGATGAGCTTGCGAGGAGAAGCCAAAGGTATTGGCTATCTCCTGCACAGTATGGGTGGTGGTAGAAAGTTCGCGTTCTATCTCCTTTGCAATATATTCATCTATGATTGCCTTCGGTGTCTTGCCCGAGATACGGCGGGTTACCTGAGCCAAATAACGGCTGCTCACATTCAACTGGTCTGCATAGAAATGCACATCACTATAGGTGCGGCAGAAGTTGTTGACCTGAGAGATAAACTGATTATAGAGTTCAGAACTGCGTCCCTGCAGGTTGCTCTCTCGAGTCAGTTCCACATTGATGAAATCCTGTGCCATCGCCAAGGCATCCGTCATCTTCTTGCCCTGATTCAGATACACTGCAAGGGCAGAAGAAAAGCGGTTGGTAAGACCATGCGAATTGGCATTGTCGAGCAGGAACACCTGCATTCCATTACCCTCTGCCAGGCGTAGCAACTTGGTGTCTTGCAGAATGATGTCATTTTCCTTCTTTCGTGCGACAACTACCGAACAGAGTGGCAGCAAGCGATACTTGATCTGACTTACCACATCTTCTGTCATCAGCGCATCCCCATTGCTTGACCAGATGGCAGGGGCATAGATGATATAATCCGGGCGATACTTTGTCAGGGCATCGATCACAACCTCAAGCGTCTCCACCCTACGGATCATACCCACCTTCACAATGCTCGGTTGAATATCATTCATGATAGCCTCTATCTGACCCGAAACAATCTCGGCTGGAATATCAAAGAAAGCCTGAATACCTAAAGTGTTCTGCACAGTAATGGAAGTGATGGCCGAAACAGCATAGCCTCCCAACTCAGAGATGGTCCTGATGTCCGCCTGGACACCAGAACCTCCTGTACTGTCAGAACCCGTAATGGTCAATATCGGTTGTATCGTCTGCATACCAAAAATATTATAGAATTCTTTACTTAACTTCTCTATTTATGGAAGTTGAGTTTACTTAACTTTTCATATACTCCGTAGGTGTCTTTCCAAAGACTTTTGAGAATCAGAGGGCTTGCAAAATCATCGTTTTCTCAATATTCCGCTTGCCATCCTTTACCTTAATGGTAATGTCACCTTTCTGCTTCTTGCTCTGAACGATGACAACCAACTTTCCGCTGAAGAGCTTCATGTGTGGCAGAGTAAAAGGTTCGAGCGAGGTGGCATCGCCATTGCAAGCAGCCTTGAATATTCCGGCACCCGACACCTCAAAGGTCAGTTCGTCGTCAGCCAGCGGACACTCATTACCATCCTGATCCAAGAGACTCACCGTAATGAAAGCCAAGTCATTGCCATCAGCCTTCAGATGGGTACCATGCTCTACTTCGCAACCTTCGACCATGCAAGCGATGCCCGTATTTTCATTATCAGGACATTCTGCTACCATATTCAGTTGGGCAGGCTCACCTGCTGTTCTTCTGATGTCTTCGCCCACTTTGTCACCATATTGATTATAGGTGACTACGCGAATCTCACCCGGTTCATACTTCACATTGTTCCAACGCAAGCGATAACGGTCCAGACGGCTCGACTTGTCCTTGCGCACTCTGCCCTGACTCTTACCATTTAGAAACAGTTCGCCCTCCACACCATCGGTGTAGCAATATACAGGGGTCACTTCTCCCTCTCTTCCCTTCCAGTTCCAGTGAGGAAGAAGATGGGTGGTATGCTGTTGCTCATTCCAGCGGGCACGATACATATAGTAACGGTCCTTAGGAAGTCCGGCAAGGTCGCAGATACCGAAATAGCTGCTGCGAGAAGGCCAGTAGGTATCGTATGGAGTAGGCTCGCCGAGATAATCATAACCCGTCCAGACAAACTCACCTATCACCCAACTGTAGTCGTCCTGCATCTTCCAGTCATCATCGGGAAGATTGCTCCACGAGCAGTACTCCGTATCGTAGCTCGAACACTGACCATCAGGATAAACAGCCTTGTCGCTCACCACTATCGGGAATTTATATACGCCACGGGAACTCACCGTAGAGGCTGTCTCGGAACCGAGGAGGAATCCCTGCGGCAACTGTTCGATGTTCTTGTAGTACTTATGCACACGATAATTGAAGCCAGGAACATCCATCACTTGCGCAAAGCCACTCTTCAAGGCATCCTCTGCCCTATCCATACCCTGGGTAACAGGACGTGAGGGATCCAACTGATGACAGAGCTGCTGCAGATGTCTGCTGATTTCCACTCCCTCCTGGCTCCACTGCTCAGGAATTTCATTGCCGATGCTCCACATGATGATGCTGGGGTGATTACGATGATGCTTCACTAAGTTGGTAATATCCTTATCGCTCCACTCCTTGAAGAACTTGGCATAGCCGTTCTTGCACTTGGGATAAATCCACATATCAAAACTCTCTGCCATCACCATCATACCGAGTGAGTCGCAAAGTTCCATCTGCATCGTGGAAGGCATGTTATGTGCCGTACGGATAGCATCACAGCCCATTTCCTTCATCGTCTTTATCTGACGAATCAAGGCAGCTTTGTTTTCTGCTGCACCAAGAGGTCCAAGGTCGTGGTGCAGACAGACACCTTTTATTTTTCGGGTTACGCCATTGAGCTGGAATCCCTCCTGCTTGGATACAGAGATGGTGCGGATACCTGTCTTTACCAGCTGCACATCGGCCACTTTCTTGCCCTCGTATCGGGTGAGGCTTACCTTATATAAATAAGGAGACTCAGGCGACCAGAGCTGTGGGTTTGCCACCTTCAAGGTAGTCTTGATGGCAGGAGTTGCGCCATTGATGGTTTGCTCAGCCACCTTCTTGCCTTTTGCATCGGTCAAGGCGATGACGGTCTTACCACTCTTACCGAGTTTTCCCTGTAAGAGAGCATTCACCTCCAGTTCTGCTTCCTCCTTCGAAGCCTTCAAGGTACGCACATAGGTATCCCAGGTAGAGAAATTCTCGTTGCCATAGAGTTCAACTGTAACGGGGCGATAAAGGCCACCGCCAGGATACCAACGGCTGCTCTCCTCCACATTGTTCAGATGAACATCTATCACATTACTCTTTCCAAACCGGATATAAGGTGTGATATCAATGCGGAAGGCATTGTAGCCATAAGCCCATCTACCAGCTTCCTTACCATTCACACACACCACAGGCTGACTCATAGCGCCATCAAACACCAAGACGGCACGCTGATAGCCCTTAGGAGCCGTCCAGTTCAACTTGTACATACCCTCGCCTATCCAAGGCAAGGCACCCGAGCGCCCCGACTTCTCAGACTTCTCCTTTTCACCATTTTGTTCGATGGCCACCATTTGGAGGTCCCATTTCTTGTCGAAAGGTCCTGAGATAGCCCAGTCGTGAGGCACAGCTACCTGTTGCCATGACTTGCCATCGCGGGAGAAATCCCACGATGGCAGGTTGATAACCATTCTGCTCTGTGCCTGGCACAGTGTAGAGAGTGCCAGGGCGAGAGTCATGAAAGTAATGCTTCTCTTGATCATATCTTTTTCTTCTAAGTTAGTACATTTTTCCATTTTAAAATTCGCTCCTATCGCTCCAAAAAAGAAACGAAGAAGCCAACTTACCCGATTACTTGAAAGCATCGAGTGCAGCGGTTGGCTTGCCGCTGTTGTCGAAGGCTCCCTTGTCGTAGCCGTTCCAGCCGTTGTAGCACTCAGGCTCCCAGTAGAACACGCCTTCACAGGTAGAGATTGCCTTGCAGCCATCCACCATCTTCTTGAGGAATGGGGCGGCATTCTCTGAATTCCATACCATACCAATCTCTGAGATGATGACATCACAGTTGTATTTGCCGGAAAGGGTCTTGATGTTGTTGAGACAAGCATCGGATACCTGCTCCCAGGTCTGGTTGGTAATCCAATCTGGATAGAGCGACATACCGATGACATCCCACTTGGCTTCTTTCTGCTTCAAACCATCAAACATCCAGGTATATTGACTCAGATTGTTTCCATTGTCGAGATGCACAATCACCTTTGCCTCCGGATAAACCGCCTTGACAGCATCATAACCGGCATTGATGTAAGCGGCAAAGTTTGCCATGTTCTTAGAGGCACGGCCTGTCACATTCAGGGCAGCATCGCCATCCTCATCATTCCAGAGCATGCCGTCGGTGGTCTCGTTACCTACCTGCACCCACTCTACGTTGACGCCTCTTGCCTTCAAGGCATTCAAAACATCCTTGGTATGATCGGCAACCGCCTGCTTCATCTGATTGAAGTCATAGTTTTTCCAGGCAGCAGGAACGCCCTGCTTACTTGGGTCTGCCCAAGTATCAGAGTAATGGAAGTCTATCATGAGACGGAAACCCAACTGTTGAGCTCGCTGTGCTTTGGCTATGACATCGTCCTTGCCACACCATCCACCATCGGGGTTTACCCATACACGAAGGCGTATGGAGTTAACACCCAGGTCGCGTAGCAGAGCCAAGCACTCTGTAGCTTTTCCTTCTTTATTATAGAATTTGACACCGTCGCCCTCCATCTCTGTGAGCCAACTGACATCGGCGCCCTTGGCAAAAGTTTTCTCCTGCTCGGGTGTAACAGAATCGCTGCTGCAACTTGTTCCTGAGATAGAAAACAAAAGTGCTGAAGCCAGCAATATGACATTACTAAACATTTTCCTCATTTGTTTTTTATTGTTTTTAGGTTTATTAGTATTCATAATCTGCAAAAATACGAAAAAAAGATGATATTATCAAAATAATATTTGTATATTTGCACCAAACTTAAAAACTAAACACAAACTATTGACATATGAAAGCATTTTATCTTTCTATCCTGATGGCGCTGGCCCTCTTGCCAGCCCATGCCCAGCGCAGGCACAATGCGATGAGGGAAACTAAAAAGGAGTTTTTCAAAACAGAGCAAGCCCGACTCATCGGCGACCAGATTCTCGACTACCAGAGAGTGACAGGCGGATGGCCCAAGAACATTGACATGGCAAAGCCCATGACTCATGAGGAACGGCTGCAAGTACTCAATGACAAAAGCCGGCGCGACGACTCCACCACCGACAACGATGCCACCAATATGCAGATGACATATCTGGCTCGGCTCTATCAGGCCACCAAGAGCAAAAAGTACCGTGAGGCTTTCTGCCAGGGTGTGGAATATCTGCTGAGCGGACAGTACGACAATGGCGGATGGCCACAGTTCTGGCCCGGGATGCATGGCTATCAGGTTCATATCACCTTCAACGATGATGCCATGGTCAACACCATGGAAATGCTGCGCGACATCTATCTGCAGAAGGCTCCCTTCGATGGCAAGCTGACCGACAAGGCGCTGCGCCAGAAAGCCATCAAGGCTTTCAACAAGGGCGTGGAGTGCATACTGAAGTGCCAGATTGTCAAGGACGGCAAGCCTACCGTATGGTGCCAGCAGCATGACCGCGTAACCTTCGAGCCTCGTCCGGCACGTGCCTTCGAGCTCTCGTCCTACAGTTCTAACGAGAGTGCACGCATCGTGGCTATGCTGATGGAGATTCCTAACCCAAGCGAAGAGATAAAACGCGCCATTCGTGGAGCCATGCAGTGGTTTGATACCTATAAGCTGACGGGGCTGAAAGTGGTACGCAAGGGCGAGTTTGGTTCTCCTTTCAGAACAACCGAACTCGTTAAAGACCCCGATGCCACCACACCTCTGTGGGCAAGATACTACGACTTAGAGCACTGTGAGCCATTCGTGTGCGACCGCGACGGTGTGCCCCGCCGGCATCTTTGGGAGATAGGTACAGAGCGTCGCAACGGTTATTCATGGTACAGCGACCGTACTGCTTTCATCTATCCTCTCTACGAAAAGTGGGCCGACAAGTATGATACGGCCAACAAGCTGAACCTCAGTCTCAACTCGCCCGGTGCCAACGAGCGTGGAATCATCAACATGAACCGCTTCTCGAAGCCAGAACTGTCATGTTTCGATGCAATAGTCAATACCGGCGAGCGCATACAGGATGCCATAGAGAAGGCTCCCGAGAACCCAGCGAAGCCTTTCAAGATACTCATCCGCAACGGAGTGTATCACGAGAAGGTCATTATCGACCGTCCCAACATCGTGCTCGTAGGCGAAGACCGCGACAGTGTCATCATCCAATATGCCGAGACCACAGCCTCACAAACCATCAAGGAATACAAGGGGAAACCTGTACACATGGGTGTCATCGTACTGCAGGACAATGCCAACGACTG
>OIYQ01000551.1_pt1 | contig 15299 bp, 8 predicted proteins | sample 1588311 | NCBI WGS metagenome assembly OIYQ01 (sample SAMN03283244) | human gut metagenome | biome: human-associated habitat; material: feces | host: Homo sapiens | place: Peru | collected 2012
TCGCCCTCTGTAGCCTCGATATCAATCTGAGCAGGCAGGTTGCAACGGGTGTTCACCTCATCATACATGTTGAGAGGTGCGTTCTGAGAATAACGGAGGTTGTCCTGTGTGTAAGTGTTATAGACACCGCGGCTCAAAGCCTCTTCGTCCTCGAAGTCGGTCCATACACGCTGACCCTTCTCGCCGTGGATGATAGCGGTACCAGTGTCCTGGCAGAATGGGAGGATGCCCTTTACGGCAGTCTCGGCGTTGCGAAGGAACTGGAGAGCCACGTACTTGTCGTTCTCAGAAGCCTCTGGGTCTTTCAAAATCTTTGCCACCTGGAGGTTGTGCTCACGACGGAGCATGAACTCTACATCGTGGAAGCCCTGCTGCGCGAGCAAGGTCAATGCTTCCTTGGAAACCTTGAGGATAGTCTTACCCTCAAACTCAGCCGTGCTTACGCCTTCCTTGGTAAGCAAGCGATACTCAGTCTTGTCCTCTCCAAGCTGGAACATTGGAGCGTACTTAAAATCTACTGGTTTAGCCATAATATAAAATGTTTATTGTATAATATTATATGTTGTCTATCTAATTCCTGCCGCTTGTATGTTTAATCAAACGTATTAGTATCCAAAGATTTCTTCCGTGGTCAGCCTTCTCACCGGTCCCAACTTTTGCAGAGCGTCCATGTCGATGTCTTTCTCGTTGCCGAGGATAAGATAGCGGTAAGGCTTGTTGGCGATGTTCTCTCGCGCGAAGTTGATGACATCGTTGAGCGTCAGCTTTGGCAAGGTCTCGTAAATCTTTTGACGGAGGTCGTAGTCGATGCCTTTCTTCTTGGCGTCATTCCATCTCCAGAACACGTTCTCATAGTTGGTCCTGGCTGTAGCAAGCGACTTCATCAAGCTCTGCTGCGCCAACTTGAAGCCTGCCTCACGTGCCGGCGTGTCATTGAGCAGGTTGTTGAACTCGTTCACGCAGTCCATCATCTTGTCGTTTTGGGTTATGATGGAAGTGGTGAAGCTCTCGGTGTCCTTATAAGGGTGATTGGATGGAGCAGAATAGTAAGCGCCAGCCGAATAAGCCAAGCCACGCGCCTCGCGCAGCTCCTGGAACACGATGGTGTTCATGCCGCCACCGAAATACTCGTTGAAGAGAAGTTCTATGGCCGCCTTCTCCGGTGTCCACTTCTTGCCCTCGTCATGGTACATTGTCATGTAGATGTTCTTGGCATCATAAGGAGCCACCCAAACCTCTGTCTCCTTGGTAAGCTGGTGGAGGTAAGGCCTTGACAACGGAGCGGCGGCAAGTTTCCTTGGCGTGACATGGGCAGAGCTCACGATGCGGTCTACGGTCTTCATATCAGACGGGCCGAAATACATCACCATGGCTTGGTAACGGTTGAGGTCTTTCAGCTTGTTGAGCAACGCCTGTGGGTCGGCAGAGCGCAACTGGCTTTCCGACATGTCGTTGAGCTGAGGGTTGTAAGTGCCATATTGGCCAAGAAGCTTCAAGGCTGAGAAACAGGCGCGCTGCTCGCTCTTGGCGTCTGCGCGCGCCTTGAGCACCATGCCCACATACTTGTCGTAGCTCTCCTTGTCGGCCTTGGCACCCTGCATGACGCTTTCAAGCAGTCTCACGGCCTCTGGCATATTGGAGTTGAGACCGCTGAGGGTGACGTTGATGGCGTCGTCGCCAACGCTCACGTTATAGCTGCACGCGAGCTTGAAGAACAGCTGCTGTATCTTCTCGTTGCTCAACTTGTCGGTGCCGACATACGAGAGATAGTCGGCGGCAATGGCATACTGGTTGTCGCTCTCGCTGCCGAAAGGATAATGATAGGTCAAAGAGAAGATGTCGTCGTTGGTGTTCTTCTTGTACAGATAGTCGAGGCCTTTCTTGGTACGGCCCACGGTGAGGTCACGCTTGAAGTCGACAAACCTTGGCTGGATTGGCTCCGGCTTGGTATTGACAATTTCTTTCAAGAACTCGCTCTGCTTGTCGTTGTTGGTCGGGATAGGTGTTATGTGCGGCTTTTCTATCTTGTGAATAGTGGTGTCGTTGCCTTGGGCCTTGAACACGGTGACGTAGCCATCGGTGAAGAACCTGTTGGCGAAGTCCACTATCTGGCTCTTCGTCATCTTGGCAATGCGGTCGAGAGAGTGGACCTCGTCGTCCCACTTCTTGTCGTTGATGAAAGCATTAACGAAGCGGTCGGCGCGCTCATCGTTCTTCCTCAGCGACTGGTAATATTTCAGCTTCATGTTGTTCACCGCCGACGGCAAGAGGTCATCGGAGAACAGGCCCTTCTTCAGCTTCTCAATCTCGCCGAGCATTAGCCGCCTCACCTCCTTGGTGTCTTGTCCCTCCTTTGGCAAGCCATAAAGGTAGAACATGCCATAATCGTGGTTTGCCGACAGTTGCGCGCTTGCGCCCATCACCTTCATCGGGTTGTTGAGGTCCAAGTCGAAGAGTCCGGCCTTGCCATTGCTGAGCAAATAGCTTATAACGGATAGCGTGTCTTGCTGGGCCGACGCGGCAGCATCGGTGCGCCACGCCATGAACACGTTGGGAGCCTCAAGGCCCACGACGGTGGTGTCGACAGGTGCCATAAGCTTCTTCAACGGAGCGTATTGCGGATAAGAGAGGTTGTCGCTCTTCTTCCAGTCGCCGAAATACTTGTCAATGATGGCAATGGTCTTATCGGGGTCGAAGTCGCCGGCAAGGCATATCGCCACGTTGTTTGGCACGTAGTAGCGATGGAAATAGTTTTTTATGTTGGTTATGGAAGGGTTCTTCAGGTGTTCCTGCGTGCCGATGGTGCTTTGCGTGCCATAAGGATGACCAGGGAAGAGCTTCTTGCTCATGGCCTGTATCTGCTTCTCGCTATCGCTGCCAAGGCCGATGTTGTATTCCTCATACACCGCCTCCAGCTCAGTGTGGAAGCCGCGTATGACCATGTTCTTGAACCTGTCGGCCTGCACCTTGGCCCAGGAGTCTATCTCGTTGGCCGGGATGTCCTCCACATAGCACGTGACATCCTCCGAGGTGTAGGCGTTGCTGCCTTGCGATCCAATGCTCGCCATGAGCTTGTCATACTCGTTGGGGATGTTATACCTGGCGGCCAGCTGCGATATGGAGTCAATCTCGTGGTAAGCCTTCTTCCTCATCACGGGGTCGGTGATGTGGCGATAACGCTCGAAGCGACACTCTATGGTGTCGAGCAGCGGGGCCTCAGCCGCCACGTTGCTTGAGCCGAAATGCGTGGTTCCCTTAAACATGAGATGCTCCAGGTAATGGGCCAGGCCCGTGGTCTCAGGAGGGTCGTTGCGCGAGCCTGTCTTCACGGCGATATATGTCTGAAGGCGCGGCGTCTCACGGTTGACGCTCATGTAGACCTTCAATCCATTGTCGAGGGTATAGACGCGAGCGTGCATCGGGTCGCCCGCCACCGTTGAGTAATGGTAACTCTTCTGCGCCTGGACGCTCACGGCGAGCGCGGCGACAAGCACACAAAGAAGTGTCCTCAAATGTTTCATATAATATAATGTGTAAATATGTGTCTCGTATGATGATAATCTTTTGCCTCACGGGCAGCCTTAGCTCTCGAAGTCGACCTCATGGTCGAGTTGCGAGATGAAGTTGTCGAGCACCTCCTGGTCCACGTCGCCCATCCGGTACTCCTTCTCCGCGTCCTTTCTTATCTCGGCAATCCACGCCCTGCGCGCGGTCACGTAGTCGCGCCTGATGCTCTCGGCACTGTCGGCGTCGAGTTCCTTCAGACCGTAATAGTCCAGGATGAGGCGGTATGTCCACGCCCACTGGTATTCGCGGTAATGGTTGTCGATGTCGGTCAGGCGGGCGGTGACACCTTCTATTGAGTCGAGCTCCCCGCTCTTGATGTCGCTGACAAGACGTTGCTCCTCGCTTGCCGGCAAGAGCAGGCCCGAGAGGTCGTTCCAGTCGCCCAGTCCCACCTCGGTGGCGGGCGGAGCCAGCGTCGGGTCGCGCTTTAGCACGCGCTTTAGCACGGCCCCCATGTATATGCGCAGGGCTATGTCATAGTATTTTATGCCCTTGCGCAGCGACGAGGCGTGGATGACATACTCGTGGAAGTTGTATGAGCTCACGTCTTCGCCCGACGCGGCTTGCAGGTCTTCGAGAATTTTCTTTCCCTTTATTATCTCCCCCACGGAGAAGGGCGAGAGCCAGTCGAAGTTGACAATGCTCTTCCTCGTGCCCTTGGGCCTGACATCTCGCTTGGGCCACTTGCGTATGTCGCGGTAGAGGCCCACAGTGGTTATGTTGCGTCCCGGCGACAAATACATGGTGTCGCCGTAGGCTATGAGATACGAGAACGGCAGGTTGCGTGTGTCGGGATGGTGCATCAGCTTGCCGAAGCACACGCTGAAAGTGCCTATCGTGGCCGGCATGAGCAGGTAGGCGCCGCTTGCCGTCTTGGTGCCTCTTTCGAGCACTCCCCAGTGGAGCGGTCCCATCTTGTAGGCGTGGTTTGAGAAATTGGTCGCCGAGCCGGCGTTGTAGAAGCTGAACTGCGAGCCTATGAGCAGCGAGCTCTTGTGGTGGCTGGCGGTGAACGGTCCGCAGAAGGCGGCGCACGCCTCGCCGTTGCTCATGTAGCAGTTGGCGAAGAGCACGCTCTGCGCTGCCGTGAAGCCATTGCTTATCTTGCACGCCTCGCCCACGAAGCAGTCTTGCATCTTCACCGAGTTGATGAGGCTTGAGCCGTGACTGATGATGGAGTTTTCGCAGATGACGCCCGTGCCGATGTAGACGGTGGCCTCCGGCGCCGATAGAATGGTGACATCGCTGAGCCTTGCCGCGCCGTTCACCTCACACTCCTCGCCTATGACGGTATTGGTTATCTCCTTGGTGTTCACTATCTTCACCCCGTCGCCCAGGGTGCCACGGTCGGGCGAGGTGGCCTTGATGTCCTCTCCTATGAGCCGGCGCATGGCGGCCCAGAACCCACGGTCGCGATCATACTTCACCATGAGCGCGGCTATCTGGCTGTTGAGCCCGTCGAAGAGCACCACGTTGCCGTCGCCCACCTCGTTGAGCACCGATATGAGGTTGCCCTGCCCGAAGGTCGCGCCCTCGGTGGTCTCCATGGTGGAGACGTTGGAGATGTAGCAATCGTTGCCGATGGTGTAGTTGTTGATATAATTGCCGATGTTCTCTATCAGGCAGTTGTCGCCCACGCTGACGTTGCGCAGCGTGGCGTTGCAGATGCCCGAATGCTTGAGGAATCCATGCGACACCTCGATGTTCTTTTCAAAACTGCCTATGGCGACATCGCCGTAGAGCATGACGTGTCGCATGTACTTGGGCGCGAAGTCGTCGCTCACCTTGACGTTGTCCCAGTTCTCAGCCCAACAGCCGTTGTCGTCGAGAACGTTTATTTCCTCTTCGGTTAAAGACCTGTATGCCATAATGTTTTTGTTTTTTTGTCCGCCTCGGTTCCGGAAGCAGGCCCGGTTTTATTCCTCCTCGGGATAGAGGAAGTCGTTGTAAGGGTATTTCTGCACGTGCAGCTCCCTCACCTTCCTGTAGAGCACGTCCCTGAACTCGTCTATGTTGTCCCTGTTTTTCGCCGACACGAAGATGCAGTCGTCGTTGAGCTTGGCCATCCACGTCTTCTTCAAGTCGTCGAGCGAGATGTTCTCCTTCCTCACCGGCGTCAGGTCGTCGGGGTCTTTCTCCGTCCAGCTGTAGTTGTCTATCTTGTTGAAGACGAGCATCGTCGGCTTGTCGGCGCACTCAAGGTCTTTCAGCGTGGAGTTTACCACCTGTATCTGCTCCTCGAAGTCGGGGTGCGAGATGTCCACCACGTGAAGCAGCAGGTCGGCCTCGCGCACCTCGTCGAGCGTCGACTTGAACGAGTCGACGAGGTCGGTGGGCAACTTGCGTATGAAGCCCACGGTGTCGGCGAGCAGGAATGGCAGGTTCTTTATCACCACCTTGCGCACGGTGGTGTCGAGCGTGGCGAAGAGCTTGTTCTCGGCGAACACCTCGCTCTTGGCCAGCAGGTTCATCAGCGTCGACTTGCCCACGTTGGTGTAGCCCACGAGGGCCACGCGAATGAGCCGCCCGCGGTTCTTGCGCTGCGTGGTCTTCTGGCGGTCTATCTCCACCAGGCGCTTCTTCAGCAGCGACATGCGGTTCAGGATTATTCGGCGGTCCATCTCGAGCTGCGTCTCACCAGGTCCGCGCAATCCCACGGAGCCTTTGCCGCCGCCCGATCCCGAGCCGCCGCCCTGACGCTCAAGGTGGGTCCACATTCGCTGCAGGCGTGGCAGCATGTAGCGATACTGCGCCAGCTCCACCTGTGTCTTGGCGTTGGCGGTCTGGGCGCGCATGGCGAAGATGTCGAGGATGAGCGACGTGCGGTCGAGAACCTTCACGTGCAGCTCGTTCTCGATGTTGCGCAGCTGCTTGGCCGACAACTCATCGTCGAAGATGACCATGCCTATCTCGCGGTCGTTGTCTTCCTCGTCCTTGATATACTGGTGTATCTCCTCCAGCTTGCCCTTGCCCACGTAGGATGTCTGGTTGGGGCCGCCCACCTTCTGGGTGAACCGCTTCACGATAACGGCGCCGGCGGTATCGGCGAGAAATTCCAGCTCGTCGAGATATTCTGTCGTCTTGGCCTCGTCCTGCGTCGGAGTCACCAGTCCCACGAGGATGGCGGTCTCCGCCTTGCTGGCCTCGGCCTCGGAGTATTCAAATTCCTTCATTAAATATCAATTGTGTATTATCTTATGCAAAGATACATAAAAGATGGGAGACGATAAAGATGTGGATAATATTTTTTTGTAACTTTGCCGACTGTTAAAAAGATAAGACTAAAACTCAACAAATAGCCATGGACGGCCTGACCATCGTCTCCGACGACAACCCAAGGGTGCTGCTCGTGCAGCCCGTGGACAGCCACGACATGGAGGAGCTGAAGACGGAGGCCGCTTACCTGCGCGCCCACTCTCCCCTGCCCTTCCGCCTCGTGGCAATACGCGTGAAGAAGTGGAACGAGGAGCTGACGCCGTGGCCCGCGCCTCCCGTCTTCGGCAAGACTCCGTTCGGCGACGGCGCGCAAGCCACTCTTGACAAGATAACGTCGGTCATCGAGGAGCAATCGCGATTCCTAAGTGGCGACGCACTGGCACAAGGCGACCTTTCGCGCGTGGTGCTGGGGGGCTACTCCTTGGCGGGGCTCTTCTCGCTATGGGCCGGCACGCGCCTGCCGTTTGGCGCCATAGTGGCAGCGTCGCCATCGGTGTGGTACAAGGATTGGCTCGGCTATGCCGCGTCGCATCCGTCGCTCGCGCCTCATGTGTATCTTAGCCTGGGCGACCGAGAGCACCATTCCAAGACGGCCATCATGGCAACGGTAAACGACTGCATGAACCGGCTACGCGACTTGTTGGCGGGCCAAGGCGTGGACACCGAACTGCACATGAACCCCGGCAACCACTTCCAAGACAACGGCAAGCGCACCGCCATGGGATTCGCGTGGTGCATCGAAAAACTTGTCTAATACTTCTTGAAGACAAGAAATAACTGATACCTGCACCCACGTTGATTTGTAAAATATTATTGCCGAAATTTAACACTTGAAAACAGGGGCAAATAGAGCTGGAAAAGGGTAGCCTTTAGCCATTTGAAAATGCCGCAGGTCGGTTTTTGGCCATTTTCTATTGCCGTTACAGTGCAATCGCGTCGCGATTACAGTGTAACGGCGACGCGATTACACCGTAACGGCGATGCGATTACACCGTAACGGCGACGCGATTGCACCGTAACGGCGACGCTAATTCGGCGCTTTTTCCACGCCCAAAAACCATCAAGGTTGTAACGCGGTGATAATCAGCAATTTACCAAAACGGCCCATAATCGCGTCATTTCCACGCAAGCGACGCTTGGTTGAAAAAAATCGATTCTCAGGCGACCATTTGTAAAATGTTATTACCCAATTTAACAGAGGTGCATCGTCTGCTTTGCAGGGGCGGATAGGGATGGTTAGGGGCCGTCCGCAACCAATGTGGATGCATGGGGAAATACGAGGCATTGTGCCATCACGCCAAATTTGTGGAAGACCCTATTTTGGTTAAAAAAAGGTAAGGTGGCATTTTGGGGCATATTATATTTGCCAACTGTGATAATTTGAGTAACTTTGCACGGAACTATTGCAATAACTCAACAGTATTTATAAGGTAAAGATGAAACAATACCGTTTAGTGGACACGGTGCTTGGCTGGGTGGCTTTCGTAATAGCCGCCTTCACATACGTGTCTACCATTGAGCCGACAGCCTCGTTTTGGGACTGCCCTGAGTTTATCACCACAGGCTACAAGCTGGAAATCGGCCATCCGCCAGGGGCGCCGTTCTTCATGCTCACCGCCAACCTCTTCTCCCATTTCGCGAGCGACCCGTCGCAGGTGGCCAGAATGGTGAACACCATGTCGGCGCTTCTTTCAGCCACAACCATCCTGTTCCTCTTCTGGACCATCACGCACCTCACGCGCAAGCTCATCGTGAGAGACTGGGGCGAGATGAGCCTTGCCAAGCTGATTGCCATCGAGGCGTCGGGCATGGTGGGTGCTCTTATCTACACGTGGTCTGACACGTTCTGGTTCTCAGCCGTCGAGGGAGAGGTGTATGCCTACTCGTCCGCGTTCACCGCGGTGGTGTTCTGGCTCATCCTCAAGTGGGAAGACCATGCCGACGAGCCTCACTCCGACCGTTGGCTCGTGCTGATATTCTACATGACCGGCCTTTCCATCGGCGTACACTTGCTCAACCTCTTGTGCCTTCCCGCCATCGTGCTGGTGTATTGTTACAAGCGGTTCCCCGACGTGGAGGTGAAGGGCTCGCTCATTGCCCTCTGCGTCAGTTTCGTCATCCTCGCCGCCGTGCTCTATGGCGTGGTGCCGGGCATCGTGACCGTGGGCGGATGGTTTGAGCTGTTCTTCGTCAACACCCTGCACCTGCCGTTCAACACCGGACTCATTATATATATAGCCTGCCTCGTGGGCTGCACCATCTGGGCCATCTACGAGAGCTTCGCCGCGAGAAGCAAAAAGCGAGAGAACATCTCCTTCCTGCTCTCTTTCGCCCTCATCGGCATACCGTTCTATGGCTATGGCTGGTCGGCGTTCATCGTTGGCGTCATCGTGCTCGCCGTGGTAGCCTTCCTGCTCAACCGCAAGAAGATTGTCGAGAAGAAGCCCGTGTATCTCGTTACCTCCCGTTTCAAGAACACCGCCCTGCTCTGCATGCTCATGCTGATGATAGGCTATTCGTCTTATGCCGTCATAGTAATCCGTTCGGTGGCTAATCCGCCAATGGACCAGAACTCGCCCGAGGACATCTTCACCCTTGGCTCTTATCTCAGCCGCGACCAGTATGGCGACCGCCCGTTGCTTTATGGCCAGGCTTACACCTCGCAGGTGGCGTTGAAGCAAGATGGCGACATGTGCCGCCCCGTGATGAAATCGGGCGCGCCCGTGTACAGCCGAAAGGAGAAAACGTCGAAAGACGAGAAGGACTCCTACTTCGTGGTGACCCACAAGGATAAGTATGTGTACGCGCAAAACATGATATTCCCGCGAATGTACGACTCCAGCCACGCCCAGGACTATGAGTCGTGGATGGGTGGCGTAGACGGCACCGACGTGTCTTACGACCGCTGCGGTGAGCAGATGACCGTGAAGGTGCCGTCGCAGATAGACAACATACAGTTCTTCCTCTCTTACCAGTGCAACTTCATGTACTGGCGCTACTTCATGTGGAACTTCGCCGGTCGGCAGAACGACATCCAGGGCAACGGCGAGCTGGAGCATGGCAACTGGATTACCGGCATACCGTTCATAGACAACGCGCGCCTTGGCGACCAGTCGAAGTTGCCTAAGGACTTGCAAGCCTATGACCCCGTGACCAACCCTGGCGGCAACAAGGGACACAACGCGTTCTATTGCCTGCCTCTCATCCTTGGTCTCATCGGCCTGTTCTGGCAAGCGTTCCGCGGTCGTCGCGGCATACGCCAGTTCTGGGTGGTGTTCTTCCTCTTCTTCATGACAGGTCTCGCCATCGTGATATACCTGAACCAGACACCGGTGCAGCCTCGAGAGCGCGACTATGCTTACGCCGGCTCGTTCTATGCCTTCGCCATCTGGTGCGGCATGGGTGTCGCCGCACTCTACGACCTGCTGGGCAAGCGCGTGAAGATGAACCGCGTGGCTCTCGCCGCCGTAATCGGCGTGCTCTGCCTGCTCGTGCCTCTGCAGATGGTGTCGCAGACGTGGGACGACCACGATCGCTCTGGCAGGTACACCTGCCGCGACTTCGGAAGCAACTACCTCATGTCGCTGCAAGACAAGGGCAACCCGATAGTGTTTACCAATGGCGACAACGATACCTTCCCGCTCTGGTACAACCAGGAGACCGAGGGCGTGAGGACCGACGCGCGCGTCTGCAACCTCTCTTACCTGCAGACCGACTGGTATATCGACCAGATGAAGCGTCCGGCCTACGACTCGCCGGCAGTGCCTATCACGTGGCCAAGGCTCGACTATTGCTCGGGAACAAACGAGTATATCGAGGTGCAGCCGTCGCTCAAGGACCAGATTAAGCAGTTCTACAAGCAGAATCCGGCACAGGCCAAGGCGCAGTTTGGCAACGACCCGTTTGAGCTGAAGAACGTCCTCAAGTACTGGGTGCGCTCAAAGAATCAAGACTTCCATGTCATCCCGACCGACACCGTCTTCGTCACCATCGACAAGAACGCGGTGCGCAAGAGCGGCATGATGATGGCATCAGACACCATACCCGACCGCATGGTCATCTCGCTCAAGGGCAAGAACGCCCTCTACAAGAACGACCTCATGATGCTGGAGATGATTGCCCAGTGCAACTGGACACGCCCGCTCTATGTGGCTATCACCGTGGGCGAGGAGAACTTCATGAACCTCGGCGACAACTTCGTGCAGGAGGGCCTTGCCAACCGCATCACGCCGTTCACCACGAACGTGCCGGGGGCCAAGAACTTCGACACCATGACCACCTATCACAACATGATGGAACGCTTCCGCTATGGTGGCCTCTCGAAGCCGGGGCTGTATATCGACGAGACCGTGATGAGGATGTGCTATACCCATCGTCGCCTCTTCGCCACGCTTGCCCTGCACCTCATAGCCGATGGCAGGAAAGACCTCGCCAAGAAGGCCCTGGCCAAGGCCATGAAGGAGATACCTGAGTATAACGTGCCGATCAACTACATGTCGGGCGGCTCTGACCTCGCCAAGGCTTACGCCCTCGTTGGCGACAAGGCCAACGCCACGAAGCTTGACAAGGAGGTGTTCAGCGTGGCTGAGCAATATGTCAACTATTATCTCAGCTTGCAGGGCATCCGCTTCCAGCAGTCGGCCCGCGACGTGCTGACGCAGCTGTCTATCATGGACCAGACCACTGAGGTGACCAAGCTCTTCGACGCCAAGCTCGCCAAGCAGCAACAGGCCACGATGCAGCGTCTCTACGCCCGCTACATGGCGCAGGGCGGCACGATGCCTCAGCAATAACACACTGCCAGACAATGTTTATCGAGCAACCGGCGAAGTGGTTGCGCTGGATTTACCCAAAGGCCGTTTGGCGAATGGACCGGCACGACCACTCCGTTTACCTTACCTTCGACGACGGGCCCATACCAGAGTCGACACCGTTTATCCTCGACACCTTGAAGGAATATGGCGCTAAGGCCACGTTCTTCATGGTGGGTGAGAACGTGCTGAGATACCACGACCTCTACAACCGGATAGTGGAGGAGGGACACCAGGTGGGAAACCACACCTTCCACCACCTCGGCAGCTTGAAGCACATGGCCATAACCTATGGGCAAGACGTGTCGATGGCCAACGAGCTGATAAAGGCGCATCTCTTCAGGCCGCCACACGGATGGATGAAGTCGGACGTGTATTGGTGGGTAAACCGATATTACAAGATAATAATGTGGGATCTCGTCACGCGCGACTATTCCAAGTGGATGACGGCGCAAGACGTGGTAAACAACGTGAAGCGATATGCCCGCAACGGTTCCATCATCACGTTCCACGACTCGCTGAAGGCGATAGACAAGTTGCGCACGGCCCTGCCCGAGAGCCTCGCGTGGCTGAAAAGCCAAGGCTACGAGTTCAAGACCTTTGAATAAGTCGTGGAATGGTTGTCGTGGCGTGTTTGAAGTGTTAACGTTACAAACGAGAAATTGATGCTCACAAGTATATCACTTAAAGACAAGATAAAAGCCGAAGCCTCACGCCTCGGCTTTTTCGTTTGTGGGTTTGCCAGGGCCGAGCCCGTGAGCGAGGCCATGAGGCGGCATTACCTCGGCTGGCTTGCCGATGGCCGTAACGCCGACATGGCGTATCTTGGCAATAATCTCGACAAGCGATTCGACCCGCGCCTACTCATGCCAGGCGTCAAGACCATCGTGGTGGTAGCCCAAAACTATTTCCCAGCCCGCCGACTGCCCGAGGGCGAGCCGCAAATCGCCGACTACGCCTTAGGACTCGATTATCACGACATCGTGAAGCAGAAGTTGCGCCAGCTTGCCGCCACCGTTGGCATTGCCGATTATCGCGCTTTCGTCGACACGGCTCCCGTGCTGGAGCGTTATTGGGCCGTCCGAGCCGGACAGGGATGGATAGGCAAGAACCAGCAGCTCATTATCCCCCACGCGGGCAGCGAGTTCTTCCTCGGCGAACTGTTTGTCACCGTCGAACTTCCGCCCGACGAGCCATTGCCCAACCGTTGCGGCACATGCCACCGTTGCGTTGACGCTTGTCCAACCCACGCCCTCAGCCTGCCGGCAACGTGCGTGGAAGGCTATGGCGACATCACGAGGTTCGACGCGAGGCTGTGCCTGTCGTACCAGACCATAGAGAACCGTGGCGAGTTGACCGTCGACGCCAAGGCCGCCATGGGCGACACGTTCTATGGTTGCGACCGCTGTCAGCGTGCCTGTCCGTGGAACCGTTTCGCCAAGCCCAGCACTGAGCCGCTGCTCCAGCCGCGTGAGGAGCTGTTGGCGATGACGCGACAAAAATGGGAAAACCTGTCGGAGGAAGATTATCGCAGGCTCTTCAAAGGCTCTGCCGTGAAGCGCGCCAAATATGAAGGACTTATGAGGAACATAAAAGCCTGCTTGGCCGGCGAGGCTACTCCTCAAACCCCTTGATTTGCTTCTTTGGCGTGACGCCAAGTCCCTTCAAGCTCTCCACCCTTCGCATCACGTTGCCGGTGCCATCGTAGAGCTGCTTCCTGGCCTTGTCGAACGTTCCCGACAGTCGGGTTATCAAGTCGCCAATGCCGGTAAACGAATCCTCGAACGTCACTACCTTGTCGTACAGGTCGGCGGCGGTCTTCACTATCTTCTCCACGTTCTTGTTCTGACGGTCATATTGCCAAAGGTTGTAGGCGAGTTGGAGCGCCATGAGGAGGTTGCTCGGCGAGATTATTATTATTTTCTTCTGGTAGGCATACCGGCTGAGGTCGGGCTGCTGCTTCATGGCCGCAATGTAGCTCGTCTCGTTGGGTATGAACATCAATACGAAGCCGATGGCATCGTCCACCAACTTAGAGTAATCCTTCTCGGCAAGCTCGTCGATATGCTTGCGCACGCTCAGGGCGTGTGCCTTCATGAGACGCTCACGGTCGGCGTCGTTGTCGGCGGCCAGGGCATCGCTATACGCGGTCAGCGATACCTTAGAGTCGATGACCACGCTTCTGCCCTCAGGGAATCGCACGATGACGTCGGGGCGGAAGTTCTTGCCGTTCTCGTCCTTGGTGTTCTCCTGGATAAAAAACTCCTCGTTCTTTCGCAAGCCACTGTTCTCCAAGATAGTCTCCAAGACCATCTCGCCCCAGTCGCCCTGCATCTTGCTGTCGCCTTTTAGCGCGCGTGTCAGGTTTGCCGCGTCGGTGCCAATCTTCAGCGTTTGCTCCTTTAGGTTTGCCACGGCTTGCTGCTGCTCTTGCTGGAAGAGGCGCATCGTAGCCTCGAAGGTGTTTTGCAGTTCCTTCTTATTCACCTCGTTGCTTGTGCGGCTCTGCTCCACCGACTTCTTGAAATCGGCGAATTGCTCCTTGATAGGTTTCAGCAGTTCGTCCATCTGCAAGCGGTTGTTCTCTTGCAAGGCCGACTGCTTGGCCGCGAGTTGTTCGGCAGTCATTCGCTGCATCTCCTGTCGCAGGGCTTCTAACTTCTGAGCCCATTGCTGGTTGTTCTCTTCGCGCATTTGAGTGGCATACCGTCGTTCATTCAGCATCTGCTGCCTCAGTTCCGCCATTTGTTTCTCATGAGACTCCTTGAGAGCTAGAACTTGTTTATCATTGGATTCCGTGAGAGACGCGACCTGTTTTTCCTGGGATTCTTTTAGAGCTTGAATTTGTTTCTCATGAGATTCCGTGAGGGCTTGAATCTCAGCAGCATGATGCTCGCGCTCATTTGCCAATATAACCTCCTGATTGCTTCTCAGGTGCTCCATCTCCGATTGCAGCACCTGAGCCTTTGCTACCAGTCGCGTTTTCTCCTCACCTGCCGATTTGGTCATTAGCAGTTTGCCAACAATAAAGCCTATAGCAAGACCTATGGTTAATCCAATTGCTATTTCCATTGATGCCGTATAGATTTAAATTACAGAATTTATGTTTTGCGAAAATAATGTTTTCAAAACATAATTCGTGCAGAAAAGCCGAATTCTTGTGTTTATATTCATATTCATTAGCTGTTTCTATAAATTATTCAAAGATGATTACTTTTTCTTCATTTTGAGGAGTTATAAACACAATCTGTTTGGAGTCTTTTTTCAATGTACCAATCAGATGCTCCCTTCCATTATTGATATGCACTATTTTCAGATGATTTTTACCATAAAAACTCACGCTAAGCCAACCTCTATTTTTAGTAAAAGATGCTGAATAATCTGCTAATTTAATATACTCATCTATTACAAATAGGTAATATCCATCTTTAGCCATACCAACACGGCACGTATTGTCAAAGAAAGAATCACTCCACTTAGAAATGCTTACATTACTTACAAAATGCCAGTCTTCATCGAGACTTTCATCCGTTCCCTTTGTATTTTCCTTCAACAAATCATGTTGCTTGTTCTTAGCCTCTAAAGAAGTTTTTACCAATAATATTTCATTAAACATTATGCCTTTAGGACAACATTCCATAATCTTTTTCAAATCAGCAGAAAAGCCTACCTTCCTTATAGCTTTTTTTATGACCGCATACTTCT
>OIYQ01000559.1_pt1 | contig 15169 bp, 10 predicted proteins | sample 1588311 | NCBI WGS metagenome assembly OIYQ01 (sample SAMN03283244) | human gut metagenome | biome: human-associated habitat; material: feces | host: Homo sapiens | place: Peru | collected 2012
GGAAAGAATGGCTGAAGTGAACGAGTGGACCTTGCAGCAAACTCATGATAACCTGAAGGATTACTACGATGGCTACCATTTCAGTCGCAGAAACATGGTGGACATCTACAATCCTTTCAGTCTCCTTAATGCACTCGACGCACAAGACTTGAGCTGTTTCTGGGTTTCATCAGGAGCAACATCCATGCTACCTAAGTTTGTGGACAACATGGAACTGCGCTTACGAAATTTCGAAAATTGTCCGATTTTACGCAAGACTCTTGAGAGTTCTGATGTCATAAATGGTGGTGCCGAACTCTTTCTCTATCAGACGGGTTACCTTACCATCAAGTCGAGCGATGAATTTGGCTATTTCTTAGGTTTTCCAAACCAAGAAGTGAAACAGGCTCTTTACGAGGTTGTGCTGCCAAGCCTGACCATGAAATCAGAAAGCGATATTATCAGTCTGCAAGGCAGTCTGTTCCGCCAATTGGGTACCGGGCAAATCGCAGATGCCATGAAAACGTTGAAAGCATTGGTTGCCGATGTGCCTTACAGCAACAAGAAACTTGCCTCGATGGATATGGAAGAGCGCTACCGTCTCATCATCAGTACTATTCTGAATGCCATCGGACTGAAAGTAGAGGTGGAGCACATGCTTGCTACGGGAAGAATCGACCTCATTGCCCAAACTTCCCGCTACATCTACGTGATAGAGCTGAAGCTGAGAAACAATGGCGGCAAGAAGGCTGCCATCCAGCAGATTTTAGATAACAAATATCTGGAGCCATTCAAGGCTGACAAGCGAAAGGTAATTGGTCTCGGCATTGAGCTTGACGAGGAAGGAAAAGGCGTGTTGGATTGGGGAATCACAGAATAACAAGAATTGCCGATTCAAAAAAAATGGTCTAATAACAAAGTCCGCTAACAATCTTGCAGATTGCCTGCGGACTTTATTTGTATATTATAAACTCTCGTACTGGATTCTATTCACTTTCATCAATAAATAATCATATCTTTACTCCCAGAATCATCACAGTATCTCCAACTTCTCCTTCACCGCCTTATAGCAGCGGCGGGAGATGAAGGCCTCCTGGTCGAAAGGAGGAGAGAAGGTACAGCGGAGGGTGTAATTCTCGATGCTATCAAGCGGTTGTTCTTGGGGGGTAAGAGGAGCCTTTTCTTTTGAGAAGATGATTTCGTTCTGAGTATGTATAGTACTTCCCCTAAAAAACACTATATATTTCCCTGAAGGACACTAACTTTTAGCAAAACATGTAAAATAAGGCGTTTTGAATACCATAAAACTTGTAAAATAAGGCATTCCGAATACCCCAAAACATGTAAAATAAGGCATTCTGAGTACCCAAAAACTTGTAAAATAAGGTATTCTGAGTTTTTAGTAGTTAATTGGAAACGAAAGGTTTTATTCGCAAGAATATTTGAGTAAAAGAGCGTGCATAAACCCCAAGTCCTGCACGCCCTTCTCTTTTTCACCATCAATCATTAATTAGAATGGCTATCCTTCTTGATACCTTTCACTTTAACACCCCAACCTACAACCTTTGTTACTGAAGTATTGTAAAGTCCGAAGAAATAGCTATGCTTCTCTTTCTCAAACTGAGGCTCTAAGATGATATCAACCCCTGAAGACTCCTTGGCACGATAAAGAGCCTGTGCCTCACGCTTATCAAGTCCACGATAACGATTTGAACACTTCAAGGTCTTATTACCATTATGAGTTAAAGAAATACCAAAAAGTGACTGTGTCTCCACAACACCCTCTACTTTCTTTGCACCTGCATAATCCAAATCAGCCTCAACATAAGTATTGATGTTATTTCCCAATACTCCCATAACTGGAGCTGTGTTCTGATAAGAAGCACAACTCGTAACAAACAAAGAAGCCAAGAAAGCTCCCAAAACTACATTTTTCTTCATATCGTCTTAAGTTAAATGAAACGTACCTACCAGCATTTACTGATAATATCAAGTGCAAAGATAACAAAAAAATATCATTCCTGCAAACCCCAAAATGCTGCAATATACCTGTTTGTATCCATGAAGTGATTATTAGGCTAAACTTTATGTTTATTCGATGTCATTTTTTTATTCGTTTATACCAAAAGAACAGAAATGTAAAAAGTTACGGAGATTATTTATATTCTCCGTAACTTTTAACACAAAATATTCTCTATTATCAATAAGTAATCGTATCTTTGCACCAAAAATAGAAAATGAAATGAATAGAACTGCAATCATAGATACGCTGCAAAAGCAAGGAGGTTTCATAACCGCAGGCGAAGTTAAAAGCCGTGGTGAATATGAACAGCTTCGCCGTGCTATAGAATTCGGAACCCTTATGAGGCTTCGTAATGGTATCTATGTAGAAATATCTGCCCTGGCAAACAATATAATAGATGTGGAACGTATTGTTCCACATGGGGTACTTTGTCTATATAGCGCATTTGCTCATTATGGACTTTCTACTCAAGTTCCTTCTTCTACCTGCATTGCCATTGAAGCCAAGCGAAAGATACGTTTGCCTGATTATCCCCCCATAGACCTTTATTTTTGGAAAAAGGAGAATTTGGAGTTTGGTATTATTCAAAAGAATATATCAGGATATGACGTGCGCATCACAGACATAGAGCGTACGGTTTGTGATGCTGTGAAATACCGAAACAAAATAGGGCTTGATGTATGCGGGGAAGTGATAGATAGCTACCTTAAAAAAAGCAATCGCAACATATCACTACTCCATGAATATGCACAGAAACTTAGAGTAAAAAATATTTTAACTAAATATTTGGAGACACGACTATGACTAAGAATAAAGGAAAATCCATTAGAACACGATTACTGAACCTCGCCAAAGAGGAGAAGCAAGAATATATGAAGGTTTTGGTGAGATACTTGCATGAACGCTTACTGTTCCGCATATCAGCAAGCCCTTACAAGAGCCACTTTCTGTTAAAAGGAAGTTCACTCTTGTTTGCTTTGGATGGTTTCAAGGCTCGCCCTACTATTGATATTGACCTATTGGGAGAACGTATCAGTAATGATCGGGAAAACCTAAAAGAGGTATTCAAAAAGGTATGCAACATCGAATGTGAGGACGACGGTGTCATTTTTGATGCTACGTCACTTGAGTTGGATCCAATTGCCGTTGAGAAAAAATATCCAGGTACTTGTGTAAAAGTGGTAGCTCACTTAGATACGATTGTTCAACAGGTTTCAGTTGATATTGGCTTTGGTGATGTGGTAACACCTTATCCATTACCACTGGATTATCCTTTGCTATTGCCAGATGTGCCTGCTGTAGAATTATATGCCTATTCTTTAGAAACATTGATAGCAGAGAAGTTCCACGCAATGGTTGACCGTGATGAGAGTAACAGTCGCATGAAAGACTTTTTTGATGTGTATCAGCTCTTCACCAACCATGAGATTGACCGCAAGCTCCTTGAAGAAGCTATCATCAGCACTTTTAAAAATAGAAATACGCCTTACAGAGAAAATCTTTCGCTTTTTACCGAAAAGTTTGCAGAGGATGCAATGCGCAACATCTGGTGGAAGGCTTTTCTGAAAAAGATTCGTTGGAAAGAGCTGATAGAATTCTCTGTCATAATGAAATGTATCAAAGAGAATTTGCAAGAATATTGGAGTAAAGATTTTCTTGGATAAAGAAAACGACGAAACGCATTATCTGCATTTCGTCGCTTCCTTTTTATAAGTCTATCAGATTCCTGAAGAATCTAAAACATTAAAAATCACCAGGTCCTTTTCCCCTTCATTCCCCCACCATAATCCTCACTTCATAAAAGCTGGAGCCGTAGCCTTGCCAATAGCCCAGGGCACCATGCACATTCGACTTCAGATTGGTATTCACTGGCATCAGGGGGATTCTGGATAATGCCAGCATATCCTCGAAACTGCGCCAGAAGGCATACCCCTCATCGGTTAAGGTGGATAACTTTACCCTTACAACCTCATCCTTCTTGAAAAAAGGGGTGAAATCCTTCTGCAGATTATCCCTGCCACGCTTCACGGACAACTTGCCATCCTCTCCTATCATCCCATCATCAAAAAGCCCCAACTCTGCTGACGACATTTCCCTTTGCTTACCAACCACCTGCGTAAAAAGCTTGCACTTTCCACGATAAGAAGTATAAGCATAAAGCTGGAAAAGACTGTCCACATCCGTAGGCTCTACACGAAATGAATCTATCTTTGCCGACACAGGTATGCGGGTTCTGGCTTCAGCCACCTTGCCATCCGAAGCCTCAACACGCAAAGTGTACTCCTTGCCTTCCTCACCTCGCATATCATAAGTGGTATATATAAAAGGTGGGAAATACTTTTTATCATATCGCCCCGCCAAGACCTCCGTTCTTTCGCCATCAGAAATGGTGACCTTTGCCCATCGGTCCATATAACGGGAAAGACTATCCAGCGACAATGCATCATCGCCCAATGGTATGGTGCGGGTCAGCTTAACCACTGGGAAGCCACCGGCATCTATCCACCCCTCAACCACCAGTTGCGATTGGCAGGAAGTGGAAACATCCTGACTGCATCCTCCCAACAGAAAAGATAAAGACAAGACTATCAAGGCGATGTAACTGTGACTGATTTTCATAACCGAATTGATTAAAATTTATAATAATAATTAATGGATGGCATAATGGGCATCAGGAACTTGAAAGAACCATATCTCACGTGATTATCATATACCTTGATGCGATAGAACAAATCGTTTCCATGCAGGGTTGCATTGTAAAGAGAGAAATTAATGCCACTGCGACGGGTGCCCCTGGCAATGAAATCATAACTCAACGACAAATCGAGTCGCATATAAGGACTTACCCTGTTTCCATTGTGAGGTCCATACTCCGTAACGATATTACCCGACATCAGATAGGCGTAATTCACTTTTGTATAAGGAGTTCCGGATGCCAGAACATAAGTTGCCCCTAAATTGAGACGGCGGTTAATGCGATAAGTAGCCACGGCATTCAGTTCATAAATACGTTCATGCCCGGCAGGATACCATCCCTGATATTGTGCGCCATCAAACTTTCGCATGGCTCTTCCCAGGGAAGCACTCAACCATCCCGTGAGTTTTCCCCTCCTCTTTTCAAAAAGAAGATTCAAGCCATAGTTGTAGCCCTTGCCATGCAACAGGGATCCATCAAAGGAATAAGATGAGAAGAGTATGTCAAACATGTTGCTGCTATTCTCCATCTGGTGCTTCAGCCATTTATAGTAAGCTTCAACACTCAAGCGATATTCCTTCTCGGCAAACCAGAACTCTCCCTGCAGGGCTACGTGATAGGCATACTGCGGACGATGGTTCGCATCGGCAGCAAACCAGAATTCCGTAGGAAGTCCTGCTGAAGAAAAACCTGTCTGGAAAAGATACTGGTTCCGAATGCTCAGATTAAGATTCAGCTTTGCCGATGGCGACAGATTGTAATGAACTCCGAGATGGGGCATCATCCGATAATAAGATTTCTGACAATGATAACCCGATGCCCTTGTTCCCAGTTCCATCAGGAGCTTTTCACCCAAAGGTTGGCAATACTGCAGATAAGCACTGGTTTCCATTGCCTTCTGGCGCTGTATATCAGACTGATAATTAGCCAGATTGCCCGATATTCCGACATTTTGCGGCAACAGTTGATGACGAATCACTTCAGCACCCATCTTCCATCTTCCCCAGGAAAGATTTCCCTTATATCCCAAATCGAAGATATAGGAACGCATACCTACCTGGAAGGAATATTCATCGATGTTCAGGCGATTGGCATAGCGGGAATAATATACCGTCTGCTCCATCGCCCAATCACTCTTTCCTTCATCCGAAGTTTCCTTCGAACGCGAATACCAATGGAGTGCTGCCATCGTATTATCCCATTTCAGTTTGCCCAGCAAGCCATGACTTGCCTGCCCCAATTTCATGTTATCAAATCCCCAGTAGCCCTCCAGTTTCAACACATTGGCATCATCAATCTGGGTGATATAAGAGAGATTATAATCGGAGAAATCATACTTCACTTCATCGCCATCTACCTCAAGCCACTTGGAATAGAGCAGATTGAGATAGGCGGAACGAGCTGAAAGCAAAAGCAGGGAGCGTCTGCCAAGAGGCAAGCGAAGAGTACCCTGAGACGACATCGGACCTACCGACAGTTCGCCATGTGTACTACCCGCCGAAAGACTATCTTCTGCCCCAAACCAAGTAGGGGTCAACATATCCACGCTACCCCCAAGCCTATTGGGAAAAGAAGCGGAAGCAGGAGATTTCAGCAGACTCATCTCGTTGAAATGCCCGGCATTGAAGATGGAGAAGAAACCCAGCAGATGTGCCGCATTATAAATAGGTACACCGCCGAGGGAAACAAAATTATGGGAATTATCGCATCCCTGGATATGCAGACCGGCATCATATTCAGAATTGGTCTGTACCCCAGGCAAGAGCTGGGCATAATGCATAGGGTCGGCATTGCCCAGAATATGAGGCATATCATCCATGAGCTGCATGTTGATGATGCTGGCACCCTCTATCTCCCTCAACTGAGAGCGAAGGCGCTTGCCCCGAATCTCCACATCCTGAAGTCCATAATGATTGAGCGTGTCGGTCAATTCAGCCGACACGCCCTTGAATATGCAGAATGCTACATAAATAAATATGCAGAAAACTCTTTTCACTATCAAATAATTCCCTGATAATTCAACAATAGAAATAATGAATTCTCTTAATTATACATTCTGATGAAATCGTCCACGATGCTCTGCAACTTATCCACGACACTCTTGAACGACTTCTCGTTGAAGTAATCGTAGTAAGAATACTTAGAACCGTCAGAGAATTCCAACCATGGCTCAGCATACCAATAGTGGTAGTTGCCATAGCCATCGTCTACAGGTGCGAGATAAACCTTAGAGCAGCTCTTTGAGCTGTTGTTGAGGTATAACTTGGCATCAATCAACTTGTTGGCATTCTCAAGATACTGCTTAAACTGCGCCTCGTTTTCATCATTATTGCCCGCCTTATCAAGGTTTTGAATCAGCAGATCAACATCCGAAAGCGTAGCAATCACCTTAGCCTTGCCTAAGATGTCAACCGACACAGAAACCTTGCCGTAAGATCCCTGCAAATCATTGCCGATAGAACCCGTGGCACTGGCAGCAACCGTAATCAGCGTTTCGTTACCCTTAGAGACAGTTGCCTTAGCCTCAGCCGACTTTCCTGCCTTGAAAGCCGCCTTGTTAACCACTACCTTATAAGCACCTACCTGAGCTGTGGAAGTAATCTCTACTTCATCCTTGGTCAGGTCAATCTCACCACTGGTCTTCACCTGGGTTTCAACCGTGGTCATGGCTCTTACCTCGCCATTTCTAGTTAGAGTAAGTTCCATCTTCTTAGGCAAGATAAAGCGATATTCGTCTTTATACTCCTGCCACTTGTAGCCATCCCAATAGCCATCCTCGTCGTCGAAGCAATCGTGATGAATTTTCGTACCCTCTTTGCTGGCCTTCAAGGTAAGCACGCATTTGTTGCCCTGCTTGTCGTTGAAGATGAAAGAAAGATGATCGCCACCCTTCTGAGTCTGTTTCCACACTCCGTTCTGAAGCGTAAACTCACCTACGAAGTTAGATGCCATGATGAGGTATTTGGTACCATAGTCGCTGCTTGAAACCACAGAAGCATCGCCACATGCCTCGAACCAACGAGACACGGCATCGTCATCTTCGTAATCAACGCCATCAATCATGTTCTTGAACTCCTGCAGATCACTCACGTTCATCTTGCCTAGCAATTCCTGGGCTGTAGCTTCCAGACTCTGCTTGGCCTGTGCGGCGGTCATATCTGCCGTTCCGCTGCCACCGCCAGGATTATCACTTCCTCCGCCAGGGTTCTCTGTGCCACCACCCGGATTCTCTGTACCTGGGACATCAGGATCATCACTACTACTACAAGACGCCATGGAAAAGGTCATTGCCATAGCCAAAAAAGATACCAATAAGAAATTATTCTTTTTCATACCAGTTAGTTCCATGCTTGTCTATCCTCAAGAACAAGCGGTTAAATGAACATAGGTGGTGAGGACATCATTCCACCTTTTTCTATATTATCTTTAATTTTCTATATCTCTACAATATCTCCAGCTTCTCCTTCACCGCCTTGTAACAGCGGCGGGAAACGGTGATGTTCTCCTGGTCGAAGGGAGGAGAGAAGATGCAGCGAAGGGTGTAGTTCTCGATGCTGATGAGGTAGTCGAGATTGATGATGCAATCCTGACGTACCTGAGCCAGCGATGGAGACAGGGAGAGAACAGACTTCGCCGTGGCCTGCTTCTTCAGCTTATGAATCTGACCGTTAGCCAACTTCAGATGCCATAGGCGGGTATCCTCATCAAATGTACAGCAGAACACCTCGTCGGGCTTCACCATCAGCAAGCCCGAAATGGACTGAATGGCAAGGCGCTTGCCCGATGTTCCCAACAAGCCATTCACCCCCAATAAATTCTGAGGATTCTGAAGGGATTCAGAAGAGAATGAAGAGGATGAGGATGATGAACCATCTCCCCCTTCCTTTTTCTGGCGAATACGTCCCACCACCAGTTCCAGTTCCTCCTGCTGATAGGGTTTCAGCAGGAAGTCGAAGGCGGAAGCACGCAGCGCATCAATCATATACTTGTTGAAGGCACTATAGAACACCACGATGAGGTCTATCGGCATCTCATCTCTCAAGGATTGCAACACCTCGAAACCCGTCTGTCCAGGCATCTCTACATCGATGAACAGCACATCGGGCTGCATGCTCATCACCAAGGTCTTTGCCGACATCGCCGAAGAGGAAGTGGCTATCACCTCGAAATCATCCAGGGTAGCCAGATCGTTCTCCAACCTGAGGATGCTCTGTGGTTCATCATCCACAATCACTACCTTGATTTTATCTTGATCCGTTTGCATAACATTCTTTTTTTACATATTTACGAAAGGAGTCTCCCCACCCTACTGGCATACGCTATAATCGTATTCGCATGGTACTCCGATACTTACACACGTTCCTTTCTGCCGGTCACTTCCGCCACCAGCAGCACCCGCACGACTCAGCATCTTGAAATACATTTTGCGTGCATTTCCGGCATTGAGCATCTCGATGGTACTGTTCAGGATTCTCAATCCCGTGCCCGTGCTTGCCGCAGCATTAGTCTTCCTTGCGCCCATGCCAGCCACGGCACCCACGCCGCCACAGCCATTGTCGATAACATCGATGCGGAGCATGCCGTCTTCTATCCAGACTTTCACATCGAGCAGCGGCTTCTCTCCCGATTCCTCCATTCCCACGAAAGCATGCTTCAGGGCATTCTCCACAGGAATCTGGAGAATCATGGAAGGCAGCATCAGCGACATGTCTACCTCCTTGGCAATGTCAAAACGGGGCATCGGAAGGAACGGATTGGTTTCGTGGCGAAGAGCCGAATAACTCATCACCATCTGCAACTCATCCTCCAGACTCACAGCCACCTGATCGCAGGTAAGCAGATTGGCTCGGAGCACCTGTATCAGGAGGCGCAGCGGCTTCACGTTGACACCCTTTGGCAGATTAGAGATAAAGATGTTGAGCACGTTGAACACGAAATGGGGCGAGAAGCGATTGCGCACGTTCTCCATCTTCAGCGCCATCATGCGGTTCATCTCCTCCCGATGCTGATGCTTGTGGCGCAACGACTTATAGCGATAGAACACCACCAGTGCCAACACGCCCACCACCAGCAAACCAATGACCAGGAGCAGGATTAACCGGGAAGACTTTGCCTCTGCCTGCGTACTTTGAAGAATCAGGTCGCGGCGCACGATGGCTGTATCCTGCTTGAATCGCAGCTCGTTCTCCTGCACATTCGATACCATCGTGGCGTTGCGCAGCGAGTCATCGTATTGCTTCATCAGTTTCTGATATTGCAAAGCCTTGGCAAACTGTCTCTTTCGCTCATAAAGATCAGCCCATCCCTTGTGGTAGAGATAAAGGTAGTTGGGCGACATCTTCGAGAGGTCGTATGGCTTGCTCAATATCGCCGAAGCCTTGTCCAGACGGTTCTGCTTCAGCGCCAGAGCGGCATTCAAGCCATCAATATAGAATTGCAGGTCGTTCTGCATGTTGGGTTGCACGAAGAAGAACTTCGTGGTATTAGCCAGATATTTCTGGGCAGAATCCAGGCGGTTGAGCTCCAGATAAGTCTGTCCCAGGTTGGCATCCACCACCGCCGTCATGAAAGGTTGTCCCATCTGCAGGGTTGCCTTCTGTGCCTTCAGGAAGCACTTCAGAGCCTCAGCGGGTTTTTCCTGACTGCTATACACATTTCCCCAACTGTTGTAGAAGAAATGGGCATCCTTCGGATTCCTGGGCGGATACTGGCGCTCAGCCTTGCGGAAATAGAAATGCGCCAACTGATAGTTGCGCAGGTCGTTATACACCTGTCCCAATCCTGCCAGAATACTGTTCTGAGCTTCATGCAGATTCAGGGAATCTGCCAGGAAATTGGCACGGCGATACCACGAGGATGCATCCGCCAGTTTACCCAACTGTCTGGAAGCATCGGCGATATTGATGCAGATGTCGATGGCATCATTGTGATGATCCAGTTTCATCAATTCCCGGTAAGCCTTGATGTAATAAGTGCGAGCAGGTTCCCGCTTGCCCACAGCCTGCAACAATACACCCTGCAGGTTGTCGGCATACGACTGTATCTTGAAGGTGGTTTCCTGGTCGGGATGCTGGCGGCAAAAGCCGTTTACCGAGTCGATAAGCGCCTGGCATTCCGGATCGGCGCCTTTCAGATAGCAGCATTTTGCCACAATCAGTCTTTTCCATTGCTCTACCAGTTCCGGCTTTCCTCCGCATTTCAGGTTTCTGATTTGCAGAATCATCGAGTCGGGCTGGCTTTGCATCATCTGCTGATGCTGGGTTACAAACTCATCGATGGGTCTGTACCAGGAGTCATCCTCCTTTTTCTCTGAGGAGCACGCTGCCAGCAGCATCATGCATTCCATCAGCCATAGCCAGGTATATTTTTTCAGTTGTGTCATAAGTCTGTTTGCTTTTAGGTTGTTTTTTTGGGAAGATTATGATTCTCCCCTGGTTTTCTTGTCTGTCACATACATGCCCAGCAGGATGCAGGTGGCACCCACCAGGAAATAGGGGGTGATTTTCTCGTCGAGCACCCACGAAGCAAATATCATGGTGGTGATGGGGTTGAAGTACACCCAGTTGGTAGCCTTCACCGTTCCCAGCTTCGAGATGCACCAGTTCCAGGTGAGGAAGCAGATCATGGAGGCGAGACAGCCCAGGAAGATGAGGTTGCCGAATACCTGCGGACGGATGAAGACCTCCATCGGCGGGAATCCCGGAATGAAGAGATAATAGGGCAGGATGGTCAGCACACCATAGAAGAACACCTTCCGGGTGATGAATGCCGCCCCATAATGATTGCTCACCGACTTCATCAGCAGCGAATAAATCGCCCAGCACATGCAAGCCGTAAACGCCAGGGCATCGCCCACCGGAGAGAGATGGAGCACGAATCTGCCGTTCAGCACCACGATGATCATTCCCACAAAAGCCAGCAGCGAACCGAGCAGCTGCACGATGTGAATGCGGGAGGAATCCTTATAGACCATACGCACCAGCAGGGTGGCGAAGAGCGGACAGGAACACACAATGAGCGAAGTATTCGTGGTGGTGGTGAAGTTCATCGCCTCGTTCTCGCTGTAGAAATAGAGCGAACCGCCCGTAATGCCCAGCAGCGCCATCTTGGCCTCATCCTTCCACGAATCGGCAAAGATGCGGCGATGGTTGAAGCAGAGCATCAGCACGTAGGCGATGGAAAAGCGCAAGGTGAAGATCTGGGCTGGCGAAAGCCCATTGAGCATCAGCACCTTGGTAGCTACAAAGGTGGTACCCCAAATCGCCACCGTGAGGAAGGCGACGAGGTGATAGAATATATTGCTATTTCTTGTCATTCATTACTAATTTTTCGTTTTATTATGCAAAAGTAAGATTTTTCCGTGGATAAACCAAGACTTCTGCACTTTTTTTTGTAACTTTGCAGTATGATTTTACATTCCATAGACCAAGCCCTGTTATCAGGCATCGACATCCCCGAGCGCATGAACAATCCGCTCGATTATCAGCCTCATCCTCTTTGCATCGCCGTATGCAAGGAGCTGCAAACCTATCTATCTAAGCGTGAAGACTGGCGAGAGGAGATAGATAAAGGAAAAATGTTTGGCGTACTCATCGTTGAGAATGCCCAACCGGAACCTGGTGCCTCAAAAATAGGCTACCTTGCTGCCTATAGCGGACAGATAGGCGGAAGAAGCGACTGGGATGACTTTGTGCCAGCCGTATTCGACTATCTGCAGCCCGACGGACATTTCAAGACCCATGAGGCTGAAATATCCGATATCAACCAGAGCATCAAGCAATTGGATGGCAATGAGCATATAAAGGAAGCCAAGAGCCTCATCCTGCAACTGCAGGAAGAGCGGAAGCAGACCATCGCTGCCTATCAGGAAAAGATGAAGGAGGCGAAGGCAAAGCGTGATGCCCGGAGAAAGACAGGAAATCTTACCCCGGAGGAAGAGGCTGAGATGGTGAAGGAAAGCCAGTTTATGAAGGCTGAACTGCGCCGACTCAAGAAATCGCTTTCAGAAAAGACCACCCTAGAAACAGAATATGAAGTCTTTCAAGCAGATATTCTTCGCCTGAAGCAACTGCGCAAGACATTATCTGATGCCTTGCAGCAATGGTTGTTCTCGCAATTCCGCATGCAGAATCATGAAGGCAAGATGAAGGATCTGCTGGAGATTTTCAGGGATGCAGCCCTCAGGGATTATCCGCAAGCCACCCTTGCAACGAGCAGAATAGCTGCCCTGAAGATGGTGCCGCCAGCCGGAAGTGGCGAGTGCTGCGAGCCGAAACTGCTGCAATATGCTTACCTGCATGGTTACAGGCCTTTGCAGATGGCGATGTTCTGGTGGGGAGAAAGTCCGAAGGAGGAGATTCGCCATCATCTGCAGTTCTATCCTGCCTGCAATGGCAAATGCAAGCCGATATTGCATTGGATGCTGCCGGATAGGGTATTTGATTCTAAAATTGCCGAAAAGCAGACTTTGGAAACCTTATACGAAGACGACCAGTTGGCTGTCATCTACAAGCCTTCGGGATTGCTGTCTGTGCCGGGCAAGGATTCATCCCAGCCATCCGTCTATTCCATCATGCGGAAGAAATATCCGGCAGCAGGCAGTCCGCTGATAGTCCATCGTCTCGACATGGCGACGAGCGGTCTGATGATTATTGCCAAGACGGATTTCGCCTACCATCGTCTGCAGCAGGAGTTTCTTCACCATCGGGTTCAGAAGAAATATATCGCCATCATTGGATGTAAGGATCAGGAAGCCTGCGATAAAATCTGGGAAAAAGCGAAGAAAGAAGAGTTGAGGGAAGAAGGAAAATCTTCTATTTCCGCAGAAAAGCAGAAGATTTCCCTTCCGTTGATGCCCGATTACCTGGACCGCCCCCGCCAGATTGTGAATCATGAACAGGGCAAGGAGGCGATTACGGAGTATGAGGTTCTGGATCGCATCGATGCCACCCATCTCCGGCTGGCGCTCTATCCCAAAACGGGCAGGACCCATCAGCTCCGTGTGCATTGTGCCCACCACGAAGGCTTGAATGCACCCATCCTTGGCGACCCGCTCTATGGCAACGAGAAGGCAAGCCGCCTTCATCTCCATGCCGAGGAGATTACCTTCGAGCATCCTCTTACGGGGAAGGAAATCAACATCAAGCGAGAGGCTGATTTTATTTACCCTTAAGGCAAAAAATATTTTCCCTTAAGGGTAATAATATTTAGCCTTAAGGGAAAATTTTGTGCTATAAAAAAGTCTACTATATAAAGTCTACTATACAAAGAACATGACAATAACCTGGGCGATGATGACTCGGATAAACATTCCCAGCGGATACACCGTGGCGTAGCTGATGCTAGGGGTGTCGCCATCTAGCGTCTCGTTGGCATAGGTGAGCGCCATCGGATTCGCCATACTTCCACAGAGGATTCCACAGATGCTTCCGAAATCATACTTCTTGGTCTTCAGGATGATGAAGCCCACGATGACCACAGGAACCACCGTGATGAGGAAACCGATGCCTACCCACATCAAACCCTCGGGACGAATCACCGTCTCGAAAAACTGTCCACCAGCCGACAAGCCCAAGCAGCCCAGATAGAGGGCAAGACCCAGTTCGCGCAGCATCAAGCCGGCACTTCGCGTCATATAAGAGATGAACTGCACACGAGGACCAAGGGCACCAATGAGAATACCCATCACGATAGGACCGCCGGCAATGCCCAGACGCACAGGCGCCGTCATGCCAGGAATATGAAGCGGAATGGTTCCCACGGCAAGACCGAGGATGATTCCCAGGAAGATGGCACCCAGATTAGGCTCGTTGAGCGTCTTCACGGCATTACCCAGAAACTGCTCCACGTGGTCGATGCTCGTTGGGTCGCCCACCACGGTAAGGCGGTCGCCGTATTGCAGACGGAGGTCGTCGGTGGCAAGCAGTCGGATATCACCACGCAGCACTCGGCTCACGTTCACACCATAGGTGTTGCGCATCTGGAGACTTCCCAGTCGCTTTCCGTTGAGTCCCGGACGGGTCATCACGATGATTCGGCTTTCCAGTTTGGCATCGATGGCATTCCAGTCTACCTTATCATTATTCCACTCCTTATCCACCTTCTTTCCGAAGAGAATCTGCATGGCAGCTGCCTCATCCTTGTTGGTAACCACGAGCACATTGTCGTTGGTATGGAGCACGGTATCAGCTTCCGGCACGATGACCTGTTCGCCTCTCCATACTCTTGAGATGATGAACTTGCGATGGGTCATCATCGAGATTTCGGCGATGGTATTGCCATTGAGTGCCGGGTTCACGATGACGTACTGTCCGATGGCTGTATGGTCGTCTTCATCGGCACGTCGGATTTCCAGGTCAGCCGGCTTGACGAAGAGCTTGCGCAGGAACATCATCGCCAGGATGACGCCCACCACTCCCAAGGGATAAGTGACCGCACAGCCCAAAGCCGCTCCACCACTAGGCAATCCCAAC
>OIYQ01000560.1_pt1 | contig 15141 bp, 7 predicted proteins | sample 1588311 | NCBI WGS metagenome assembly OIYQ01 (sample SAMN03283244) | human gut metagenome | biome: human-associated habitat; material: feces | host: Homo sapiens | place: Peru | collected 2012
AGAGCACCGCTTCAAGCATGTTTGCCTATGTTCTCCTCAAGGGTTACCGCAAGGGATACCTCGGCAAGGAATATCAGGAAGCAGGTATCAAGGCTTATGAGGGTATCCTGAACAACTTCATCAAGGTAAACCCAGACAAGACCATCAGCCTTACCCGCTGCTGTGCTGTCAGCGGACTCGGCCCTGGCCCTGGTCCATACGTAAAGAAGCCAAACTACAAGCGCGACGGCAGCTTCAACTACTACATGAGCGAGCCTATCCGCGACAATGATGCCAAGGGCGTAGGTCCTTTCATCTGGGCTAGTCTGGAAATGGAAATGCAGGGGTTGAATAAGTAAACTGCTAAGATTTGAATACATCATTTTAAAAAATGAATAACAAGAAAATATTAACAAGTATGGCAGCAGCACTGGTAAGTGCTGCTGCTTTGGCACAAGCTCCTGCCTTTCCGGGCGCAGAAGGTCACGGAAGATACGTAACCGGCGGAAGAGGCGGAAAAGTAATCCACGTAACCAATCTCAACGATAAGGGTACTGGCTCTTTTCGTGCCGCAGTAAGTGGAAGCAGCAAGAAAATCATCGTCTTTGATGTGGCGGGCGTCATCCCTTTGGCTACTGACCTCACCATAGGCGCCAACACCACCATCCTCGGACAGACTGCTCCTTCTCCGGGCATCACCCTCAGATACTACACTGTTCGCCCAGAAAACAACTGCATCATACGTTTCATCCGTCTGCGTCGCGGACAGGAGAAAGACATCAATGATGGTGCGGATGCTACCTGGCAGCGCAACAAGACCGGCATCATCTTCGACCACTGTTCCTTCAGCTGGAGCATCGATGAGGTGGCTTCATTCTACGACAACAACAATTTCACCATGCAGTGGTGTACCGTTGCCGAGAGTCTCACCAATCCGGGTCACTCTAAGGGAGCACATGGTTACGGAGGCATCTGGGGCGGTAAGCTCGCCAGCTTCCACCACAACTTCGTAGGTCATCTCATGAACCGCGGTCCACGTTTTAATGGTGCAAGATACGGATGGACAGACTACACCAGCAACAAGGATTACGCTACCTATAAGTGGAAGAATACCGTGCAGGCTGAAAACGTAGACTTCCGCAACTGCGTAATGTACAATGCGCAAGGTACCTGCTACGGAGGTCCGGGCGGTGGACAGATCAACATCGTGAACAATTACTACAAGGCTGGTCCAAGCCAGGGACTTAAAGGAACTACTCTGAACGGTCTCAAGGTAGATGTAAGCACCGGCAAGGAACGTGGCAGCCAAGACCGCATCACCCTGGTTACCTTATCTACCAGCAGTAATTCCGACAAGAATCATCCGGAGTTCTACGACATGACCAGCCGTTACTTCATCAACGGAAACACCACCGAAACCACCAAGGGTTCTGTTACCAAGAACAAGGATTGGAATGGTATCAGCTACGACAAAGGCATTCCAAGCCTGAACGGAGAATACTACAGTCCGGATGCCAAAAACTATTATGGTGACAATGTTGCCCACGTAACCATCAGCGGTAAGTCTTGTGTCAAGATCAAGATGGATGCTCCTGCTCCAACAGGAGAGGTTACCACCCACTCTGCTGCCGAATCATTCAGCAAGGTTCTGGCATACAGCGGCGCCTCGCTCTACCGCGATGAGATTGATGCTCGTTACATGGAAGAGGCAAAGACAGGTACAGCCAAGTACAAGGGAAGCATCACCAAATCACCTGGCATCATCGACAAGGTATCAGATGTAAACGGCTACACCGAGTCAACCTTCGGAAAAGGCTCTCGTCCTGCCGACTTCGACACCGATAATGACGGAATTCCAGATGCATGGGAGACTGCCAACGGTCTGGATCCAAACGATGCCTCAGATGCCCTCACCTACTCGCTTGACAGCAAGGGTTACTACACCAACCTTGAGGTTTACGCCAATTCGCTGGTTGAGGACATCATGAAGCAAGGCAATGCTGATGCAGAGAACAAGGTAGATGAATACTATCCTGCATGGAAGAATCCTACAGGCATCTCACAAATCACCGGTTCCAATCCAAGTGAGTTGGTCAAAGTAACGTATTACAGCCTCAACGGCACCCTCCTTTCTGCTCCTCAAAAAGGAATCAACGTCCGCAAGATGTTGTTCAAGAACGGAAAGACCGAAGTGGATAAGGTAATAAAGGAATAAAACAAAACTTCTTATAAAACAAAAAGGGCATCCCCTCCATTTGGGAATGCCCTTTTGTTTTATATGATTAAACAATCTGTTACTTTACATACTTCTTACCGTTCTTGATAATCAAGCCCTTTGCAGAAGAAGAAACCTCCTGACCAGCCATGTTGTAGGTCTTACCATTCTTCTTGGCAGCAGCGCTTACTGAAGAGATGCCGGTAGATGTAGCAGGAACAAACTTAACACCATGCAAAGCAAGATCTGCACCTGATTCTTTATCACCCTCTTTAACACCAGTGAATACTACTGTATATTCCTTAGCAGCATCCAATTCAAGAGATGCAACTGCAGTAACATTAGGCTCAGAAGAAGCACTAATCTCAACAGCAGCGCTACCATCATTTGGAGTAGCAACTACATACAAATCTCGAGTATCAGAAGAACTTGCTGTTGCACCATAAGCAGTAAGACCTATCAAACCTTTTACATAAACTGTAAAAGCCTTAAGATCATTGCCCTTCTTCAAAGCAATTCCAGGCTGCTTATATTTCTTCTCCTCACCAGTCTCCGGATTAATACTACCAGTCTTAGTTGTTGCTGTCTGTCCACTACCTGCTGCAATCCAGCCCTCAGTAATACCAGCAGCAACATTCTCCTTATTTGTAATAAACGCGGTAGTCTTCTCAAAAGACTTAAAAGTCTGAGCATTAACACTAGCAGCCAAAGCTACGGCTGCGATAAGAGTAAAAAATTTCTTCATAATCGTTTTATTTTAAGTTTATAAATTAAATTTAGTAGATGAATAACTGTATTGTAGTTTAATCCATTTGCTAGTTTATTTCGGTGGCAAAAATAATAAATCATTTTGAGAATCTCAGAAAAACATGAACCAAAATGAACTAAATCTACGAAAACGTTTGCGTAACTTTTACACCGAAACCGAAACGAAAATACCTTAAATAAAAATAATAAGTGTATATTTGCACCAACAAACTTAAAGATGTAAACTAGAAATAAATAAGTATAACAACCTAAAAGGCAAACAAATGAAAAAGGATCTACTCAGATTTGGGCTTTCACTCATAGCCCTGTTTGTTATGGTAGTGGCAAATGCGCAAACCTACCAGAACAAAGAAGCTAGCGTTTCATGGCCATTTAATGACGACAACTACGCTACGCAGTACACAAAATCACCAGAAAATGGTTTCAGTCTGGTTTCCGTAAACACCGGTGACTTGAAGTATTCTCTCAAGACATCACAGACTACAAAAGACAAAGACGGAAACAAGATGGTCATGGCTGGTTTCGGTCCTGTTGGTACAACAAAAGCCGTAGAATGGACCGTTAAACCTAGCAAGGGACTTACATTTACCCCAACCTCTATCAGTACCTACGTAAACCGATTCGGTACAGATGCAGAAAATGGAGTAACCGTAACCGCTAAACTTAGCGACGGAACTTCTGTAGACTTGGGTAATTTCACTGCATTAAGAGATAACAAGACAACAGAGTCTGACAGGTTTTCGAAAAATGAAAACCTGACCAACCACATCGTCATCCAGCTCACTGCCGACCAGCAAGCCAAACTGACATCAGCTGAAGGCTTCACGCTGAGCTGCACCGTTGGCGTTGGCTCTACTAAGCAGCAAGGCTTTGCCGATGTACACATCAATGGTCTTCTGAACGGAACCATAGAAAAGGTTGCACAGTATACTCTGTCAGCTGTTGTATCAAATGCAGGAGCAGGAACCATCAAAGTATCTCCTTCTGGTACAGTATTTGACGCAGAAACACAAATCACCGTAACTGCGACAAAAAATTTCGGCTACAAATTTGTCAATTGGACAGATGCCAATAATAAGGTAGTATCTACAGATGAAGAATATACCTTCTCTATCTCTGCCAACACAGCATTGAAGGCAAACTTTGAGAAGATAAACACCTACGCTTTGGATTACAAGGTAGAAGGTGGTGCAAAAGACTATATGGTAAGCGCAACTCCTGCCCCAACCATTGTTAACGGAAAGAATATGTATGAAGAGGGAACAGAAGTAACCCTCACAGCTAGCAGCAACGACATCCTCACCTTTACCAACTGGAATGATGGTGAAACAGGAGCAGAACGCAAAATAAACATGAACGCCGACCAGTCATTCACAGCAGCATATTCTTCAAAAGACTTCATCGCAGGCTGGGACTTCTATAAGTCAGCAAGAGAAGGTCGTACAGCAGACTTCGCTGCAGAAGACAACGATGTAGACCAGCTCATCCTGCGCGATGCAGACGGAAATACATACGCATGGCTCGACAAGAGCAACAGTGCTGGCGGCTACGAAGGAAAGAATGCAGCTGTAAACTGGACCTCCAAGAAAACCAAGGCACTGGGCGAAACCTACTGGCAGACCAAGGTCAACGCAACAGCCTTCACCGACATCAAGGTAAAGAGCAGCATGCTCTACAATTATAATGCATACGAAACATATAATGTGGAATACTCTCTCAACGGAACCGACTGGACCAAAGTTGGCGCCATTGAAATGCCTGGAACCAAAGCCTGGACCGATGGAGAGTTCACTCTCCCAGCCGATGCAAACAACAAGGCAGAAGTATACATCCGCTGGATTGCCGACAAGACTTCTTCCATCAAGGGAGCAACAGGCGACAACGACGGAATCGCTATCACAAATATCTACATCACAGGTACTGCCCAGCTCGTAAACGACGGCAAGGCCCCTGTACTCGTAAGCACCATACCAGCAGAAGGCGCAACCAACGCATCTGCCAACGGCAAGATTGTACTGACTTTTGATGAGAAGGTAAAACTCACCGACAAAGCTGCAGCCACTCTCGGAACAGCAAAGATAGAAGGAACTGTATCAGGCAAGACCATCACCTTCGCATACAAAGGCTTGAACTACGCTACAGCTTATACCTTCACACTCGCTGCAGGTTCGGTAGCCGATTTGACAGACAATGCCACAGACCAGGCAATCGTTCTGAACTTCACTACCAAGACCAAGCCAGCTGTAACCAAGGCACTCTACGACTTCATCGTACCAACCGACGGCGACTTCAAAGCAGCACTTGCAGCAGCAGCCAAGCGCACAGATACCAGCAAGCGTTTCCGAATCTTCATCAAGCAGGGCGACTACAAGATTCCTGCTGACGAGAAGAGTAAGGTAACAGGTAGCGACGGCAAGAGTTATGCCAACCCAACCACCTATATGAATACGCCAAACGTATCAATCATTGGTGAAAGCATGGACAACACCTCACTGACCAACACCGTTCCAAACTCAGGCCAATCAGCCAACGTATTGGAAGGTATCGGCAAGGGTGACGTACTCTGCTTGCAGAAGGGAGCAACAAACACCTATTTCCAGGATCTGAAGATGTACAGCAGTATGGGTGATGCCAAAGGTCGCGACATCGTACTCAACGACCAGAGCAACAAGACCATCTGTAAGAACGTAAACCTCTGGGCTTACCAGGACACCTACGTATCAAACAACCAGAACGGTAAATTCTACTTCGAAAACGGAATCCTTCGTGGTCGTACCGACTACCTCTGCGGTAAGGGTGATGTATATTATAATAATGTAGAACTCTGGATCTGTGAAAAGGGAGGCTATCTCGCAGTTCCTTCTCAGCCTAAGAAGTATGGCTACATCTTCAAAGACTGTACTATCAAGGATGCTACTGCGGCAAAAGACCTAAACGGCAACTACACCTTGGGACGTCCATGGGGCAAAGGCACACCTATTGCACTCTACATCGACACCAAGATGGAAGCTATCCCATCAGCAGCAGGATGGAACGAGATGAGTGGCGGTTACCCTAAGCGTTTCGCTGAATACAACTCATACACATCAACAGGTAGCGTAGTAGACCTCAAGGACAGAAAGAAAGTTTACGATGCCTACGATTCAAAGGATGGTGACAATTATGTAAACCGTCGTAATGAAACAGCAGGAGACCCTATCCTCACAGCAGAGGAAGCTGCAACCTACACCATTGAAACAGTAATGGGTCAGGATGACGACTGGGATCCAACTGCAGCTACCGAGCAGGCATCAGCACCTAGCAACGTTAAACTGAACGGTACAACCCTCGCTTGGGACAACAACGACTACGCTCTTCTATGGGCAGTATGCAAGAACGGCAAGGTAGTAGACTTCACCATCAAGCCAACCTACCTCGTAGATGATGCATCAGCAACATGGAGTGTTCGTGCAGCCAACGAGATGGGCGGACTGAGCGAAGCAACAGCAGCAGTACTGGGCACCGGCATCCACAACATCGCCTCAGCTACAGATACAGCAGTCATCAAGACCGCCATCTTCGCAGCCGACGGCACCCAGCTCTCAAATCTTCAGAAGGGTATCAACATCGTAGTTAAGACCCTGGCAGATGGCAGCAAGAAGACAAGCAAGGTCATCGTAAAGTAAAGAAACAGAGACCATAAGTAATTAGATTGACAGATAACTATCAGAGTGCAATATCCCCATCCTCATTCAGAAGGGTGCCGGATATTGCACTTTTTCTTTTCCTCAAAAAATATGTGAAAAGGAAGCCATGAGATGTGAAAAGGGAACAGCAAAATGTGAAAAAACCGAAGTAGTTACTCAAAAATCTGCAAACGTTTACGTATTTTTTTACACCAAACATACCTAGATTCTCATATTTTTTAGCTAATTTTGCAGCAAGAAAACCAAGACTTAGCTAACGCTATGCATCAAGGTTGCCCTCCCCGGAGCCTTCGGGAACCAAGAGGAACAGCCTTCAGAAAGCAACTGCTCAGGACTGGAATTCTACTTAAAAACATTTCAAAAACATTAGAAAATTAGTAATTTAGAATAAGTTTTATCTAAACCTAAAGTGTATGTCTGGTAATTTTAGAAAAAAGAAAATTGCTTTGGCAGGCGCACTTATGTTCGTAGTAACAAGTGTATCTGCACAAACAGTAAAAGGCGTTGTTACTGACAATACGGGCGAGCCAATCATCGGCGCATCTGTCATGGAGGTAGGTGTAGCTGGCAATGGTGGCGTGACCGACATTGACGGTAACTTCACAGTAAACTTAAAAGGCAAAAGCAAGAAACTGAAGATTTCATACATTGGTATGAAAGCTAAGGAAGTAAGCGTTGCAGGTAAAGAATCAATCGATGTAAAGCTTGAGGATGACAACACCACCCTCAACGATGTCGTAGTAATCGGTTATGGTACGATGAAGAAGAAGGACCTTACAGGTTCTGTGTCTTCTGTATCAGCAAAGGACATTGCCAATGTGCCAGTATCAAGTGCTGCACAGGCTATCCAGGGTAAAATGGCCGGTGTCTCTGTTATGCAGACAGAAGGCTCACCAGATGCTGATGTAAAAATCCGTGTACGTGGTGGAGGTTCTCTTTCTCAGGACAACTCCCCTCTCTACATCGTTGACGGTTTCCCTGTAAATTCTATCAGCGATATTGCTCCTAGCGACATCGAGACTATCGACGTATTGAAGGATGCCTCTTCTACAGCCATCTATGGTGCCCGTGGTGCCAATGGTGTTATCATCGTTACTACCAAGAGTGGTAAGGAAGGTAAGGTTCAGGTTAACTTTGGTGCATCTGTAGGTGTAAGAAAAGTTATCAAGGAAGTTGCTGTTCTTAACCCATACGAGTATGCTAAATACCAGTATGAGTTGGGTGAGACTTCAGCTTATGGAAGTTATGACGACCTTGACATCTGGAAATCTGTAAAGGGTAACGATTATCAGGACGAACTCTTTGGACGTACTGGCTTGCAGCAGATTTACAATGTAGGTATCAGCGGAGGTTCTAAGGATACAAAATTCAACGTCAGCTATGCCCGCACCAACGACAAGAGTATCATGATGGGTTCTGATTATAGCAAGGACAACATCAATGCTAAGTTGAATTCTAAACTCAACAATTGGTTTACCCTTGACTTCAATGCCCGTTTGAGCTATCAGAAGGTGAATGGTCTCGGTTCTGGTGCAGACACCAACGAGAGCAACGCTGCAAATTCTATCGTTGCACGTACAGTCATTTTCCGCCCTATCGATCCAATCACAGCAGGTATTGAAGATGATGACGATTCAAGTTCTAGCTACGAGGCTAGTCCATATGAGCGTATGCTTGATACTTACAAGCAGCAGCGCACATTCCGTCAGAACTACAACCTCGGTTTGAACTGGAAGCCTTGGAAACATGTTACCTTCCGCTCTGAGTTTGGTTATGGCTGGACCTTCGCCAAAACCGAGCAAGCATGGGGTACAAAGGCAAGCCGTAACTCTAAGTTCGGTTATGCAGGTATGCCTCAGACAGAGATTGACCGCAAGGACAACAAGAACTGGCGTAATGCCAACACCTTCACTTACGACAACAAGGGTATCTTCTTCAAGAAAGATAAGGTGAACTTCCTCTTGGGTCAGGAGTGGTCTAGCTCACAGGATGAGACATATACATCTACAACTGTAGCATTCCCTACCTCATTCGGGCTTAAGGAAGCACTTGCTAACCAGAACTCTGGTACAGCATTGGCAAACTCAAACAATATCGCAAGAAAAGACAACATGTTCTCTTTCTTCGGTCGTTTAAACTATACCATCAACGAAAAGTATCTCTTTACTGCTACACTTCGTGCTGATGCATCATCTAAGTTTGCTAAGGGCAACCGTTGGGGTTACTTCCCATCAGCAGCTTTCGCTTGGCGAATGAGCGATGAGAAGTTCATGAAGGATACTCAAGACTGGTTGTCAAACCTGAAGCTCCGTCTCTCATATGGTACAGCTGGTAACAACCGTATCAACTCTGGTCTTATCGACCCAACCTATGCATTGGGAACAGCAACAGACAAGACTCCATTCTTCGGAGGGTTGTCTTCTACCATTCTTGATATGAGCAAGCTTTACAACCCTGATTTGAAATGGGAGACTACCGTTACCCGTGACTTCGGTATCGACTATGGTTTCTTTAACGGCAAGATTAATGGTACAATCGATTTGTACTGGAACACTACCAAGGACTTGCTGATGCAGGTACCTATCACATCTGTTTCAGGTTACAACTACCAGTATCAGAACTTTGGTCAGACTTCAAACAAGGGTTTTGAGTTCGCTGTTAATTATAATGCAATTGAGAAGAAGAACTTCACTTTGACTGTGAATGCCAACATCTCTTACAACCGCAACCACATCGACAAGCTGAACACCACATCTGAGTATCAGAACTACAAGTGGGCTGGTTCAACATTCAATGATGGAGAAAACTTCAAGGTTGTAGAAGGCGGTCGCTTGGGTGAAATATATGGCTACAAGTATAATGGTTTCTATACCGCATACGATGAGACAACAAATCCAAATGGTGAACTTATCTGGAATGGTAAGCAGTGGGCTTTGCGTGATGGCATAAAGGACAACAGCTATAAGACCATCGGTGGCAAATTGATACCAGGTGCCATCAAACTCGAAACAGATGAGGATGGCAATGCCGTTAAGAAGCGCCTTGGCAATACTGTTGCTCCATGGCAGGGTGGTTTTGGTATCAATGCAACCTTCCACGGTTTTGACGCATCTGTATTCTGCAACTACTCATTCGGTAATAAGATTGTGAATGGTACTAAGTTGGCTTCTTGCTTCAACTGGGGTTCTCGTAAGGGTTACAACCTGAACAACGACTTTATTGGTCGTTATACAGGTCTTGATCTCAACACAGGTATCAACATTGCAGCCAACCCTGGATCAGATGATGCTATCGCTGCATATGGTACACAGGAGGCTGCAATTACTCGCCTCAACGAAATGAATCAGGGTGCAAGTATCTGGAATCCAGCAGCAGTTGGAACCATGTCATTGATGGATTACGCTGTAGAGGACGCTTCATTCCTCCGCATCCAGAACGTAACACTTGGCTATACCCTTCCTAAGGCTCTGGTCAACAAGTTGTACTTGAGCAATGTACGTTTCTACGTTACAGGATACAACTTGCTCACCATCACAAGTTACTCTGGTTCTGACCCAGAAACTGATGTAAGTAGCAAGAAGAACCCAATGTGCCCAGGCATCGATTATGCAGCTTATCCAAAGAGCCGCCTCTTCGTATTCGGTGTCAACGTTTCATTCTAATCGCAAGGAGGATATAAATAATGAAAACAAATATTATCAAATCAATATTGATGGGTGGTCTTATCATCGGAGCTACTTCATGTAATGATTTCCTCGACCAGACCTCACCATCAGAGCACGACAGAACAGATGTGTTCGACTCACCTTATTATACAGGTCTCGCCCTGAATAAGGTATATGGTCAGTTGACAGAAGATGCTGCATACGCCCAGGTGATGGCTTTCACTGTAACAGCAAATAGTGATTGTGAAATCATTGATGGTATTGATGCCAGTGCTTCTACACAGACTTCAAGTGAGCGTGGTGTTATGAACTATAACGCTGTAGCCGGTGGATGGTCAAAGATTTCTGACGCATGGGACAAGATGTATCAGATTATTGAAAACTGCAACAATATCGTTTATGGTGTAGACCATGGTCAGTATGCAGATGCAAAGGGTTCTGATGCAACAAGCATGAAACAGTACAAGGCTGAAGCTCTTGTTATTCGTGCCATGTGTTACTATGACTTGGTTAAAAACTTCGGTGATGTTCCTTTCAAGACAGACCGTACAGAACATAATTTGAACAATGCATTCATTGGCAAGACTGACCGTGACGTCATCTTGGAGAGTCTGATTACAGACCTTCAGAACGCAGCAGAAATCTTACCTTGGGCAGGTACCCATGGTTACACTACAGAGCACGTAACCAAGGGTTATGCTCATGCTCTCTGCGCACAGATTGCCATGCAGCGTGCGGGTTGGGCTATCCGTGAGACAACAAAAGAGGGTTACGAGACCGCAAGTGAGAACAGCGATCCAAACTACCCTACACAGCGCCCATCTGCGGCTGACCGTACCAAGTTCTACAAGATTGCCTTGCAGAACCTTAATGAGGTTATCAACAGCGGCGTTCACAAGTTGAACCCAAGCTTTGCAAACGAATGGTATCTTGTAAACCAGCGCAAACTGGACACCGAGTATCAGGAGAATCTCTTCGAAATTCCTATGGGATTGAACAAGAGTGGTGAGCGTGGTTATACTGTGGGTGTACGCGTTGAAGCAAAAACCAACAAATACGGACCTAAGGGTAACTCATCTGGTAAGATCAAGACTACCGCTCCTTTGTTCTGGTCATTCGACAAGAAGGATACTCGCCGCGATATCACATGTGTACCTTATCAGATCAAGAACAACGGTGGTTTGACCAAGGAAACATTTGACAGCAACAAACCATTCGAGTTGTATATCGGTAAATGGGATGTTCGTAAGATGACTGAGGACTGGCGTGAAGCTGCTTGTGCTAGTACAGAAAAGGTACCTACCGGTATCAACGAAATCAAGATGCGCTATTCTCAGGTATTGCTTAACTATGCTGAGTGTATCAACGAGTTGAATGGCGGTCCTGATGACGCTACAGATGGAGCTGGTTTGACAGCACGTCAGGCATTGGCACAGGTTCATGCCCGTGCATTTGCAGAGAACGCAAAGTCTGCAGCCCAGGATTATGTTAACAGCTTGCCAACAGACAAAGAAGGATTCTTCAATGCCATCGTTGACGAGAACGCATGGGAATTCACAGGAGAAGGTGTCCGCAAGTTCGACTTGGAGCGCTGGAATCTCCTGAGTTCTAAGATTGATGAGTTCAAGGCAAAGTATCAGGAAGAAATCAATGAATATCCTGACAAGTTGTACTATAAGGAAATCAAAGACGAAGAAGGTAACATCAGCATTGACATGAATTCTGTATGCTGGTATGCAGCTCCATCAAGCACTAGCGGCTACAAGAGCGCAAACTGGTGGGGAGCAGGCAATGAGAACAAGAAGAAGGACAACCTCCTGAAGAAGTTGCCATATATCAGTGCAGGTCTTAACACTACTGTCAAGAACCGCTACTTGTTACCTATCGCAACATCTACTATTGCAGACTCACGCAATATGATTCAAAACTCTTATGGTTTCTAAACATAAAAGACTAGAAAGATGAAACTCAATAAAATAACAAACATAGCACTTTCAGGAGCATTCATGCTCCTGGGTGCAGTTTCTTTCAGTTCTTGCGCTGACCAGAACGATTGGGATGTAGACTCATCATTTGACCGTCTGTTCCATACAACAAGCTTGAGCGTAAGTCCTGACGAGAACTCTGCCGAAATTACATTCGACAAAACACCTAATACTACCAGTTATCAGGTGGAATACAGCACAGAAGAGCTCAATGACGAAATGGAGTTGGGTACAGCTGCAAACAGTAAGACTGCAACCCTGACTACCACACCAGCTACTATTGATGGTTTGGAAGCAGAAACCACTTACTATCTGCGCCTTCGCAGTATGAATGATGAGGGTAAGACTTCAAAGTGGGTATATCTCGAAGATAAGAGCTTTACAACAAAGGCTGAGCAGATTATCTCAAAAGTTACTCCTAAAGCCAAAAGTGCATTAGTAGAATTCAGCGATAATAAAGACCTCAGCAATGTAACCCGCATCGCATGGTATCATGTAAGTAACGGAGAGGAAGCTGAAGAAGGTTCTGTTGATACAAATGGTTTAGATTTAGCTACTACAAAATCTTTCAATATCGACGGTTTGAAGGCTAACTACAGCTACACAGTAAGAGTTTTTGCCGGTGATAAGAAACGTGGCGAATTAAAGTTCCGCACTACAGAGGAGTTACCTGAGAACTATGAATATCTCAACTGGGACGCAAACACTACCATCGCAGACCTCTTGGCAAGTGCAACACAGAGCGACGTTGTCATTATCTTCCCACAGGGTGCTAAGATTGACGAAGGTTCTACAACAGTTCCTTCAAACATCAAGAACATCTACTTCTGGGGTGCTGAAGGAAACAACAAACCTGAGTGGACAGTAAAAGTTGTAAAACTGGAAGGTGACAAAGGTATCGTTAAGTTCAAGAACATGAGTTTGAAGAACGCAGGAACAGATAACGATTACGTTATCACACCAGATGCAGAAGCTGGCAATATCGGTTCTATCGAATTGGAAAAATGTAATATCAGCAATACACGTGGCGTTGTCAGATTCAATGGTTATACCAAGCAGACTGATGCTGTAAACATAAATGATTGTGTTATCAACAACATTGGTAGCTATGGTATTGTAAACTCTAAGATTACAAATGACAACTGCGTCAAGAGTATCAAGATAACTAATTCTACAATTGCAAATGTAGAAGCAGATGGATGCATTGTAAATGCGCAGCAAAATGATATTGCCATGACATTCACCAACTGTACATTCTGGAACTGCGGTATAGCAGGCAAGAATTTCATTAACTTGAATAAAATGAACCCTGTACCAGTATTCGAGTCATGTCTCTTGGGTTGGGATTCTGCTATTGCAATGAAGGCTGTATCTACCAAGAAGGTAACATGTACAAATACTTACTTTACAAGCGAATGTACATGGAGCAATGGTAAGATTGGTGATGCTATCGGTGCCAAGGGTACAGAAGTATTTACTAACCCTGCAAAGAATGAGTTCTACCTCCAGGATGCCTATGTAGACAAGTATGGCACAGCAGGTGACCCACGTTGGATTAAATAAATTCAATCAAACTATATTTTAAAAAAGTGCAATGCCCCCAGCGGGCGTTGCACTTTTTTGTTCTGTTCAATCATGACACTATGTTAAATAGTATTGAACAAAAAGTTCGTTCGTTTAAGTTTTGTTCATTATCTTTGCAGTGTTCAATAGAATTGAACATAACTGATATGTTGAACAAATAATAAAAATAATGGCAAACAATAATAAAACTGAACTTTCGCAAATTTTGCCCCACACGCCCTAGGCTAGGAGCTTTTGGGCCTTCAGCCCGTTCTTGAACCACATGTGAAAGTTCAGAAAGTAAAAAACGCAAGCCCACTAGGCGTAAAAAGAACGCCTGGCGGGCTTGCGTTTATGGTTGTACAACTTAATGGGTTATGGTTGTACAACTGAAAGGAGTATGGTCGTACAACTATAGGGTGTATGGTTGTACAACTATAGGGTGTATGGTTGTACGACTATAAGGGTTGTAGTTGTACGATTAAAAGGTGTTGCCACTAGGCTCGGCAGACCTGCTGAGCCTAGTGGCAACCTTCGAGAAGCTGTCTCCTTCAACCTAAGAAACTATCTTTTTAAACTAAAAGAGACGTCTCCTTGAACCCAAAGAAACGTCTCCTTTTGCTTATTTAATCACATTCTTTCGTATGAACTTGCGCTATGAAGTGTATGAACTTGCGCAATGACGTACATGGTTTCATAAGCTTACTTCAAAGGCCGAATTTATGTAAGCGGCTCCGCATTTATACCATTGTAGTCTTCTCATTTGTTCGTACCTTTGCACCATAATTTTAAAATCACATGAATTATGACAGCAAACGAACGTTATGAGAAGGCTTGGGATTCCTTCTTGGTCTATCTGAGCCGAAATCCCAAGGCCCAACTTACCCCTTTCTTGAAGGAAAGACATGTAAATCATCGCACCATGAAGAACTGGATGTGCGAAAAAGGATATTCTGTTTTGCGTGCCAAAAAGGAAATCCGCCAAGCCCAGGAGGCAGCCCGCAGAGAAAAAGCAGAAGCATCTGCATCAAGTACTGGCATGATGTTCGTGCCTATGGAACCTCCTACCATAGATCTGCCTATGGAAGACCTCCTTTATGGCATAAACATAACCTTTCCAAATGGAACTTTGGTTTCCGTTAAAAAAGGATGTGCCAAGTCTGTTATGGCGTTGATGAAACTTTATGAGAAGGAGGATGCAGGATGTTTGGATTGAATGAGAGTACCCAGTACTATGTCTGCCAGAGATACGTACGAATGAACATGGGCATAAATGGCTT
>OIYQ01000564.1_pt1 | contig 15079 bp, 13 predicted proteins | sample 1588311 | NCBI WGS metagenome assembly OIYQ01 (sample SAMN03283244) | human gut metagenome | biome: human-associated habitat; material: feces | host: Homo sapiens | place: Peru | collected 2012
ACCTGTGAAAATCTGGGCATCGGGCTGGCGATGGAGGGCAAAAAAGTCCTGTTGGTGGACGCTGACCCGCAGGGCAGCTTGACCATCAGCATGGGCTGGCAGCAGCCCGATGAACTGCCCACTACCCTTTCCACCCTGATGGCAAAAGCCATGAATGACCAGAGCATTCCGCCCGGTGAAGGCATCCTGCACCATGCAGAGGGCGTTGACCTGATTCCGGCAAACATTGAACTGGCAGGGCTGGAAGTTTCCCTTGTCAATTGCATGAACCGGGAAAAAATGCTGAAACAGGTGCTGGACAGTGCCAAACGGGAGTACGATTTCATTCTGCTGGATTGCACCCCTTCCCTTGGGATGCTGACCGTCAATGCCTTGGCAGCGGCGGACACCACCCTGATTCCAGTGCAGGCGCAGTACCTATCTGCAAAGGGTCTGGAACAGCTTTTACAGACGGTGCAGAAAGTCCGGCGGCAGATCAACCCGAAACTGAAAATTGAGGGTATCTTGCTGACTATGACCGACAGCCGCACCAACTATGGGCAGCAGATTGACAATCTGATTCGGGGTGCTTACGGCAGCAGGATCAAGGTGTTCGACCAGACAATTCCCCGGTCTGTCCGTGCCGCGGAAATCAGTGCCGTGGGTAAGAGCATTTTTCAGCATGACCCCAAAGGCAAGGTGGCAGAAGCCTACTGCTCTCTGACAAAGGAGGTGATGGCGAATGCCGAAAGGCAGCTTAAACGTGTCGCTGAAAGGGGCAGATGATATTTTCTCCACCGAAGAATCCCGGCAGGAGGAAAAGCGGGAGCAGGTACAGCAAATTCCCATTGGGGAACTGTTCCCGTTCAAAAATCACCCTTTTAAGGTGCTGGATGATGAAACTATGCAGCGTACAGTGGAAAGCGTAAAGCAGCTTGGTGTCACAAATCCACTGATTGCCCGCCCACGCCCGGAAGGTGGATATGAGATCATCTCCGGCCACCGCCGCCAGCACGCTGCACAGCTTGCCGGGCTGAACATCCTGCCGGTCATTGTCCGTCAAATGGATGATGATGCCGCCGTGATATTGATGGTGGACTCGAATCTCCAACGTGAGAACATTCTGCCCAGTGAAAGAGCCTTTGCGTACAAGATGAAACTGGATGCAATGAGAAGAACTAGCGGTAGACCGTCAAAAGAAAATGTGTCCCCAATTGGGACACAAAAACGTTCCGACCAAATCATGGCTGAAGAGCTTGGTGAAAGCCGCAACCAAATCCAGCGGTTTATCCGCCTGACCAACCTTGTTCCCGAATTGCTGGACATCTCGATGTTGAAGATCATGTATCTGGTGATTCCGTTTGCTCTGGATGCAGTTATCACCTTCATCCTTTCCCGAATGAAGGTCGAAGAAGCAAATGCGAAATTGCGCGCAGCTGTTTAACATTTGACATCAACACATTTTACCTTTTCTCCTTTTTCGCCGACCCCCGCACGAGTAGAGTCCGTGCAGGGGCGGCATCTCTATTGACATTCACTTTCCTCATTCGTCGTATACAGCAAACACAGCGGGCGGCTCTGTTATCGGAGCCGCCCGTTGTGTTCGTTTATGAAAAGGAGAACTTAGATCTCATACCACTTGATCTCGTTGGCATCCAGATGCAGAGCAAAGCTGCTGCCGTCTGTGGTGTAAACGGTGGTGTCCTGCGGCTCGTACGTGTTGTTCACCACACAATACTTGCCGTTCTTGACGTAGGCGTGAACTTCCACATTGTAGTTGGAACTGAACCAAGTGTGCAGTTCCTCCTCGCTGTGGGCACTCCACAGGATAGCGCGGTAAAGGGTGCGGCTGTTGGCAAAGCTGTACGGCACGCCGCTGATGTACACGGCGCGTCCCTTGCCGAAGTCGTGGGCAGCCATCTGCACTTCCTTGTTCCGCTGCACCAGCACCTCGGTGCCCTCGAGGGCGTAGATGTTCTTTTTGCCCTCGCCAAAGTCGATGGGCTGGTCGGCATCCTGCAGAATGAAATGGTCCGGGTGTTCTTCCCAGTTGTACTTGTCGTAGTTGAGGGTGAAGCCGTTTTCTTCCTCCACGCCCAGCACGCTGGCAAGCTGGAGAATGTGACCCTGATACGGGTGACCGGAAGGCTCACCCACGCCGATAAAGCCGCCGCCGTTCCAGACGAACTTGCGGATAGCGGAGGAGATTTCCGGGTCTTCCCACCAGATGCCGCCGGTGTGTGCGGTGTCGGCATCGCCGACATTGATAATGACATCCAACGAATCCAGCAGATGCGGGTCGTTCTTGATATCCTCAAAGCTGATAAACTTCACATCAAAGGGCGCACCGGACAGCATCTCAATGACACCGGCATAGCTATAGTTCTGCTTGTAATAGAGGGCGTGATGCACCATGTGACAGCCCCAAGCCCGCATTTTACCCCAACAGTTCAGCACGGCCACTCGCTTGACACAGTAGGGTGTGGTGCCCTTGATGTTCTCGTACAGTTCGCGGAACTCGTTGCAGACGCTCTCCACGTAGTCCACGAACTCCGGGAACTGCAAGGCCAGTTTCAGATAGCCGCCATAGCCGATGCGGTCGATGGGCTTGCGCAGGATAGCGCGGCGGGCTGTAACCCAGTTCTCCTTGGCTTCCCGCACCGGGTCGCCGCCCTCGTGGAAGGTGTCGGGGAAGAAGTACGGCAGGAAACGGCCCTCGGTGTACTTCACGCCCTCAATGTCAGAGATCAGGCGCAGGGTGGAGCCGTTGCCCACGCTGCCCACTACGGCATCCAGTCCGATGGTCTTGAACTCCGGCATGAAAGGTTCGGTGCCGATCCAGTGATCGCCGAGGAACATCATGGCTTCGCACCCGCACTCGTGGGTGATGTCCACCATCTCCTTGGCAAGCTTTGCCACCTCGCGGCGCTGGAAGGCCTGAAAATCCCGGAATTCCTTGCTGGGCACCCGGTACTGGTTGTTATAGTAGCCCTGATCGATGATGTACTCCGGGCGGAACTTATAGCCAACTTCCTGCTCAAACTGATTCAGGATGTAGGGGCTGACCGAAGCAGAGTAGCCATACCAGTCCACGAACTTCTCCCGCTTCAGCTCGTCGAAGATCAGGGTGAACTGATGGAAGAACGTGGTGTAGCGGATGACGTTCACATAGGGGTGCTCTGCAATGAACTTGCGCAGGCGCTCCATGGAATACTTGTGGGTCTTGGGCTGACGCACGTCAAAGGTGATCTGGTGCTCAAAATTCGTCCAGCCGTTGGTGGTAGCGTTGTACATATGCACCGGGTCCCAGATGAGGTAAGCCAGAAAACTGACGGTATACTCATGGAACGGTACGGCCTGTACGGTCACACTGCCGTCGGCGTAGCTCCACTGCTCCGGCGGCACGGGCTGACCGGTGGTTCGATCCATGACCTCCCACCAGCGGGTAATGTCGTCGTTGGTGTTCACCTGCATCAGCTCCGGGCTGATGCCCTTCATCAGCGGGATGGTCACGGTGTCGCCGGGGGCGGTGTAAAAGCCGGTCATGATGTAGCACTGCTGTACCTCGTCCGGGTTTGCCTTTGCCCATGCGTTATCCTTGCGGGTGGTATAGTAGGTGGAGTAGATCTTGGCGTCCGCATCCTTGAGCTGCTGCGGAAAGTCGGTGCCGTCGCAGTCGCGGATGGCATCAGCACCCCACTTTTTTAAGATCTCCAGCGTTTCGGGCACCACATCCAGGTCGGTCGGAATGGTAACACGCCCGGTCTTGCACTTATATTCCATAGTTTTCCTCTCTTATCCTCAATCCTGATAGGTTGCGTTGTAAATGGCCAGTACTGCCAGCAGCAGCGCTACGCCCACCAGCATGATGCCAAGCCCTGCCAGCTGCCCGGTCATTTTCCAGCCGGACACCACCAGCACCAGTGCCAGTACGAACAGCACCAGCATCAGGATCATGCGCAGGGCGGGATGGTTTTTCCAATATGCTTTCATCGTCTGTCACCTTAACCTTTCAGGCCGCCCACGGTCATGCCCTGCGTCAGCTGCCGCTGCACGCAGATGTACAAAATCAGGGTGGGCAGCATCACCAGCACAAGGCCTGCGTACATGGTACCGTACTGGGCGGCGCTCTGCTGCGCCTGCATCAGGTTCAAAAGACCTACCGGCAGGGTGCGGGGTGCCTTGGTGGAGCTCATCAGGGTCATGGAGATGATATACTCGTTCCAGAAGGACAGGAAGTTGAACAGGATAATGGTGATGATGGAGGGCTTTGCCATGGGGAAGATGATGCGGGTCATGGTGGAAAAATAGCTTGCACCGTCGATGTAGGCGGCCTCCTCAAAATCGTGGGGCAGGGTGGCAAAGTAGCCCGACAGCAGGTAGATGGTAAAGGGCAGCGCGGTGGCGGCGTATACCACCGCCAGCACCACCAGATTGTTCAGCAGAAAGCCGCTGCCGAAATGGCCTTTCAGCCACACATCGCTGTCCCGCAGCATCAAAAAGATGGGCACCACGATGTAGTTCACGTTGATGAACAGGCCCGCCATGAACAGGGTGTTCAGTACCTTGCGCCCCTTGAAGTGGAAGCGGGACAGGCAGTAGGCGGCGGGCAGGGCAACGACCAGCAGCAGTGCCAGCGCCAGCGCGGTGACGATGACCGAGTTGAGCATATATTCGCCCATTTTCGCGCCGTTCCATGCGTTGACGAAGTTCTGCCAGTAGAACCCGGCGGGCAGTGCCCAGGGGTTGCCGTAGAACTCTGCATTCTGCTTGATGGAGGCCATGAACACCCATGCCACCGGCACGATGATGGTAACGGCCAGCAGAACCAGCACAAAATAGATGAAAAACTTGTACAGACCTTCCGCAGAGCGGGAAGATTTTTCGGTGGTATTCTGCATCTTCTTCCCTCCTTAAAATTCCAGCGTATCGCGGTTGGTGACCTTGTTGACACAGGCGGACAGGGCAAACGAGAACAGGAAGATGACCACGCCGATGGCCATACTGTAACCATACAGGCCAGCGTCTTTCTGGCTGTACATATAGCTCAGCGCCACATCCGATGCGCCGTTGGGCCCGCCGCTGGTCATGGCCTTGACGAAGAGGAAGGCCATGTTGATGGTGGAGATGATAAAGAAGGTGAGGGTGGTGCGGATATTCGTCCAGATGAGGGGGATGGTGATCTGGAAGAACTGGGTCAGCCGCCCGGCACCGTCCAGATTGGCGCTCTCGTACAGGCTGATGGGCACGGCAGACATGGAGGCCATGTACATGACCATGTAGTAGCCGATGGCCTGCCACACCATGGCAATGATGATGGAGGGGATGACCAATTTTTCGCCCTTCCACAGGATGGGGTCGCTCATGTTGCGGAACAGGCCGATGATGCTGTTCAGCATGCCGTTTTCCGGCTTATAGATGGCAGAGAAGATGCCGGAGATGACGACCACCGACAGGATGTTGGGGATGTAGAAGATGATGCGGAAAAAGTTCTGGCCTTTGATCTTCTCCCGGGTGAGGATGGCGGCAAATACCAGTGCAAAGGCGAAGGTGATCAGGGTGACCGTTACCACCAGCAGGATCATATTCTGCATGGAGCGGATGAACTGGGCGTCCCGCAGCAGATGCTGGAAGTTTTTAAGCCCCACAAAGGTCTCGTTGGGAGAATAGGCACCCCGCTCATACAAACTCATGCGGAACACGTTGAGGGTGGGCAGGATCATAAAGAGGAAAAACAGGATGGTAGCCGGTGCCACACAGAGGAATACGAACCGTTTGCGGCTTTTATCCGTTCTCATAGGAGATTGACCGCTCCTTTCTTGATGGTACTGTACAGCCCAAAAAAGCGGAGGCGGTAAAAACCGCCCCCGCTGGGCAGGGCTTAATTACTCGATGATGTTGGCGCGCATCTGGTCGCTGGCGGACTTGATGCCGTCGATCCACTGCTGCTCGGTCATGCTGCCGGACACCAGAGAGTTGACAGGGTCGAAGAACACGGTGCGCACTTCCACGCCGGGGATGGCGCTGAAGGCTGCAAAGTTGCCCATGGCGGCCTTTGCGCCGTTGTCGTAGATGGAGTAGAACATCTTGTTGTCGCCTTCCAGACTGTCGGCGATGCCCAGCACAGGCTGGATAGCGCCGCTCTCGGCAAACAGCTTGCAGGCTTCGTCGCTGTACAGGTAAGCCACGAACTGCTTGGCGGCATCCTGATGCTCGGCACCGGCGGGGATCCATGCCTGCTCGAACCAGGTGTAGCTGTAGCTGTCGCCGCCGGCCTTGACAGCGGGCAGAGCGGTCATGCCCCACTCAAAGCCGTCTGCACGGGGAGCCTCGGCCATCTCGCCCACGATCCAGGTGCCGTTGGGCATAAACAGGGCCTTGTTGTCCAGCACCAGCTGCTGGTTCTGGGTGAAGTCCTGATCGTTGGCCTGTGCGGGGGTGATGGGATTGGTGTAGGAGGCCAGCTTGGTCACGATATCAAAGCAGGTCTGTGCTTCGGCGGTGTCCCAGATGCCTTCTTCGTAGCGGGTAGCCTTGTTGAAGAACTCCGGGCCGCCGGCAGCGTACATCAGCGCATAGAAGAAGGCGTCGAAGTAGCCGGTGGTGGGGTAGGTGAACAGGTAGGTGCCCTCAGCGGCAGCCTTGTCGCCCAGTGCCCACATCTCGTCCCAGGTCTTGGGCACGTCCCAGCCCTTTTCCTTCAGGAAACCGGCGTTGTAGAACAGGCCGCAGGGGCTGTAGAACATGGGAGCCAGATAGGTTTTGCCGTCGCCGTAGGGGTTGGTCAGGGAGGTGTCGGTAAAGCCGCCGGCGATCTTCTCGCTCACCTTCTTGCTCTCGCCGGGCACGGTCATGCTCAGCACATCGGTGATGTCGGCGATCAGGTTGCCCTTGATGAACTGCTCGGTCAGGGCAGCTTCACGACCGGTGGCCAGATGGACCACGTCGGGGTAGTCGCCGCCCTGCATAGAGGGGCCGATGACGTCCTCCAGCTTTTTGTCGGTGGTCAGGTCCACCTTGATGCCGGTCTGGGCGGTAAAGGCCTCGGTGACCTTTTTCCACATCTCAGCGCCGTAGCCGGTCTCGATGGCAGCAACCTTGATGGTGACGTCCGCAGCCACTGCGGAAGAAGTAGCGGCAGAAGATGCCGTGCTGGACGCGGTGGAGCTGGCAGCACCACCACAGGCAGCCAGGCTCAGTGCAGCGGCACCCACGCCAGCCGCTTTCAGAAAATTGCGACGAGAAATGCGTTTCATAGTGTATCCTCCATCATAAAGTTCCGTTCAAAACACAGCCGGGGCAAACAGGCTTCGTCCGAAGGGGCTGTGGTTTTTTCTGGTTCCAATATAGAGGTTTTCACGGTTTGCAACAAGGCTTTTGTTGTTTCATTTTTTAGAAATATTGCTTTTCGGAAAATTCTTTCAGCAAAAGCAATAAAATTTGTACTGCGGTTTTGGTACATTCTCCCAGCTTGTAACTAGTTTGACATATTTTTGCACTCTATCGAAGGCAAAAGTATTGAACCCGTCCAAAAATCAGGGCTTGCATTTTTTCTTCATTGCCTCTATAATGAGAAAAAACGCACGAAACAGCGCATCGTTTTCAGGCTTGTATTTTTAGTATCTTGCTTTTATTTTTATAGTTTTTGCGTTTCACCTCAAAAGGAGCCATTTATGAGTACCGAGCGATTTGATATCCGCCATGCTCCCGCTCCACGGGAATCCTTCCGGCTGCTGTACATCAGCAAGAGCAAATTTGGCGGCGATTGGAACAGCACTGCCCACACCCATTCCTGCACAGAGCTGTTCTACTGTCTGAGCGGAGAAGGTCAGTTTTATTTAAGCGGTCAGCTTTATCCGGTCAAACCGGATGATATGATTATCGTCAATCCGCAGGTAGAGCATACCGAGTTGAGCCTGAATGCTTCACCGCTGGAATACATTGTATTGGGCGTTGCTGGCATCGAGATCTTATTTGGAAAATCAGATTCTTCCTACGCCATATTCAACTGCCGGGAAAATCGGGAGCGGATGGTGACGCTGCTCCATATGCTGCTGGCCGAAGCAGACCGCAGTCTGGACGGCTGCGAAACGGTCTGTCAGGATCTGCTGGAAGTGCTGCTTATCTGGCTGGTGCGGTGTACCACGCTCTCCTTGCAGGTGGAAGAAACGCCCCGCTCCGACAGCCGGGAGTGTGTGGAGATCAAGCGGTATCTGGACAGCAACTACCGCGAAGATATCTCGCTGGATATCCTTGCTGAAATCGCCCACATCAACAAATACTATCTGGCCCATACCTTCCAAAAAGAGTATGGCATCTCTCCGATCACCTATCTGAACCGCCGCCGCATTGAGGAAAGCAAATATATGCTGGGCAACACCGGTTACAGTCTGGCGCAGATCAGCGAGTTGATGGGCTTTTCCTCTCCCAGCTATTTTTCCCAATGCTTCCGCAAGGCGGAAGGCTTGACCCCCAATGAATACCGCCGTCAGGTGCGGCAGGGACAACGCCCTGCCCCGTCAAAACGGCATGAAGTATAACGAAAACGAGGAATTTATGATGAAATCCGTTACCCTTTCTCTGCTCCAGTCTGCTGCAAATGCCTTTGATTTTGGCGGGCCTGTGCTCTGCGATGCTCACCACTATGGTGAGGGGCATATCAACGACACCTTTGTGGTCTGGCGGGAAGATCATTCCAAACGCTTTATTTTGCAGCGCATCAACACAGATACCTTTACTGACCCGGTGGGCCTGATGGAGAATGTCTGCAGCGTGACCCGGCATCTGCGGGCGAAAATTCTTGCCGAGGGCGGCGACCCAGCACGGGAGACGCTGAATGTCATCCCAACTTTGTCGGGGTCGACTTGCTATCTGGATGCAGACGGCGGCGCATGGCGTGCCTACGACTTTGTAGAAGATACCATCTGTTTGCAGCAGGTCGGCAGCGAAACCGACTTCCGCACCGTGGCCGAGACACTGGGCAAATTCCAGAACCAGCTGGAGGATTACCCGGCCTCCACCCTCCACGAAACCATCGCCCGCTTCCACGACACGCCCAACCGCTATGCCAATTTTGAAAAAGCCCTCGCCGCCGATGCACTGGGCCGGGCAAAAAATATCACGTCGGAAATCGAATTTATCCATGCGAGGGAGCAGGACTGCCATGTCCTGCTGGATCAGCTGGCAGCTGGCGAAATTCCTCTGCGCGTCACCCACAATGACACCAAGATCAACAATGTCCTCATCGATGCCGCTACCGGAAAAGGCATCTGTGTCATTGACCTCGACACCGTGATGCCGGGACTTTCGGCCTACGACTTCGGCGATTCCATCCGCACCGGTGCCAACGACTGCGCTGAGGACGAACCTGACCAGAGCAAAGTCCATTTTGACCTGCATCTGTACGAAGTGTTCGCCAAAGGGTATCTCTCCACTGCCGGGGCATCCATGAGCATGGCAGAAAAAAAGAGCCTTGCATGGGGTGCAAGGCTCATGACGCTGGAATGCGGCATCCGTTTTCTGACTGACTATCTGGAGGGCGACCATTATTTCCATATTGCTCGCCCGGATCACAACCTCGACCGCGCCCGCACCCAGTTCACACTGGTGCGGCAGATGGAAGAGGTTTTCGATCAGATGCTGGAAATCGTCTGCCCGGACAATCACTGATTTCGCAATCTCCTCCATTCGGATACAGCAAGAAGCATGGACGCTCTCCTCTTCGGGGGCGTCCATGCTTCTTTCATATAGAAAAACAGGAAGTTCCCACTGGGGAACGCCCTGTTGTACATATCGCTATCGTCTGTGGCTTTTGGCAGGGTGCGTCCGGGTGGACGCGCCCTGTTTTTTACGATGCTTCATCGTTTTCTGCGCGCAGCATCCGGTATCCGACACCAACATGGGTCTGGATCAGATGCGGCGCATCCGGGCATCGTTCCAGTTTTTTGCGCAGGGATGCCATATAAACACGCAAGGAGGCAATGTCATTTTCCTGCGTACTGCCCCATACTTTCTGCGTGAGGGAGGTATGCGTCAGCACTTTGCCCACATTATGCGCCAGCACACACAGCAGCTTGTACTCGATGGGGGTCAAATGCAATTCATTCTCGCTCAGCCAGACGCAGCCTGCCGAGAAGTCGATCTTCAAAGGACCATTGACAAAAACCGGACTATTTATGCCGTCAGAAGCCAGCAGATTCAATCGGCGCTGCGTTACACGCAGTCTTGCCAGCAGCTCATCCACGGAAAACGGCTTTGTCAGATAATCGTCTGCGCCGTTGTCCAGTGCCTCGATCTTATCAGAATCTTCGCTCCGGGCACTCAGGACGATGATGGGCAGGTTCGACCATGTGCGGACGCTGCGGATGACCTCGATGCCGTCTATATCGGGCAGCCCAAGATCCAGCAGCATGATGTCCGGATTGTGGCTGGTAGTCATCATGATCGCCGTTTCCCCATTGGAAGCAGTCAGATATTTATAGCCGTGGGTTTTCAGGGTCGTTGTGATCAGACACCGTACAGGAACATCATCCTCTACGACCAGAATGGACGGCTTATTCATGAATGTTCACCTCGCTTTGCGGCAATGCAAAGGAAAAGACACTGCCATTGGGAATGTTGTCACGCAGGGTCAATGTTCCGCCGTGAGCCGTCAGGATCGCACGGCAGAGGGGCAAGCCCAGTCCAAGGCTGCGGTGGCTGTCTGCGATGCGGCTCTGCCCGGTATAAAACATCTCGAACACCTGTGCTTTTGCGCGATCCGGAATGCCGGGACCGTTATCTGCAACTTCCACTACGACCTGATGGTCTTTCCGGTAAGCCGAAATCTGAATGACCGAGCCCACGGGGGTGTATTTGATGGCGTTATCCACCAGATTGACAACGACCTGCATGATCAGCCGTGCATCCACATTGACCAAGAGGATCTCGTCCCCATACTGTGTTGTGATGGTGTGTTCGCAGCTTTTCCGGTTGACATGATGCAGAGCTTCTTCGATCATTTCGTCCATCAGCTGCGGTGAGATCTGCAGATTCATCCGACCATCTTCAATGCGGGTGATGGAAAGCAGATTTTCCACCAGACCGATCAGCCATTGTGCATCGTCAAAAATATCGGTGCAGATCTTGTTCCGGGTCTCTGTATCCAGCGTTTCTCCGTTGGAAAGCAGATTGCTGGCATTGCCGGAAATGGAGGTCAGCGGGGTGCGCAGGTCATGGGAGATCGTGCGCAGCAGGTTTGCCCGCAGCTCTTCATTTCTTGCCTGCAATGCAGCTTGCTCTTTTTCCAGCGCGTTTCTGCGGTTTTCGATGGCCAGCGCACCTTCGCCCAGAATGGAAAGCAGCACACTGTTTTCAAAGGCATCCAGCGGTTTTTCGGACAGATCGATCCCGATCACTCCAAACACGCCGCCTCCGGTCCGAAGCGCAAGATAAAGCCCCTTTGCATCCGGGTAGCTATCCGTGCCTGCGCCGGAACGCTTTTTGTTGGCAAATGTCCAATTTGCTGCATCCCGTTCTTCCGGTGCAGAAAAGATGTTACACGGCACTTCCCCATCAATCTCAAAAACCTGTTCTGAACCAAGATCTCCGTTTTGTTCCGGGTAGACGATCAGACTCCGGTTCAGCAGCTTCATCAACTGGGACGCTGTCTGAGAGAGGATTTCTTCCTCGCTTTTTGCTCTCTGTAAAAGCTGATTTGTATCAAACAGTATTTTTGTACGGAACGCTGCCTGCGCAGACATTTTTGCATGATCCTTCAGCCGCGTTGTCAGGGTGCAGGTAATGATTGCAGAGGTCAGCATCAGGGCAAATGTAACCTGATAACCGGGATCATACGCATGGAATGTCAGGCGCGGTTCCGTCAAGAAAAAATTGTATAGCGCAACACTGGCAATGGAGCCCAGCACACCGCAGGTGTAACCGCTGGTACACAATGCGGTGAACAGCACCCCCAGCATATAGAACGTAATAATGTTATAGCGCGCAAAGTCCAATTGTAAAAAAAGAAAGCCGATGAGCGTGATGCAGCTCAAAATGCCTGCGGTGACCAGTAAATCGCGGACAGACGGCAGAAACGGACGGATGAACAGCTTCCGTCCTGAATCGTAGCCGTTCTCTGCAGAAGCATCCGGGATGATGTAAATATCCAGATTAGGCGCAGTCATCGTCAATTTTTCAGTCAGTGACGGTCCACTCCAGAAATGGCGGCGATGTACGCTGGAGCGCCCCAGCACGATTTTTGTAATGCCGGAGATGCGGGCAAACTCTGCGATCTGCTGCGGAATGTCATCCCCGTAGATCGTAGAAATGTCGGCACCTGCCTGCTCTGCCATACGAATGTGCTGCTGCAAGCGCCGACAGTCTTCTTTTCCCATCTGATCCGAATCCGGAGTCCGGACATACAGAGCTGTAAAGGTCCCTCCAAACGCCTTTGCCATCGTTGCTGCCGTCCGCACGATCTTTGCATTGGAGGGAGAGGACGACAGACACGCCAGAATATGTTCAGTGGGTGGGTCGTTCTGATTCATAAAGATCACCTGCCTTGCCCACAGTATAGCACAATTTGATGGTCACGACCACCAGCCGCGTCTTTTTCCTTCCTGTCGAAGGATCTCCTTCCGCATGTGATCCAGCGCATCTGCTGCCCGGAAACCACTCAACATGACTCCAAGAACCATCAATAACAAAACGACATCCATATGATCCGTCCTATCTTTTCAGAGCCGGAAACACTTCTGGATCGATGCGTATTTTCCCAAAACCAGCATACTTTCATCCCGGCACAGCTGCGTATCCGGCGTGATGTTCATATCGAGCTTTCCGTCTTTTTTCAGCGCAAGAATATTGATGTTATACTTTTTTCGGATATTGATCTCACCGATCGTGCGATCCATCCATTCCGGCGGAATGGTCACTTCCATGATGGCGTGGTCGTCCTGCAGCTCGATATAATCCAGAATGTGTTCGGAGCTGTATCGGATCGCTGCCCACTTTGCCAGCTGCTTTTCCGGGTAGACCACTTCATCCGCACCGTTGCGCAGCAGAAACTTGGCTTGTACATCCCGCTCTGCACGCGAGACCACAAGCTTTGCGCCCAGCTCCTTGAGCAGTGATGTTGTTTCCAGTGAGCTTTGAAAATTGCCGCCGATGGTTACGATACACACATCAAAATTGCCAACGCCAAGGGAGCGCAGAAAGTATTCGCTGGTGCTGTCACCGATCTGTGCATTCGTCACATAGGAAAGCACGGCGTTCACACGGTCCTCATTGCTGTCGATCGCCATGACCTGATGACCCAGCTCATTCAGTTCCTGCGCAATATGGCGGCCAAAACGGCCAAGCCCAATCAAAAGAATCGATTTCATACTTGTCTCCTTTATCCGATTGCGATCTTCTCCTGCGGCAGACGAGAGTGGGCAGGGCTGCTGCCAAATGCCGCATAGATCAACGTCAATCCGCCAACACGTCCCAAAAACATCAGTGCGATCAGCACCCCCTGCGAAAGGATGCCCAACTGCGGCGTGATGCCCAATGTCAGACCTACCGTTGCCACAGCCGAAGCAGTCTCATACAAACAGACCGACATCGGCAGCTGCTCTGCCGTAGCAATGACAAAGGCTCCGAGGAAGAACAGCGTCAAATACATCCCTGCGATCGTAGCAGCATTCTTGACCGCGGAACCATCTATGCGCCGCCCGAAAAATTCGGCATCTTCTCTGCGGCGGAAGGTCGCCCACATATTGGCCAGCAGAACGGCAAATGTTGTGGTTTTCATGCCGCCTGCCGTGGAGCCGGGCGAACCGCCCAGCAGCATCAGAACCACCATCAGCGTCTGTGAGGTGCTGCCCATCGCAGCAAGATCAGCGGTGTTAAAGCCGGCAGTACGGGGGGTAACGGATTGGAACATCGACAATAAAATGCGCTGCCGGGCAGAGCCTGCCGTGAACTCGAAGCAATAAAAGTACAGCGCCGGCAGTACCAGAAGAAACGCCGTTGTGACAAGGATCACCTTGCTCTGCATCCGATAGCGGTGAAAGTTAAGGCGGTATGTACAAATGTCCTCCCATGTCAGAAAGCCAAGGCCGCCAAAGACGATCAGGGCCGCGATCACTGTGGTAAGCAATGGGTCACCTGCATACTGTGTCAGCGAAACAAATTTTGCACCCTCTGTTCCCAGCAGGTCAAAACCGGCATTGCAGAACGCCGAAATGGAATGAAACAGTGCATACCAGATCCCGCGCAAACCATAATCGGTGCAGAACGTCGGCAGCAGCAGTGCAGCACCGCCCAATTCAAACAGGGCGGTGATCCGCAGAATAAAGCCTGTCAGCCGCACGATGCCGCCCATCTGTGGGGCAGCCGTAGCTTCCTGCATCGTGCTGCGCTGCTTGAGGGAGATTTTTCGCCCGGAAAGCAGCGCAAAGGCAGCACCAACCGTAATGACGCCCAATCCTCCGATCTGGATCAGAAGAAGAATTACGCTCTGCCCAAAAGCCGACCAGTAGCTGCCGGTATCCTGTACCACAAGGCCGGTCACACAAAGGGCAGAAGTGGAGGTAAACAGTGCCTCATGGAACGGTGTGACGCACCGCTGCTGTGTAGCAATCGGGAGCATCAGAAGCAATGCGCCCACCAGATCAACTGCCGCAAAACCTGCAATAATGACCTGAAAAGAAGAAAAACGGTGCTGCCTGTAACGAGGATATTGAATCATAAAAGCTCCTTTACCTATCCGTGTGCATAAAGATTAGCATGGAATAGATAAAAGAGCCGTAAAGAAAATTGTAGAAGTATAAAGATTCCATTAAAATTGATCGGGCAACACTAAAAAATGCTGGACATCACCAGCGCAAAAAAGCGGTAATGTCCAGCATTCATTTAGATTTCTAGTCCATGGCTTCCAGCCATATTCTTCAAATATTCCTCCGGGTCACCATTCAAAATCAAATCCGCATAGACCAGATAAAATCGTTGGCATTGTGGTCAAAATTGTGGTCAAAACCAAATGAGGCCAGCCTATAAACAAAAAATCCAACGATTTCTAACGTGAAATCGTTGGATTTATGGTCCGAGTGGCGAGAATCGAACTCACGGCCTCTTG
>OIYQ01000566.1_pt1 | contig 15027 bp, 15 predicted proteins | sample 1588311 | NCBI WGS metagenome assembly OIYQ01 (sample SAMN03283244) | human gut metagenome | biome: human-associated habitat; material: feces | host: Homo sapiens | place: Peru | collected 2012
GGTATGCTACGCTTGGTGATTTGTATCATCTCGTAGATACAAAATCGTGGGCAACTAAGACTCCTAACGAATCAATCCGAAGAATTGTGCAGCAATCTAACGAAATATTTAAAATACAGCCAGGTCTTTGGGCATTGGAGGAATGTCGTGAAGAAGTGATGCGCAAATTCGACATCTGCCCGAAGGAAGAAAAGAGCATAGAGCAATTTACACATGGTTACTATCAAGGACTTATTATAGAGATAGGCAACATGAAACATTATGCGCCCTATGTCCCTGCGCAAGACCAAAACCGCAAGTTTCTTGAAAAGCCCCTGAAAGATATTTGCACCACAATCCATATTCCCGATTTTTCATACGAGAATCTTACAGACAGGGCAAGGACCGTGGATGTCATTTGGTTCAATGAGCGCAAAATGCCAAATAGCTTCTTTGAAGTGGAGCATTCGACAGACATTCAAAACTCAATCACTAAGTTTTGTGATTTACAAGATTTCAATAGCCGCTTCTTGATTGTTGCACCTCAGAATTGCAAGGAACAATTTGACAAAGTGATGAGCAGAACTGCTTTCAAAGAGGTGAAAGAGCGTGTTGCTTTCCATAGTTATGAGAGTATCTATAAGCAATATGAACTAATGTGTATAGCAAGAGCAAGCGAGGAATTTATCTAATTTTCGAGATCAATTGTTAACAACCTAAAAGATGTTAAAAATGTGCTCAAAATTTTGTAACGGCAATAGTTCTAACATTGTGGGCTACACACCTCCCACTTTACATAAAGGTGTACGTTGGTTTGTAGATTTTAAATCATCTTCCACTTTACCGCTGTATGCGCCAAATGGACAAGGACGGCAAGAAGATGGTGGCTGAATTTGCATACTGACATGCTGTATGACAAACTTTCTTTTGGATAGCCCCATTTCTTTCGAGGCTTTTGAATTTCAATCCCCAATGGGGAAAGGGGCGTTATGCCCTAATTTGAACGTCTTTGGATTTTTATCGTGCAGATATGCGTATGCGCACGATAAAAATCTAAAGAATATAAGGAAGGACTTTGTCTGCTAATTTAAGGTCTATAATTATGCGGTACAATATTTTATGATTAAGACAGAGTATTAAGCTTCATCATACAATGAAGTATAAAAGACAACCTCACGGAGATAGTTATCTTGGTAGTATGATTCGTTATAAAAATTGTTAGTGTCAAATTCTTCTTCAACCATATTATCTAATGAATATAATTGCCATTGGTTATGACCAATGGATGCTAATTTTGAGATAATATGATTAGCTCTTACCGAAATTGCTGGAAACCGGAATACAACATCAGTTTCACTTGAAAGTGAATATCCATAGCAACAAGGACTGGTTTCATGATATGGAGCAGCAACAAACGAAATAATCGTTCCCAAGGTTTCATGCTCACAGCGCCATGCAAATTTTATGAGATATTTGTTTATCATACAATAATCAATTTTTCATCAATTTTTCGTTTTAACCCTTAATTTCGCAACACTATTATAAATTAAACTGCTTAGATGATTCTTGATTTTTCACGATTATAAACGCGATAACTCTTCTATCAAAGACTTTACTGAGGGCTTTTTCCCGGAATAGATTTTTGTCCGATATTGTTTATCTAAACCATACTTTTGTATTGCTAACATTTTTTCGTTATCTGCAAAAAAATAATCAGAGATTCGTAACCCTACAGCGGCTCTGTCTATATCGATTTCATCATTTGGAGTTTGTTGCTTATCATATAGTGCGATGTCGGCACTCAGTAAAGAGCGTATGTTCATTGAAGGAATTCGATCAAAGCCGTGTACCTCCAACTCATGAATAAGCTTCTCCGTATTCTTCTTGTCTATTTTTTTTTGTGTGAGGTTGAAAATTAAGCAATCTACTTTATTTGGTAACATGTATGAACCGCATTGTACCCCACGTACTTTTACATATCCTTTTTTTAAGAAGTCATTTAATCCTTCGATATATTTCGATACTTGCAATCGAATTAATACTTTTAGCAATAAAGGTTCCGAATTATCTTTCTTTGAGTATCGAAGATTATCATTTAAAGGTTTGGTAGTTTCTCTTAGTTGATTTGTTCCTTGTAACAAATCTTTACTATATTTGTGATTCTCTTGATTAAAAAAATGGGCTTCTTCATATATGTCTTGAATGTTGATTTGAGAGTAATAAGCCTTATGAAAATACATGGCTTCCATGAGATTTACTTTACCTTGCTTTAACAACATCATTATCTCAGTAGCTGCAATAATTTCATATCCATAAAAAGATTTTCCTTTTGCTATTTGGCAAAAGAAATCGTGCTGTTGAGAAATTTTATTTGAATATTCAATATTCTTTCCCCCATCCGAACCTTTGTTTGATCGACCTGTGGTTTCATATAAATGTTCTAATGGCATTGGACATGTGAGCACGCCCTTATTTACTTTTTCAATAATCACATCACGAAGAAGCCCCCACATAGATGTAGGGGCTGCCTGATACATATTGCTTATTGCAAATTGATCAAGATATAATATCTTTCTATTCTTCACCTATTATTTAATTTGAACAATTATTTAATTCCAATGAAATCACTCAAAGGACGAATTTTTGCCACAAATGTATTGGTATTTTCTTTCAAATTTGGAAACTTTTTTATTTCGATTGGTTTAGTATTATCGAATAGTAATACTATGTAATATGGAGCGTGAGACGGCTCAAATCCATATTTTTCCAATGTTTCTTTTGTCCAGATTTGGAAATGACCCTTTGATTTGAGCTTAAAGAGTTGACATTCTTCACCTCCAGTATGAAGCAATACATATTGCATTCTTTCGAATCCAGGAGTAACACAAAGTGACCCCTTGGAGTCTCCTGCACGTAGATAGCAAATGCCTGCTTCAATCATCTTTTCTTTCAACCCTTTTCGGCAATGATTGACTATAACCATCACTTCTTCTGGATTTTCAGACATTTTCTTCTTGATTAGTTCGGCAGTTTTAGAATCTTCTATTTCTTGCTTTCGACGAATGCCATACATTAGATAATCAAGACTTTGGTCTATACCAATGAACTTTCTATTAAGAAGACTCGCAGCAATGCCTGTAGTACAACTTCCTGCAAAAGGATCGAGAATTGTATCACCTTCACGAGTTGATGAAAGAATAATACGATAAAGCAATCGAAGAGGTTTTTGTGTTGGATGTTTTCCGCATTTCAATTCCCAAGAAGCAAGAAATGGGATACGCCATACATCAGACATTCTCGCACCACCGTTCATTTGTTCCATCAAATCACAATTGAAGTAATGAGAAACCATTTTGTTTTTTCGTGCCCAAACAATATATTCTGTTGTGAAGTTGAAATAATTCCTTGATAATGTAGGCTTTGCATCAGATTTCTGCCATACTATGATATTAAGAATCTTATATCCCAATTCTACCATGCAAGTAGCAACAGAAAAGATATTATGGTACGTACCAGTAATAAAGATAGTACCATCTTCTTTGAGCACGTTACGGCATACAGAGAGCCACTTTTTATTGAAGGCATTGATGCTTTCCAGTGATGTGACTCTATCCCATTCCCCTTTATCAAAAGATTTCCAAGTACCGTTGATGCATGTTGAAATATTTTTAGACAGGAAATAAGGAGGGTCAGCAAATATCATATCGACTTTTTTGCCGATATTACTAATGAGTTCCATCGTATCACCATGATACAGCGTAAACTCTTCATTTTCTGTCTGATATAAAGGAATCATTTTATTCAAATGCTAATTCTAACTGAAGATTATCTTCAGCAACTTCTTCTTGATTGATTTGGGCAGGTGCATGCAAATCAAAGTTAAAGACTAATGCTTCAATCATTGCATGTCTGTTCTCTATACGACCACCACCATGATAGAAATGCTCTTTGGTCTCAATATTAAAGTGATTCCAGAATCTCTCCATCATTTCATTTGCTCTGAACTCATTATGGTGCCATGTCGATAGGATAAAATGAGCAGGTGTATGAAGTAGTGCATTATATAAAGTCTCTTCATCTTCCTCTGTCCAACCATTATAATAATCTACATATCTTCCAAAATATGGAGGATCACAATAAATCAAGTCTCCTGCTTGAGCATGATTAATTGATTCTATGAAGTTTTGATTGTGAAACTCCCAATGATTTGCATGGATAATGCGTTGAGCTGCAGCTATCTGATTGCATATCTTGGTCACATAAGCTGGTGCAAAGCGCTCTGGTTTTTTACAGAAAGGTATGTTCCACTGGCCACGGCGATTAAAGCGCATCATACCGTTAAAACCAGCACGTGACAAGAATATAAAGTCAAAAGGACTATGTTCTGCATTAAATCTATCTTTAACTGCCCTATAATGCGCATAGCCATTTTCGTCAGCAACAGCAAGGAGAGCACCTTCATGTTCGAGATACTCGCGCATATTTTGAGAAGTAATATCTCCATTCAAAACTCCATTATAGAAGTTTATAATGTGTGGATTACTATCAGCTATATATCGGTTGCCACCAACAGGAGCATTCAGACCAACAACACCAGTTCCAAAGAAAGGCTCAATCCAATTCGTGTTTGCCAAGTCCAGACCTGACTGTGCAATCAAATCGTTAATCCAAGGAACGAGCTTGGTCTTTATTCCTTGAGATTTAATAGGAGGTACTATTACATGCATGCTTATAATTTAGATAATTTATCAGCTTGAGATTTCAAATATTCCTTGTAGGTCTTCAAATTATTGTAGTGAGGCGTACCAATACCTGCGGTTCTTGCATCTACCTTATTAAAGTAACCTTTCCAGTAATCATCAAAAACATCTTCACCTAGTTCTGCAAATGGACCTTTTCCGTTTGTAAGCTTCTGAATATTAGTAATTCCGCCTATGTTACGAGTATTTCCACTTCCTGGAATATCATTTGCAATTTTCCACTTTGGCTGAACAAAGAAGATAAACTTCTCTATTACTGAATGAATGGTTGAAAGCTCATCAACAGAATAGACATCTTTCTCATCTGTATCAATTACACTTTGTTTATAAAGCATTCCCAATACAGTATGAGAACTGTAAGAGTTATATGTATGATCCATACTCTTGACAGTGTCTCTTTCCCTAAAATATCCCCAATAAGAACCAAGCGTCAATCCATTTACAGATTCTCCATCGTAGTAGCTTGACTTAAAATCTACAGCAAACAGATGTCCCTCTTTGTCTTTGAAAGTTAAGTCGGGATAAAAATTTTGCTTAGAGGGCAATTCTAATTCAAGCCCATGGTCACGAGCAAATTTGTCCAACTTTGGAATAAGCAGGATTTCGATAATTTTAGAAACGACCTTTGTGTCATTGGTTATAGTATAGATATTTTTGTCTATATCGATAAAGCCCTTAACAATCCAATCTTCACTATCAGTCTCAAGAAAGGATTTATAGCTCTTGACTTCTTTTGTTAACAACTGAAAGAATTCTTCTTTTGTCATGATTGTTATTATTATGATATTATTTTACTTCAAAGGAAGTAAGCAACTCTCTCTTATCAACTTCAAGTATTTGTGCTATTTGCTACAAAGTATGAAGATCTGGCTGTGCCGAATTTGAACGCCACTTGCTCACGGTACAATTACTCTTACCAAGTTGCTCAGCCAACCATTTACCTGTCCTCTTTTTTTTAACAAGAACAACTTTTATTTGATTTAAATCTGCCATATTCAAAAGTTTTAATTTTGAGCGCAAAGATAATAAAAAAACAGATAAAACATTCAACTTTCACTTAGTATTGTTTAACTATTGTTATTTTTTTGTCTTAATTAAATATTCTGTATAGATTTTAATCTTATGTTGTTTTCCGATGTTATCATTTTATTTTCTATCTTTTTGTTTCTATTTTGTTGTTTCTCATGATAAAACACGCCATGAATTTGGACTCAAAACGAGCACATAAAAGTTAAGGCTTCTATGATGCTTGCATAGAAACTCAAATCTCATTCAAAACAAGTCTTTTTCAACTCTAAGAGAAGCTTATTTCTCTCCTATTATAACAGCTCTGGAACGAATGATGCAAGGTATAAATGCGGAGCCGCTTACCCAATGAGAATGAAGGTCGATGAAGGGTGATGAAGGGTGGATTTGTGCCATTCAACCCCTGAAACCCCGATAAACACAGGGGATTCCAAGGGATAGATGAAGGGTGAAGGGTTTTTGCATGATTCCTTTTTAAAAAAAATTGATACCATGATGGCAACAGGTGTCTTATTGTTTTGCATCTCAGTGTGGGACAGATATTTAAACTTTCGTAGTGTTCAGAACTTGAGTATGTTTATATTATTATCTTTATATATAATAAGGTGGAAAAGTTAACGTTGTGTTAAAAGCAAAAAATAATTGCTTGAAAATTTGGAAGCTATTGCTTTTTGTTATACTTTTGCAGTGTAATATTAAAGTAGTACACTAAAACAGTTAGATTATGATACAAGTAAACAATTTGAGTTTCCATTATCAAGGAGTCAAGAGAAACGTGTTCAGCGATTTCAATATGACTCTTAAGGAAAATAATATCTATGGACTTTTAGGTAAGAATGGTACAGGCAAGAGTACTCTGCTCTACCTGATCAGTGGTTTGCTGCGTCAACAGCAGGGCACTATTCTTATCGACGGAATATCTTCATGTGATCGTCGCCCAGATGTACTTCGCGATATTTTTATTGTGACAGAGGAATTTTTTCTCCCCAATGTTTCGCTCGATGTTTATGTGAAGATGAACCGTCCCTTCTATCCCAACTTCAGTCAGGAAGTGTTGGACAGATGTTTGCAGGATTTCGAATTACCTCTCTCTCTTAATTTGAACGAACTCTCGATGGGACAAAAGAAAAAGGCTTATATGAGTTTTGCCCTTGCCACAGGTACAAAATACCTTTTCATGGACGAGCCCACCAATGGCCTTGACATCCCATCGAAGAGCCAGTTCCGCAAGGTGATAGCCAACAATATGACCGATGAGCGAATGTTGATTATCTCTACTCATCAGGTTCATGACATCGAGTCTTTGCTCGACCACATTGTTATTCTCAATCAGAATAATCTCTTGCTCGATGCCTCGGTGGCAGATATTTGTGAGGACTATTCCTTCGAGTACCGCACACCTGCAGAAATGGACGATACGGTACTCTATGCAGAGCCTACACTTCAGGGCAATGCCGTGATAGCCAAGCGAAAGGCTGGCAGCCGGGAGACTCAGATGAACCTCGAGCTTCTCTTCAATGCAGTCATCAACGGCAAGTTGTAAATAAAGAGTGAGGTTTCTATTTTTATTTTTTAATTATCATAACTTCTGAACTTTTGAAAGTTCAAAAAAAGACAATAATATGAATAAGGTTTTAGATTTTCATCGTTTGGCAATGGTTTTGCGCTGGGACGCATTATCCAACTGGAAGAAATATGTGCGCAACACCTTGGGATTGGCTTTTGTGTTTTCCTTTATCTGTATTTGGTATCAGTTTAATATGCGAAGCAATGGTTATGTTACATATAATGATGTGAAGGACTTATACTTGGGAAGTGTTTCTGGTTTGTTCATGTTTATCAGTTTCATTATTTTCTTTTTCTGTGGGTCAAGAATCTTCATTAATATGAAGACCAAGGCTTCCCGCTCTTTGTTCTTGATGCTGCCAGCCACCAATATGGAGAAGTTTACTTCCCGTTTGCTGTACACCGTTTTAGGAACATCCTTGATGATTGTCGCTTCGTGGATAATAGCCGACATCATTCAGTTTGTGTTCAGCCTCTTTCTTACTCCAGGCATGCAGGGCTCTCTCGTAGGCACGGTTTTTGAAGAGTTGTTCTTGAAAGATAATTTCGACAGTTCTCACTTTATAGTACGCAATGGCACCAGCGTGTTGGGACAGACTTTCCCTGTGGGTATGTTTTTGTTATCGTTGACGATCTTTACCCATTCCTTCTTTACTTTGGGAGGCACTGTTTTCCGTAAGTCTGCCACCTTGCTGACCATTTGCTCCAGTTTCATTCTGATGTTTCTGACGGCATTGATATCTTCCTTCGTGGATGCAGATGTACTGCGTCATCTCGACCAATCCATTGAACCTAACACTTTCGGATGGCTTATGGTGATGGTTCTTCTGCTTTTGTCGGCATTCAATTACTGGGCAGCCTACAAGCTTTTCACTCATATGCAGATTATCAACAACAAGTGGTTTAACATATTGTAAAACAATAAAAAAAACTATGGATTTCAGCAACGACAAGGCGATATACATACAGATAGCCGAACGATTGTGCGACGAGATACTGGCAGGTAAATATCGAGAAGACGAGCGTGTGCCAAGTGTGCGTGAATATGCAGTCTTGCTCGAGGTAAATACCAATACCACAGTCAAATCGTACGACCAGTTGGCTTCAGAAGGCATCATCTACAACAAACGAGGGCTGGGCTATTTCGTATCATCAGGAGCCAAGCGACAGATCAAGAAGACTCGCAAGCAGGAGTTTATGAAAGAACGCCTGCCCGAGTTGGCCCGCCAGATGGTATTGCTTGATATTTCACTCGATGAGGTGAAGGAAGCCTTGCAGAGTAAACTCGATGAGATGGATGTAATGCCGCAATAGAAGTTTTTAACCCCCATAAATATATTAAGAAAATGAAAACAAAAATGATAATAACAGCACTGTTTGCTACACTGAGTTTCACCAGTTGTGTCAATTTTATGAGCAAGCAGAATGTTCCACAACAAGTAAAAAATCTGGATAACGAGAAAGTCATCAAGCAGTCGTTCGCCTTAAAAGACTTTCATGCCATCAGCAATGCGATAGGTATTGATGTTTACTATACGCAGTCGGCTGCCTATAGTGTTTCAGTGGAAGGCACCGAGCAATGTATAGCACAGGCCAAACTTGAGGTTACCGATGGAGTACTGAATATCATGAACAGATATGCCCATTTCTACAATACTTCCTCTTATAGTCTTAAAGTTTATATCAGTGCTCCCTCTATCGACCAAATCAGCAACAATGGAGCTTTAGATTTCTATGGCGACATCAATCAGAGTAAGTCTTTGGCGATTTCCAACCAAGGTTCGTTCGATTACGACAAGGGAACAGTGAAGGCTGGCTATGTATCTATTGACAACAATGGTTCTTTAGATATTGATAATCCTATGCAGATTACAGATTCTCTTCGAATCAACAATTATAGTTCAATGGATATCAATAACGACATGAATATAGCAGGTTCTGTACATATCAACAATAATGGCTCTTTCGATGTTGATAAAATGATGCATATCACAGGTACTGCCTTTATCAATAATTATGGTTCATTTGACGGCAGTTTTGGTCTTAAGGGAAGAGACTTCGAGGTTTCCAATTATGGCAGTTTCGACTCATATCTTAAAGCCGATTGTGAGCATATCAAAGTTAATTCGTTTGGATCTACCGATATGGATATAACGGGTACAACGAAGCAAATAAGTATCAATGACAAGGGATCTACCGACATTGATACTACTCAACTCAAAGTACTCAAATAAATATTAAACCATTCAAGACAATGATTCACTTAAAAGATGTCAATAAGACCTATCAGGGTGCACAGCCCCTGCATGTGCTGAAAGGTATCAGCCTCGACATAGAGCGTGGCGAGTTTGTGAGCATCATGGGTGCATCGGGCTCGGGAAAGTCTACCCTACTCAACATATTGGGTATACTCGATAATTACGATTCGGGTGAGTATCGTCTGAATGATGTGATTATCAAAGACTTGAGCGAGACTCGGGCTGCTGAATATCGCAACAAGATGATAGGATTCATCTTTCAGTCGTTCAATCTCATCTCGTTCAAGACAGCAGTAGAAAACGTAGAATTGCCATTATTTTACCAGGGAGTGGGTCGCCGTAAGCGCCATGAGTTGGCTATGCAGTATCTCGACAAGTTAGGCTTGGCGCAATGGGCGAACCACTACCCTAACGAGATGTCGGGTGGACAGAAACAGCGTGTGGCCATAGCCCGTGCCCTCATTACCAAGCCACAGATTATCCTTGCCGATGAACCTACCGGTGCACTCGATTCCAAGACAAGTGTCGAGGTGATGGATCTGCTGAAGGAACTGCACCAGAAAGAAGGCATGACCATTGTGGTGGTGACTCATGAAAGCGGTGTGGCCAACGAGACCGACAAGGTAATACATATCAAGGACGGACTCATCGGAAGTATAGAAAATAATTACGACCACCACTTGGTAAGCAAGGACTACGTGAAATAAGGCTTATGAGAGAATTAATCAAAGAAATCTGGAGCACATCGAAACGCAACAAATTGCGCACTTCGTTGACAGGCTTTGCCGTAGCTTGGGGAATCTTTATGCTGATATTCCTTCTGGGCGCAGGCAACGGACTGATCAATGCCCAGTTGCAGCAGAGCAATCGATTCCTCGCCAACTCAATGATGGTGTTTGGTGGAAGAACTTCCAAAGCCTATAACGGTTTGAAGGAAGGACGCGACATCGACCTCAACGACAAGGACTTGCTCATCTCCAACACCACCTTCGGTCACCTTATTGGAGATGTGGGAGGACACCTAGAGCTATACAATGCAGACATTACATACGGCGACAACTATATCGCCAGCCAAAGATTGACAGGTGTTTTTCCTACCCATACAAAAATCGACAAGACGGAAATCATCGCAGGTCGATTCATCAATAACATTGACCAAAAGGAGCGACGCAAAGTTTTGGTGTTAAGCAGAAACCAAGCCAAGGAACTAGTGAAAGACTATCGTTCGCTGGTTGGCAAGAATGTAAAGCTAAACGACCTGTCATTCAAGGTTGTGGGTATCTACAAGGATGATGAATCCAGAGAAAACAACGCCGCCTTCACTCCTTATAATACTGCCAAGACCATTTTTGTAAAGGGAAATAGCGCTGGTGACATCGAGTTTACTCTCAAGAATCTGAAGACAGAGGAACAAAACAGAGCCTTCGAGAAAAAATATCGCGCCAGCATCAATACCAATCACCAGGCTGCTCCCGATGACGAGCGAAGCATTTGGATCTGGAACCGATACATGGACAACATTCAGATGAACCAAGGTATCGCCATCATCCAGACAGCCCTATGGATAGTAGGTCTCTTCACCCTCTTGAGCGGCATCGTAGGCGTAAGCAACATCATGCTCATCACCGTAAAGGAACGTACCAGAGAGTTTGGCGTTCGCAAGGCGATAGGTGCCAAGCCATGGTCGATATTGAAGCTTATCATCACCGAGAGTATCATCATGACCTCGTTCTTTGGGTACATCGGCATGGTATGTGGTGTCATCGCCAATGAAATCATGGATGCCACTATCGGACACACCACCGTAGATTCTGGTCTCTTCAAAGCCACCATGTTCGTGAATCCTACAGTAGGCATCGGCACCTGCATCGGAGCCACCGTCACCATCGTCATCGCAGGCACCATCGCAGGTCTCATCCCAGCCATCAAGGCGGCAAGAATCCGACCGATAGAGGCGCTGAGAGCGGAATAATTTTTCAATGTTAAATGTTAAGTGTTGAATGTTAAATTCATTCTTGATATAAAAATGAGATTCGACTTAGATACATATAAAGAGATACTCGACACCATCACGAGAAACAAGAGCCGCAGTCTGCTCACAGGCTTTGGTGTGTTCTGGGGCGTGTTCATGCTCATCGCCCTGATGGGAGGTGGACAGGGACTAAAGGAACTGCTGCAAAACAATTTCGCAGGTTTTGCCACCAACACAGCAATAGTCTTTGCCCAAAAGACGACGAAGCCTTACAAGGGATTCAACAAGGGGCGCTCATGGCAGATGGAAACAAACGACCTGCAACGCCTTCGCCAACAGATACCAGAACTGGATGTCATCACTCCCTTGCTCTTCGGAGGCAGAAAGACGGTCGTGTTCAGCGACAAGACTTTCAGTGGCTCTACCCAAGGCGTAAATCCAGACTATGCCGACGTCTCTGCCCCAAAGATGTTTTACGGCAGATACATCAACGACATAGATGTACGTCAGCAACGCAAGGTGTGTGTCATCGGCAAGCAGATATACAAGAACCTGTTTCCCGGAGGAGGCGACCCTTGTGGCAAGAGCGTAAGAGTGGACTCCACCTATTATACAGTAGTAGGCGTAGATTATCGTTCGGGCAACGGCGTAAACTTCGGAGGACGTGCCGACGAGACCATCACCCTTCCACAATCCGTGCTTCGCACAGCCTATAACCGAGGCAATGCAGTAGATATCATTGCCGTTACAGGAAAGCCAGGAATCGTGATGAGCACTCTAGCCGACAGAATACGCAGAGTCATCGCTCGCCCTCACAGCATCGACCCTGCCGACGAAAAGGGACTGATGGTATTCAATACCGAGGTACTTTTCCAGATGATAGACAATCTTTTCAAGGGTGTCAACTTCCTCATCTGGATGGTGGGCATCGGAACGCTCTTGGCTGGAGCTATAGGTGTGAGCAACATCATGATGGTAACGGTGAAGGAGCGAACCACCGAGATAGGCATTCGCCGAGCCATCGGAGCCACCCCAAAGATGATCCTCTCGCAGATTATCTCCGAGAGTATCATCCTCACCTTGGTGGCAGGCATGAGCGGCATCCTCTTCGGAGTTACCATCCTGCAAATGCTAGAGATGGGAACCACCACCGATGGCATCATGAGTGCCCATTTCCAGATAAATTTCTGGACAGCCATCTTCTCTGCCATATTGGTTTGCATCCTTGGCGGATTGGCAGGACTTGCCCCAGCATGGCGAGCTATGAGCATCAAGCCAGTGGATGCCATGAGAGACGAATAAACAATGTGAAATGTTAAGTGTTAAATGTTAAATTACGCTCGACTATTTTTCTAAAGAAAATAATAAAAAAACTACGATATGAAGAAGTATTCAAAGTTGATTGTTGCGGCCATCGTCGCACTGATTTTCATCGGAACCTTCGTGTTCCTCTACCAGAAGTCACAACCTAAGCCAGTGGAGTATCAGGAGTTGACTCCTAAGTTGGCTGATGTGTTGAAAACCACCGTCATAACAGGTAAGATAGAACCACGCAACGAGGTAAGCGTAAAGCCACAGATAAGCGGTATCATTACCGAGATTTGCAAGGAGGCTGGCGACTATGTGCAGGCTGGCGAGGTGATAGCCAAGGTAAAGGTGATTCCCGATATGGGACAACTTAGCAGCGCTCAGGCTCGTGTGCGCCTGGCTGAAATCAATCTGAAGCAGGCACAGGTAGACTTCGGACGTGAGGACAACCTGTATAAGAAGCAGTTGGTAAGTGCCGACGAGTTCGACAAGGTAAAGCAGGCCCTCAAGCAGGCACGCGAGGAAAAGGTGGCTGCCGAAGATGCTCTCGAAGTTGTACGTGATGGTGTGTCGAAGAGTAATGCCAATGCCTCTTCTACCCTCATACGTTCCACTATCTCAGGTATAATTCTCGATATTCCTGTCAAGGTGGGCAACTCGGTCATTCTTTCCAATACCTTCAATGACGGTACTACCATAGCCAGTGTGGCAAATATGAACGACCTTATCTTCCGTGGCAACATCGACGAGACTGAGGTGGGAAATCTTGTTATAGGAATGCCGATGAAGATCACCATTGGTGCCATGCAGGATCTTAAGTTTGATGCCGACTTGGAGTATATTTCTCCTAAGGCTGTAGAGAACAATGGTGCCAACCAGTTTGAGGTGAAGGCTGCTGTTCGTTCTGTCAAGGGTGGCAAGATTCGCTCTGGCTATAGTGCCAATGCAGAGATAGTTCTGGCCAAGGCCTTGAATGTTGTTACCGTGCCCGAGAGTGCCATCGAGTTTAGTGGCGACAGTACCTTTGTATATATTGTCAAGGGTAGTGGTGAGAAGAAAACCTATGAGCGCAAGCAGGTGGTGACAGGACTGAGCGACGGCGTGAATATTGAGATCAAGAAGGGCTTGTCACTGAAAGACAGAGTGAGAGGTCCTGAGATTGTGGCAGACAACAAGGATGATGAATAAGCATACTAATAAATAAAGCATGAAAATGATGAATATCCGTTTTACTATATTGTCGGCAATGGCTTTCTTTGCTTTGGGCGAGGCTCAGGCACAGAAGGCATGGAGCCTTCGCCAGTGCATCGACTATGCTTTAGAGCACAATATCACGGTGAAGCAGATGCAGAACATACGCGAGCAGCAGGCTTTGCAGCTCAATACCAATAAGAATTCTCGCCTACCCGACCTCAATGCCTCGGTTGGCGAGAACATCTCCTTCGGTCGTGGACTGACGGCACAGAATACTTACGAAGACCGTACCACCAGTTCTACCTCTTTCTCATTGGGAACAACAGTCTCTCTCTTCGATGGCAACAAGACGACCCACAACATACGTCTTAGCAAACTCAATCTTGATGCAGCTGATGCCGACCTGAGTAAGGCACGCAACGATTTGAGTATGAATGTGGCCAAGGCATACATCGAGGCTCTCAATAATATGGAGATAGCCGATGTGGCTCGCCGACAGGTGAGTATCGACTCCATGCAAGTGGCTCGCCTGCAGACTATTGTAGAGAATGGTAAAGCAAGTGTGGCAGAACTCTCTCAGCAGAAAGCTGCTTTGGCGCAGAGCCAGCTTACGCTTACCACAGCCAGCAACAACTGCCAGCTCTCCCTACTCGACCTGTCGCAGTTGCTCGAACTCCCCTCGCCCGATGGCTTCTCTATCCTGCGTCCTGAGACCTCGCATATCAATCCCGAGTCTTATGTGCCTGCATCTCCCTCTGTCGTCTTTGCCGATGCCCTTGTGAGCAAACCCGAGATTAAGGCACAGGAGTTGCGTGTTAAGGGAGCTGACCATTCTGTTCTTATAGCCAAATCGGCTTATTATCCGCAACTGGCGTTCAATGCAGGGCTGGGCAGCAACTACTATAAGACGAGTGGTTTTGATGCCGAATCGTTTGGCAAGCAACTTAAAAACAATTTCAGTCAG
>OIYQ01000569.1_pt1 | contig 14976 bp, 18 predicted proteins | sample 1588311 | NCBI WGS metagenome assembly OIYQ01 (sample SAMN03283244) | human gut metagenome | biome: human-associated habitat; material: feces | host: Homo sapiens | place: Peru | collected 2012
GTTTATCTAGGAGGTGTATACTAATGATATTAGTTACTTGTGGAACCCAAACACAACCATTTCCGCGGTTATTTGAAGCCGTTGAAAATGTTAATGTTGATCAAGCAATTATAATGCAACTAGGACATACTAAATTTGATACGAAACATCAACATTATGATTTTAGTCCTAACTTTAGTGATGATTACAACCAAGCGCAAGTAATCATCACTCATGGAGGCGTTGGTAGTATTATGCCTGGACTACTTGCACATAAAATCGTAATTGTAATGCCAAGATTAGCTAAATATCGTGAGCATGTTGATGATCACCAACTAGAAATTACTAATAAGTTACAAAAAGAAGGATATATTTATGTAATTAATGATAGTAATGAATTACAATCATTATTAGATAATCTTGATAATTTAGAGCCAAAAAGATATGAAAGTAATAATGCAAACTTTAATCAACAATTTATTGAAATATTAAACAAATTATAAAAGTGAGTCAAAAGCGCTGGGATAATTTTTGTCCCACCAAAAAAAGATGTCATATTGCTATTAATCCAACATTCTTCTACTATGGTATAAACTTTTCTAGTTGTAATTGTTTATTAGTTTTGTTTCTAGAATGTAGTTTCTATAATTGGTTCATCATATAGAACAAGAAATTTAATTGAATAATTGTACATTCTTATTTTTACAAAAAGTACAAATTTATATTGACATTTATACTTTTGGATAGGTATTCATCAACCCATCTACTAATAGTTCCTATGTTGTTAGGCATGCCTAACAACTTTCTAGCTGCTTCGGATTGCTTTAATTTCCCACTAATAACTTTATTTGAAGCAAATTATGATTTTCATCAATCTTTGTTGAAATTGAAGAAGTAATAATATTGAATAAAACGTCTCACGTTTGTGAGACGTTTTTGAATTAAATTTTAAATGTTTTTATTTGTTAGTGAATATCGCAACAGAGTAGTTACACAATGTATTATATCTTCAAAAAGCCCTATTTATAGGGATTTTTGAAGAATCACTTGACAAGCGGGGGGGGGGGTTATGGTATAATAGGGATATCTAGAAGTATTATGAAACTTAAGAGAAGGATAATTTTTTTTGCAATATTACTTACATTTACATCAGTTTCTGCGGCCGCAATCGAATTTAATAACGATCAGTTTGCGGTAGGTAATGATGTTACTAGCAACACAAATTATGAATTATTTAAAGATAAACACTCGATTTATAATGTGAGTTATAGCAATGACAATCATGATATTTACAATATAAATTACAACAATCTTTTTGAGGATCAAAACAAGCAGATTTCGTTTAAAAACGAAAAGGTTAATGAAAGTAAAAAAACATCGTTATTAACTTTATGTTCCTTAACCCTTTTATTGTGTTTACTTGTTGTATTTTTTACTAATATCTATTATGCCCACAGAAGGAAAAAGAATGAATATAAAGATTAGTGTAAGAGTTGATGGTAATAACGAAAATAAAAAAGTATTTGAGTTTGATAATCGGCTTGTAATCGATGAAACGATACAAACCATATTAAAGGATGGTTTTGGTTTCCAACAAGGTATAGAATATATTTATTCAATGAGAAACAAGCAAAAAATCCTACCAACTTTAACTTTTGCACAAGCTCAAATCTTTACAGGAGATGATTTATATGTCAAATTATGAAATATTAATGGAATTGTCTCGTTTCAATGCTAGGACACAAAATCAAATTAATATTTTGCTCCAAGAAGATGATAATCTACTGCCCACTAGATTAGAATTTAAAGATAATGCAATTTCTTTTTGTTTTGCTTGTGATGAAGGACGATTATTATCCAATATAAATTTAACTCTTCAAGAGCAAATGATTGTATTTATGAACTTATGTAAGCTGGAAAAGTTAGATGAAAAAATTGATTTTTCGTTAAATCCCCAAAACATTTATATTGACTATAGTTTAAATCCTAAAATATTGTTCCGTGACATAAAAACTGAACATGATTATTCTTTGATCGATAAGATTAAAGCATGTGTTGGAGCTACAATTAATAAAGAATATAGTTATGAAGATTATCTTTGTGGAGGAGTTGATTTATTAACCAAAACACGACTATCCAATCTAGTGCAAGCGACTGATATTGAGAGTTTACAATCGTTCTTATCAACAGATATTAATAATATTAAGAAAGATTTTAATAATAATTATATGTTGTTTAAAAAAAGCAAAATTACTAGTAAAAATATTTTTATGTATATTACTCTAATATTATCAATCCTATTATTAGTAACATCAATATTTTTAGGTATTAAACTAATGAAGGAGACAAAACAGATTAATATTTATAATTTATATACTAGTCAAAAATATAGTGAAGTAGTAGAACAAAGTAAATCTTTAAATGTTGATAATATGTCTGAAAATCTACTTTATACTATTGCTAATAGTGTTATTATGAGCCAAAAATTGGATGAACCTAAAAAAAATCACTTGTTATCGCAAATTAGTGTTGATGGAAATCAAGATATATTAATGTTTTGGGTATTACTTGGTCAAGAAAAATATGAAGAAGCTCAAGACATAGCCTATAAGTTAAATGATAAGGATTTATTAGTATACTGTAATCTAAAAGAATTAGATAGTGTCATCAACTCTTCAAATCTTTCAGCAAGCAAGAAAGAAGAAAAGAGAAAACAAATCGAAGGAAAATTAAATGAACTAGGGGTTAGTGTTAATAAGTAAGGATTATCGTGAATTTATTATATATATTTTTAGAAAGTGAAGTTAAGGTTATTCCACTAAGTAGTAATTTAGAGTATAAAAATATATTATTTAAGGTTGATGACAATCAACCTTTCGCTATTTATAATGGCGAAACTCTTAAAATACCCGTTAATGAAATTGTCAATGTCGGGGACATTATTTTCATGGCTGTTAATCAAGATCGTTATGAATACGATTTAATAGAACCAATGGTTTTTGGTGTGCATGGGGATTGCAACATTAACAGCATTGATGCAAGCATCAATAACAATAAGTTATTCATAGATAATACTAACCTACCAATTTTTGTTAATAATAAACTAATAAATAGTGATGAGATTGATTTAGAAGTGGGAGATAATTTAATTTTTGGTAATTTTGTGTTAGTGTATGGTGGAGCTTCAATTATTAGTATAGGACAGCCACTACCTATAAATCAAGATTATAAATTTACTCCCTTTACAGAGAAATTTGAATATCAAACCAGTCCTAGAGTAAATAAAAATTTACCTGATGAAATAATAGAGATTAAAACTCCAAGCGATAAACCCAAATTCTCTAAACAAGGTATTGCTAGAATTGTAGTTCCTCCGTTGGTTTCGGTGTTAGGGAGTATTGCACTAGCATTTATAACAAAGCGTGGTGCGATGATAATCATAGGGGTTATTACTACTATTTGTGCCCTAACTTTTTCTATAGCGTCGTATTTTCAAGAACGAAATGAAATTAAGAATAAAATTAAATTTAGAGAGCAAAGTTACCATAAACACCTGCTAAAGGTTAGAAAGCAATTAAACAAAGCATACAAAAGCGAAATTGATTATTTCACCTACAATTACCCAAAACAACAAGATGTAGCCAAGATGGTTATAAACAATAGTCCCCGCATGTATGAACGTGGCATTTCAGATGATGATTTCTTAACTTTTAGTGTAGGTAGCCATGCAAGCAAACCAACATATAAATTAACCTATGAGATTGATGATTTAAAATATGATAAAGATAGCTTGTTTGATGAAGGGCAACAGGTGTTTGATAAATTTAATTATATACCCGATATTCCAAGCATTATCGATTTAAAAACTACCAATTTAGGTTTGGTTGGTAATAAATCATTAATTATCAATGAACTTAAAAGAATTATACTTGATTTATCATTTTTTCAATCTTATCATGACCTTAACCTAGTTTTGTTGGTGGACGACCAATACAAGAGTGAATTTGATTTTGCAAATTGGTTACCTCATTTTAAAATAGATGCATTAAATTTAAACACAGTTATCACAAGTGATCAGCAACGTGAGCAAGTTTTAGGAAGTATATATAATTTATTGCGCGAGAGAAAAACACAACTTGAAGAAGACAACAAAGAAATAAGATTTAATCCACACATAATATTATTAATCGAAGATTTTAAACTCATCATGAATCATCCAATCATGGAGTATTTACTAGAAACGAATAAATTAGGGATTTCTTTGATTGTATGTGCAGATAACAATTCCGAGTTGATGAAGAATGTAAACACTATAGTATCGCTACAAGACGTATACAATGCCAAGTTAGAGTTATTATCCGGAAAAGAGAAGAAAATTCGTTTAAATCGCGATAGTCTTCAACCATATAATTATGAGCATTTAGCAAGAACCATAGCAAAGTATGATCATAAAGTAGGAATTACTAATAGTATACCGGATATGGTAGGATTTTTAGAAATATTCGATGTGGATAAAGTTGAGGAACTAGATATTAAACAACGATGGGATGCTGCGAATATTCATAAAAGCATCAATGTACCATTAGGTAAAAAAACTAGTAATGAAAAAATGTTCTTGAATCTGCACGAAAAAGCACACGGTCCACACGGACTTGTTGCAGGTACAACAGGTAGTGGTAAAAGTGAAATTATTCAATCATATATTCTTAGTTTAGCAGTTACTTTTTCTCCGTATGAAGTAGGATTTTTATTAATTGATTTCAAAGGTGGTGGAATGGCAAATCTATTTATAGATTTACCACACTTGATTGGAACAATTACCAACTTAGATGGGACAGAAAGCATGCGAGCACTTGCCAGTATAAAAGCCGAACTTAAGCGAAGACAACACATATTTAATGACCATAATGTCAATAATATTAATTTATATAATCAATTATTTAAAGAAGGGCAAGCTAAAGAGCCGTTACCACACCTATTTATTATAAGTGATGAGTTTGCTGAACTTAAAAAAGAACAGCCAGAATTTATGAGTGAATTAATTAGTGTGGCGCGAATTGGACGAACGTTAGGGGTGCATTTGATTTTAGCTACGCAAAAACCTTCAGGTGTAGTAGATGATCAAATTTGGTCTAACTCAAAATTTAAGTTAGCTTTAAAAGTTCAAGATGAATCTGATAGTAAGGAGATGTTAAAAACTCCTGATGCTGCTCATATCACCCAAACAGGAAGAGCATATTTACAAGTAGGAAATAATGAAATATATGAACTGTTCCAATCTGCATGGAGTGGTGCGCCCTATATGCAAAATGCTAGCAACGAAGTTGAGATAGATACTGATATTTATGAGATTAATAACCTAGGCCAAAGACAAGTTATCAATAAAGATTTGAGCAGCAAACAACAAGATAAAACAATTACAGAGCTAGATGCTGTAATTAATGAAATTAAAAATACTTATGATGCAAATAATTATCAACCCGTAACTAAAGCATGGTTACCAAGCTTGGCAGAACAAATTGTTGAGCAAACTGAAATATCAGATCACTTAGAAGCGCTAAGTAGTGTGAATGCAACATTTAAGTTAGGTATTATTGATATCCCTGACCAGCAAGCACAAGAAGAGTATGTAATCAATTTAGATAAGGATCCTAATGTTATTATATATGGTTCTGGTGGTTATGGAAAATCCTTAGCATTAGGTACAGCGATTATATCATTAGCAAAACAAAACAATCCACAATTGATAAATATCTATACATTAGATTTTGGTAATTCTGGATTGATAGGATATAAAAATCTAGCACATGTTTGTGATTACATTTCTTTCGATAATGTAGATAAGCTACCTCGATTAAAAAATAAAATTTCTAAATTAATTAGCGAAAGAAAAACGCTATTGGCACAATATAATGTAACCAACGTGAAGATGTATGAAGAGTTAACAAATAACTGTATTGAGCGTATTGTGATCGTTATTGATAACTATGAAGTAATTAATGATATCGACGATACATTTAATAAATTTTTAGAAGTTACTTCAAGAGATGGTTCTAGTTTAGGAATTACCTTTATCGTTTCGACCAACAAATCCGGAGCTATTAAGCCGGGGGCAAAAAACAACTTCAATCACTACGTTTCATTATTTATGAATGATAGTGGAGATATGATTGATGCTGTTGGTCGATGTCAATATCCATTAACAGGTAAAACAAAAGGGCGTAGCATTGTTAAATATAATAATAGTATTTATCAAATGCAAATTTATTCGCCAACATCTTTTGAAAATGATATTGAATATGTAAAAAAATTAAGCACTTTAGTTGACATAATAAACAATAAATTCGATGGCATTAAGCCAAAAGGTATTCCTGATTTATCAGATGGTTTCAACACAAATGATTGGGATCAATACGAATATGCTAATGAGAATAAAAATAATATAGTTGGTCTTACAGCATTAAATTTAGAGAAAATTGGAATTAAAACATTTAATGAGATGTTTATGGTTGCTGGACCAACTAATAGTGGTAAGACAAACTTTATTAAAATCCTTTTATCTTATCACCAAGATGCTTATATTATTGACTCAGTAGAAATGAATTTAGTAACCTATAAGGATCAACAATATCGATATGTCAATGACAATGTAGCATTTGATAAATTCATTGACGTGTTAAATAAATTGGTAGATAAACGCAGTGAAGAGTGTCAACGCTTGATTGATGATGGTACATATTTAACGCCAAGAGAATATGTTAAAAATCAAGAACCTAAATACGTGTTTATTGATGATTATGATGACTTTATTGAAAGATTTAGTAGTGAGAAAGTTGTAGATACATTTAAACAAGCAATGAAATTCAATATCAAGTTTATAATAGGTATTAATACAATAACTCCAAAATCATCAAGTAGCAGTATGTATCAAGTAATTAAACCAGTTAAAGATGGTGTGGTGTTAGGAGTTGAGAGTACGTATTCATTATTGAATTTGCCTAATAAAGAAGTGCCACAACCAAAATATGGAGTTTTATCAACCAATGGAGAATTATTCAAAATTAGAATCCCCCAATTTAAGGAGTAGAAATGAAAAACAATAGATTGTTACCAATCGGGACAGTTATGTATTTTAATGATTTAGAAAAAACATATATGATTGTTGCACGAGCTATGCAAGTGCAACAAGAAGGAGAAATCAAAACATATGATTACGGAGCATGTATGTATCCTGAAGGTTTTGTTGATACGAAGTTAATTTATTTCAATGATGAAAATATCGATGAAATACTATTTAAAGGGTATGAAGATGAAACGGAAGAGGAGCTATCAGCTTTTATTATTAAAAGAGCAGGAGAATATTTGTCTACTGACTTTATGATTGAAACAAGTGAGGAGGAGTGGTAACATGCATAAAAAGTTAAATAAAATACTACACTTTTGTTTAGTGTTAGTAGTTTTAACATCAGCGTTAATGATAGGGCTTTTTAAAAATCAATATTATGCACAAAATACAAATTTACCTATTGCAGTCGTTGATCAAGATACTGGAATTAATGAAGAAGGAAAAACAATTTATTATGGTAAAGAATTTTTAAAAACCATCAACGACAAAAGTATGTACAAGTCAGTTAGCTTAACAGAAGCTAAAGAAGGTGTTGAAAACGATATTTATTGTGCCTATGTAGTCATACCGGATAATTTCTCAAAAAATATCGAATCAATAAAAACCACACCAACTAAGTCTGTAGTTGTCTACGGGTTAAATAACAAAAGTAATATTAGCGATACACTAAATAAATTAAATACAATAGTTGGTAGTTTGGACACTAATATAGCAAAAGGCTATTTAACTACCGTATTAAATAATGTTAATGGAGTAGATAATAATATTAGTGGTATTGTAAATACAATTCAAAACCAAAACGTTGTTATTAATGGAATTAAGAACTTTGAATATATCACCACTGTAGAGCTAACAGCCAGTGATACTTTAGTAATTAATGATGAGATGCTAAGAAATGCTTTACAGCAAATGACTGATATTCAACCAAATCTAAACAATCAATTAGAGAATAGTGTGTTAACTAATCAAAATTCTTCTCGTGAGAAGCTATTTACTAACATTAAATCGCTAAACATTGGTCTAGAACAATTAGAATCAACTAAATATTATGAAGTCACAATTCAACAATTAGATTTAATGCAAAACTTTGTGTTAAAAAACAAGGATGATCAACCTATAACTATTTTATTAGATCGTAATTCTGGACAATTATTAGTTAAAAATAATAATTTAGCTATTAACAACCAACATCATTCTGAAGATGTTGGAGGAACTCAAGGAGAATATATAAATATAGTAGATATTAATAATCAAATTGTTAAGTATGTACTAGATAATAACCCTACTTCATTAAATATTTTAGGAAATACTTTAGAAATATATGGACACAATATAGGTATAGATATTTATGCTAATAAAATGCAACTTAGAAATGCTACTAAAGTTAGATTAAATAATCAATACTATTATCCTGATCCTAATTCAGGTATAATTAATGTCCAAATTAATTCATCAAGTATCAATAATCCGGAAATAGATAAATTAAAAAACGATCTACAAACGCAAGTGAATTATAATAAGTTATCAGCTAGTATCATTCAAGAATTAGTTTCGATTAACAACACCAATCCTAATACAAGTGTTGGTGATGCAATAAACCAAATTACTTCTAATAATGATGTAAATGGATATTTGCAACCTTTTGCAGACATATACCAGCACCAAGTAATTAATTATATCAATAAAGTTACCCCGGATTTCTTTAGTAACATCATATCTACTTATATTGCAAATGAAACTGTTGTTAATAATTTAGTTGGAAATGAATATGTAGCAAGTAATATTAAATTTAGTATTACTGATAACTTCCATAATGTTCCACTTAAATACTTTGAAAAAATTAATACGCAAAAAATTGAAGCTGATAGCATCTTCAATTTAAATGAAACTAATAAATTGGCAAGTAGTTTAGATCCAACTTTAACTAATTATGAATCAAGTATCCCCAAATCAATCAATTACCACTTTATTATAGGGCTTATTAAAGAGATAATGAGTCAGGTAAATAATGTTATTGATAATGCTAATAGTCAAATTGATAACATGAATGATAAAAGTCTTGAAAACTATGATAAAGTAACTCAATATGTATCAGATACTAAAGAGAGTGTGATTAACAACACTAATGCCAAAGTTGAGCAACTTATCAACGAAAATAATCAAAATATTAATGATTTAAATACAAATAGTCAAAAATTTAACTATTTAAAAGATGGTAATGTTATTAATACTAAATTAGTAGATTATATGGTTTCAAGTATTGATTTAGAAAATCAAACAACTGTTAGAAAAAATGAAGAAAAAGATACTAACTATACAAATATATTTATTATTACAGGAACTTTAGTCGGTGCAACAGCCTTAGGAACAGCTATTTATTATCAAACTCGAAAAACACAGAAAGGGGGTGATTAGTATGGCAAAATTAATGGTCGATTATGACGGATTAGCACAAAATAAAAACGACATAATCAAACAAAAAGATCAATTTGATGAAACAGTTAAAGCTTTAGAAAACATCATTACTGATATCCAAAACAACTGGGTTGGTCAAGCTGCAGATGCTTATGCAGAACAATTCCAAAGCTTAAAAAGTGATGGATTAGCAAAAGTTGATGAATTATTACAAACAATTTCAGATCAATTACAATCTATTTGTGATGGAAGTAATGAGTTTGATAGCAACATGGCTGGTCAAATTAGACAATAGTTGTAGGGGGGTTTATCCCCCTCACTATTAATTATTAAGGAGTTAAAATGGGGAAAAAGAAATTAAAAGTTGACGTTGAAGTTTTGAACAATATTTATTCAAAGCTAGAAAACATAAGAAAACTAAACACTAAAAACATCCCTTCACAAATAGGTAATACAAATTTAACCAAGATAATGGAATATAGTCAAGAAGTTGAAAATTTTAACAAAAAACAAAATGAACTAGAAAGTTTGGTCGACTCGCTTCCCGAAATGTTATATAATGTAAATGATGGATTTGTACAATATGATTTACAATCAAAGGAGAATATTGAACAACAATATTGATGAACAAGCAAGAAAAGTTAAAACACTTAAAGAATATATAGAAACTCTTGAACAAAACAACTTATTGTTAAAAAAATTAGAGGGAACAGATAATTTCGATGTTGATGATAATCTAGACTCTTTCAAAAAACATCTTTTAGAAATGGAAGATATTTTAGAAAATGAAAACAAAAAATTAAAAATAATGCAAGAAGATGGAGCGTGTAATGAAAACTAAAACTTTGTCATTATTAAATTTAGTTGGTTGTCCTGAATGCCCAACACCAATAGGAAATTTTTTAGAAATGCAATCAGTTACTTTTTTAGATACTTTGTTTGAAATAGATGATGTATTATATGAAGCATTAGTTATACAAAATAATGTAGTTAATATCTCGCCTCTTATTGTTGAAATAAACAATCAAAACCCTACCAATTGGAATGCTTATTATGCTATCGGTTGCGATTTTGAAACATTAAAAGAAAGTAATGATGTTATTGTCAAAAAAGAACTTTTTGTTAAAGATGCATTGTATTTTTCAATGAATTTAGATGAACCAGACAATTATGGGATTGAACTAGAACAATTTGAAAAAGAATATAAGCAAACAGATTTAACTATCGATAATATTGACACAATATATGTAGTTTATAGTCGAGATATTTTTTCTGAAGGTAATTGTGAAATAGAATATTATTTGGAGCTAAAATGATGGAAGTACAAGGAAATAATTTTTGCCTACTATATAAGGATTTGTATTATTGCCGATTTAACGGGCATGTCAATGATTTCAATGAATTGATTGAGAATTTAGTTGGTTCGATAGAGAATCCAAACTATGATCTTAATCCACTGATAATAATGATTAGAGATATTAAAGATGAGGTGCTACTAGACTTAGATATTTATATATCTAAAGATGTTACAAATATGTATCCAAATTTTAAGTATATATCACATTTTTACTTGATGCCAGGTTATAGTGTCGATCTACATCCTGATTATACTGTTAGTGCACAAATGGGACTAGTTAAATTATTAGACACATTAGAGTCTACAAAAAGTCGTTTAGGATCTTATCCTGCATTTATAGTTTTTGGTAGAAATCAAAAAGTTGATGCAAAATTATGGATAAGTATTGTTTTGGAAGGATAATATGGGGGAAAAAGTATATAGATCAGATATAGATGTACTAGAATCAAATGTATACAATTTTGAACAAAGTAGAGTTTATTTACAAAGTGTTATGGATGGACTAAACCAAGCTTATAAAGACATACATGATAGTTGTGAAGGTGCATATGCTAGAGAATTGAAACTCAAGTTAACAAAGACAAGAAGTGCAGTCAAAGAACAATTACAATGGTGTAATAAATTAAAAAAAGCAAGTGAAAAAATTCACACTAGTTATAAAAATATTTGTGATAATGTTAGCTACATAGATGAAGATGAATTATATGACCAAAACGATTTATTGATGCAACAAATACAAGCATTAAATCCATATGAATTTAAGCGAGGAGAAAGTGGATATAATACCCAAAAAAAATATATGGAGTCTTTAAATAAATCATATTATAGCAATAAGCATAAAATTGATGATTTATATCATTTCAATAGATACATTAACAAAATAAAAGTTACAGAACACAATAAGTATTCAATTCCGTTTAGAAAGCCAGTACAAAATTTTTGTAATGTTTATGAATCTTATCGAATTTATAAAAAAAGTCACAGTAATTTCAAAAAAATGGATAAAAGATTTAATAAAGAAGTTAAAGGTTTACGAAAAAAACAGAAACCACTAAATTACGAAAAATATGCAAGATGGAATGCCAAGTCTAAATATGATGTTTTAAGTCAAGGCTCAGGTTGGAGGTTAACGTCTGCTGAAAAATTAAAAGTTAGATGTGCTAGATTCACTTACACACTGAAAGAGTCAATCAAAAGTAAATTCACTATTAAAGGAATTAAGTCTCGAGTTAGTGATTGGAAAGCGGCTTCAAAAATAGGAAAAACAGGGAAAGCTCTTGGAGCGATTGGAACCGGATTGACAATTTTTAGTGATTTTGATGAAAATATTCTTACGAAATTAAACAATGGTGTTGATGTTACTTGGAGAGACGGAAGAGAATTTGTAACCGATACCGCTGTAGATTTGGGTGCGGGATATGTAAGTGCTGCCTTAGGCGCAGCTTTAGTAGGTGGTCCGTTCGGTATTGCGGCTGGAATAGTTATAGGGTCAATGCTTCAAGTCAAGTGGCCGAGCGGAAAAAGCTCAGTAGATTATGTGAAAGACTCAATAAGCGGTGTTTGTGATTGGGTAGGATCATGGTTTTAAATAATTTATTTATGCGGCTTTGCAAATACTGTTCAGAAGAAGCAGGATCAATTGAATGGTGTAAAAAAATAAGTTTTGGAACTATTTTTGTTTGTTGCCTAATTGTTTTTATGTCACTATTAGGAGTACACGAATCTAAGGCCCTTGGAGGAACGTCCCCGTTAATGAATATAATTTGTGGAACCGTATCTATGTTGGGTGTGGTAATTACAAGTATATATACCATTTGGATTAATTTCTTTGTTAAAGATCAAGAGAAGCATTATATTTTGATAAAATTATTTTCTATTGTGATCAATTTAACATTAGGTTTTGAGTTTTATGTCATTGGACGATTAGTAATGACAAGTTTATCAATTTTTTATGAACCGACGAACATTGCTAAAGAAGTCTTTTTGATGGTGCCCTTAATGTGCTTGTGCATGATATTAATGTTAGTAGGTCTTAAAAAAAATATATTGTCTGGGACACTGGCAATGTTGTATGACACAAGAAAGAGCGGGAAAACGACTCAAAATTTTTATGCCTTTTATGTAGCTGGTATAATAGGAATGAGTTTTGGTGCTGGAACGTTAAGCTTTGGCTTTGATTTAGACCGAATTTTTAATGCATTTCTTGGTGGTGTTATGTTGTTGTTTAGTGCATACATCATGATAAGTTGTATTTTATCGTTAATATACTTTTTTGTACAAATTAAACATCCAGAACTAAGAAGAGATGAATAACTATCAAAAACATTGCTAAGCAATGTTTTTTGATAATTATATTAAATATAAATGAATGAGTTGATGTTATCAACACTATTTAGTTTTTTAAATAAGAAATTTATTTTTGTATAGATTTAAGAAAGGAAAATATGTCAAATAAATTAGAAATTAATCACGACGTTATGAAGTCGTTAGGGAAAAAGGTTGGTAAGTGCGACAAACTTAACAAAAGACCGATAAGTGTAAATAATAAAATTAGTAACATAAATGTAGTGGGGAATGCAGTTAATTCCCAACAAAGTATTAATGATCAGTTAAGAAATCTTGATCAAATGATTGACAATTTATCTGATTTATTAATTGATGTAAATCAAGGATTTACATCTTATGATATTAAATTAAAAGATGATATTAAAAAATGATTAATAAAGAAATTGAAACTAACTTAATTAAAACTAAAAAAGAGATTAATGAATTGGACAGTATTGCTACCATTAGCAATGAGATGGAAGACGAAACTCTAAGTGAACTAATAGTTTTAGAGAAGCATCAAATAGAAAATCTTATTGAAGATTATCATCAAGATCTAAAACACCTTAATCAACAATTATATGAGGAAAATAGCAATGAAGAAAGACCTACATATTAATAATTTAATAGGTTATAAAGATGTTGAGTTATCCATTTCTCATACTAATGAAGGATGGGAGTCAAAAGAATTTGTCGAATGGTTAGCAACTATGTCATCAATGCTTTATATTGAATTACACTTAATGTTACACTTAACAATTAATACTCCATTATTGGTAAAAGTAGATATCAATAATCCACAACTTGTTGATGTTATGTTTGGTGTAAGTGAAGAGTTATCAGTTGATAACACCAAAGATATTGGAAAAGAATTAATTATTAATTTAAATATTAAAAAAGACAATTTATTATATGCCAAACGTGATTTGCCAGTAGAAGTAGATTGGGAAGTATATAAAGAAAATTTATTAAAAACTATTAATGAAAAAAATATTACTAAACAAGATATTAAAAATATTTACATTACCTTCGTTGATAGTATATATGCAAAAGGCTATTGCCAAATTGAATTTTATGTGGAGTTATATGATTAAAGAACCTATTTTTAGTGATTTCAAACTAATTTTTACCAATTTAATCCAATATCGCTTTAAAGGATCATTTACTGATTTCATCCCTTATTTAGAGAATCTAAGACAAGAAGTCATTAACCAAGGTTATGACTTTATCAACTCAGAAATTCTCTTTATTCTTCATGATGTAAGAGATCCAGAAACTATAGATATTGAGTTATTGTTAAAAGTTAAGGATGAAGACCTTCAAGACCATGTAGAGTATATATCTTATTTTGTACTTGATTATGGATTCTATGAACAAATTAAACCTAATTTAATGGTGAACAGTAATTTAAAACTTGATAAAATAGTTACATATTGTGAAGAAAACAATATTACAATAACTTATCCACCAGTATTTATTTTAAAAGTCACACCGATAGGCAAAATCGATTTAAAATTGTGGGTTTGCGCTATTGACAATAAAGTATTAGAAGAAGCAAATAAATCAAGAAAAACAATAGAGGAACAAATTATTAAGAAAGGATAAACATGGGATTATCAATTTATAAAAGTGATATTAACACAATTAGTGACAATATCAATATTATTAACTATAAACAAAAGAATATTGAAAATGTGATTAACACGATCAATGATAGTGTTAATACATTAAAAGCTAACTGTTATGGAACAACGGTTAGTGTTATGTGTTTTAA
>OIYQ01000571.1_pt1 | contig 14958 bp, 13 predicted proteins | sample 1588311 | NCBI WGS metagenome assembly OIYQ01 (sample SAMN03283244) | human gut metagenome | biome: human-associated habitat; material: feces | host: Homo sapiens | place: Peru | collected 2012
CCGCCAAATCGCCGGGACGTTCAATCGCAGGCCCCGATGTAATACGCAGGCTGACGCCTAATTCGTTGGCAATAATGCCGGCCATGGTCGTTTTGCCAAGTCCCGGCGGCCCGTACAACAGGACATGGTCCAAGGCTTCCTGCCGCAGCTTGGCCGCCTGAATAAACACTTCCAGGTTTTGTTTGGCTTTATGCTGCCCAATATATTCTTTTAAATAATGCGGACGCAGGCTGTACTGCCAGCCATCTGCTTCCTGTTCCGCCCCGGCAATAATTCTATCATCAAATTCCATAAGTTCCTCCTAGTAAGCCTTTTGCAGCCTACTGCTGCAGGCTCAAATACCGCCAGACGATTTATCTGCGAAAAATTACTTCATCATCAGCCTTAAGGCCTGCTTCAATATTTCCTCGCTCGTCTTGGTTTCTGCGCCTTCGATTTTCTTGATTACGGGCATAATCTCGCTGTTGCTGTAGCCTAGGGAAGCAAGTGCTTCGATTGCCTCCGCTACAGCGCCGCTGCCTCCGGCAGCTACCGCCTCGCCGAAGCTGTCACCGCTTTCGGCAGCCACGGGGCCGACCTTGTCCTTCAGCTCCAGCACGATGCGCTGGGCCAGCTTCGGGCCGACGCCGGACGCGGCCTTGAACGCCTTGTGGTCGCCAGCCGAGATGGCCAGCGCCACCCGGTCCGGCTCCATGACGCTCAGGATGGCAAGGCCGACCTTGGGGCCGACGCCCGACACCGCCGTCAGCATCTCAAAGCAGGCCTGCTGCTCCTCGGTGGCGAAGCCGTACAGGCTGACGTCGTTCTCGGTCACGCTCATCACGGTGTAGATGGTGGCGTCCTTCCCCACACCGGGCAGCGCACCGGCCACGCTGGCCGGGCACTGGGCGTAATAGCCCACCCCGCCGCAGCTGAGCACCACGGCGTTCAGCGTCTTTTTGATGATCTTTCCAGTCAGACAGTAAATCATAAAACCTCTCAGTCAGCGCATTCGCGCTGCCAGCTCCCCGGACAGGGGAACCCTTGGCAGGTCGGGCAGGCCCGGCAAATGCAGTGCGCTGCCCTCATTCTAAAAGCTTCCGCTTCAGATCGGCCCCACGCCCTGGCGGCGGAACCGGTTGAGCTGGTTGCCGTTGGTGTGGCAGAACGTGATGGCCATCGCCAGAGCATCGGCGGTATCGTCCGGTTTGGGGATCGCAGGCAGATGCAGCAGGATGCGGGTCATCTCCTGCACCTGTTTCTTCACGGCCTTGCCGTAGCCGGTGACGGCCTGTTTCACCTGCATGGGGGTGTACTCGTAGATGGGCAGGCCCGCCTGCGCCGCCGCCAGCAGGATGACGCCGCGCGCCTCGGCCACGCCGATGACGGTGGTCTGGTTGTGCTGGTAGAACAGTTTTTCGATGGCCAGCACTTCCGGCTGTGTCCGCTCGATGACCTCCCGGATGCCGGCATACACCTCATCCAGCCGCCGCTCGAACGGCACTCCGGCATCGGTGCACACCGCGCCGAAATCCACCGGCGCAAACCGGTTGCCTGCATAGTCCACAACGCCCCATCCCACGATGGCATACCCAGGGTCGATGCCCAAAACTCTCATTCTGCGATACCTTTCCTATTATAATCAATCCATTATACCACAATCCATGGGCCAGAGCAACGGAGAACACAACCAGTTTGCGGAAATCCATTTTCTGTCAGGTCGCACAAGCACCGTGCCTGCTTACAGAAGAGTGCGCAAGAGAAGTTTCTGCAACAAAAAAGACATCTCCGCAGAGATGCCTTAGCTGGCCGTGTGGGCCGGATAGAGGAAAACGCATATTCTGTTGCCATGAAGAGACAACAGGATGCACGATGTTATGTGAGATGTGCTCCTTACACGTTGAGAAGGACCTCATCATCCACGGTCATCTTGTCAATAGGGGATCCTGAAGTACTCCATGACAGATTTGAACTGATCTTGTGCGGTCAGGCAGGTATCCAGCAGGTAACCGCGTTCCGACTTCCACTCATGGAGACCGCGGTAGTAGAACATCTTGAGGTCATCCGTGATAATGAACGGCACGATGTTGTTCCGCAGACACTCTTTGAAGAGAAGAAGCCGCCCGACCCGTCCGTTTCCATCCTGAAACGGATGGATGGATTCAAAGGCATAGTGAAATTCCAACAGATCCTCCAAGTTTTTTTGAGAGGAGCTGCCGTATGCGGCTAAAAGTTCTTTCATCTGCGGGGCAACCAGTTCGGGAGCAGTAGTGCTTCTGCCGCCGACCTCGTTCGGAAGTTTTTTATATTCGCCAACAGCAAACCAGTCTTTGCGGGAATCGCTGGTGCCGCTTTTCAGTGTAAAGTGCAGCTTTTTGATCAGTGCTTCGCGGATGGGCTTCTTGGCATCCCGGATGATCAGATCGATGCACTTGAAATGATTGGCGGTTTCCACCACATCATCGACGTTGACGACACCATGTTCCATGCCGATGGTATTGGTTTCGTAGATATACCGCGTTTGGTCGTGGGTCAGACGGCTTCCCTCAATGTGGTTGGAATTGTAGGTGAGATCGATCTGAATTTTGTGATAGATCCCGCCTTTCACGTGTCCGGTCATCTCGTCCTGCAAAATATCGAGCAGGGCGCGGGGCGCTTGCTGCTTTTTGTTGATGCGCTCTGGACGCTTTGCGTCCTGCGGAATGTTCCATGTCTTGCCGGTAAGAACTGCCCCCGGAATCTTGCCGGAAGCACAGTAGTTACGGACCGTGCGCTCGGAAAGATTCCATGCTTTTGCCGTATCAGCGACAGATTGATAGTTCATCTGAACACCTCCCATGAGATGATTATACCATTTTATCGGCAAGAAAGCAAATGAACTGACGGATGAAAATGAAGATCTTGCCGATATGACCCCAGCGCGTTGAGGGAACATCATGGTCCATTGATTGTGATATGCAGAAGAGAAGGGAGTCGCAGGCCTTCCTCCACCCAAATCCCAAAAATCATACAAAACCTTCTTTATTTTGTCATAACTGTTCCGTATAATAGAAGATAGGGACTCTTTGGAAACACCCGTCCCAGGCTGTGGGACGATTTTTAAGAACGCTACATGGATACAGGAGGAACACTCATGGCAAACGAAAAGATCCTTGTCGTGGATGACGACGTCAATATCTGCGAGCTGCTGCGGCTCTATCTGACCAAGGAGGGCTATCAGGTCACCATCGCCAACGACGGCGAGGAAGGTCTGGACAAGTTCAATCAGGTCAAGCCGGACATGGTCCTGCTGGATGTGATGATGCCCAGGATGGACGGTCTGGAAGTCTGCCGCCGCATCCGCAAGCTGGGCAACACGCCGGTGATGATGCTCACGGCCAAGGGCGAGACCTTTGATAAGGTGCTGGGCCTGGAATTGGGCGCGGACGACTACATGGTCAAGCCCTTTGACGCAAAAGAGGTCGTGGCCCGCATCAAGGCGGTGCTGCGCCGCTGCCAGACCAGCACGGCGGCTGCCGAGAGCACCGAGGGCGTCATCGAGTTCGACAACCTCCGCCTGGATATGAACAGCTACGAGCTGCGGGTCAAGGGCAAGGTGGTGGAGGCTCCCCCCAAGGAGCTGGAGCTGCTCAACTGCCTGGCCTCCCACCCGAACCGCGTCTACACCCGCGACCAGCTGCTGGACGAGGTGTGGGGCTTTGAATACTACGGCGACAGCCGCACCATTGACGTCCATGTCAAGCGCCTGCGCGAGAAACTGGCCGGTGCCTCCGACAAGTGGGAACTCAAGACCGTCTGGGGCGTGGGCTATAAGTTCGAGGTGCGTCAGTAATGCGCAAAAGTATTTCCGTCACCTTCTTTTCGGTGGTGGCGACCCTTCTGGTGCTGGGCACGGCGGTGATGGGCTGCTCGGAGTGGGTCCTGTTCAACCGCTACTTTGCGCAGGAGCGGTACGAAGCGCTGGACAGCGTGGCTGAGGTCACCCGGCGGGCGGCGGACTATGTGGTCCAGCAGGCGGCCCTGCCCAAGGGCGAGGAATTGGACGCGCTGAGCACCAAGCTGGAGATCATCGGCGAGAGCGCCGAAGCCTATCTGTTCCTGACCGATGAGAACGGCCATGTCCTCATCACCTCCAACCCGGCGCAGCTGGCGGAGGATGCCGTGCCGCAAGCCCTGATGGCCAGGGTGGGGGATGAGAAGCCCTACCATGTCCTGAGTACGTTGGATGGCGTCCTGACCGAAAAAAGCTACGTTTCCGTGCGGAAAATGATGGACGACAACGGCGCTTGCAGCGGCTATCTCTTCCTGTGCTCGTCCGGTGCACGGCTGACCGATTTCAAGGAGGAGTTCTGGTCGAACTTCTTCTTCTCGGCCTGCATCATGCTGCTCTGCGCCAGTGTGCTGACAAGCGTCCTGATGCGGCGGCTCACCGACCCGCTGCAAAAGATCACCGAGGCCGCGCAGCGGTTCGGCGGAGGGGATCTCTCGGTCCGCGTCGAGGGGGTCGAGGGCGAAGGCGAGGTCGTGGACCTGGCCCACACCTTCAACCAGATGGCCGAAAACATCCAGTCCAACGACAATTCACGCGGCCAGTTCATGGGCAACATCGCCCACGAGCTGCGCACCCCGATGACCACCATCAAGGGCTTCATCGACGGCATTCTGGACGGCACCATCCCGCCCGACATGCAGAACCACTATTTGCAGCTGGTCAGCGAGGAGACCGGCCGTCTGGCCCGGCTCATCCAGAACATGCTGGACCTGTCCAAGCTGGAAAGCGGCGAGTATCAGGTGAACGCCCGGATGTTCAACATTTGGGAGACCCTGACCGGCGTGGCGCTCTCGGCGGAACAGCGGATCAACGACGGCATGATCGAGCTGGAGGGCCTCACCATGGACGAAAAAGTTCTGGTCTATGCCGACCCCGATCTCATCCATCAGGTGGCGTACAACCTTCTGGACAATGCCATCAAGTTCACCCCGGCGGGCGGGACCATCCGGTTCCACGTCGAGAAGCTGGGCCCGGAGGTGGAGGTCTCCATCTGGAACTCCGGTCAGGGCATCAGCCCGGAGGCGCTGCCCTATGTATTCCAGCGCTTCTATAAGGAAGACCGCTCCCGCGGCCTCCACGCCCGCGGCGCAGGTCTGGGCCTGAACATCTGCAAGGTGCTGGTCAACCTGTCCGGCGGCCAGATCCGGGTCGAGAGCCAGCAGGGCGAGTGGTGCCGGTTCGTGTTCACCCTGCCCACCTGCCCGCCCAACCCCGGCGAGATCAAGCGTCTGCCCGACGAATCGGGCTGTCCGGTGCCGGTGGAAGACCCCGCCAGCATGAAGCCGGTCAACTGAATCCTGCACAGCCAGGCTGTTCCGTAGCGTGGAACGGCTTGGCTGTTTTTTGCATGATGGGGTCCGCAAAAGGGATTTTTGCGACTTTTCCGTGAAAAACACGGCTGCGGATTTGATTTTTTCTGCGTTTTCATGTAAACTAAGAATAGCTATGTCTACCCTGAATTCTGTCCCTGTACGGAGCACAAAAATAGGACGCATGGCAAAACTTTTTGAAAAAATAACGGAGAGTACAAACGAACATGACGATTGTAAGTCCTTCGATCCTTTCAGCCGATTTCACGAAGCTGGGCGCAGACTGCCGGATGGTGCTGGACGCCGGGGCGCAGATGCTGCACTATGATGTGATGGACGGCCATTTCGTGCCCAACATCAGCTTTGGTGTGCCGGTGCTGAAGAGCCTGCACAAGGGGATGCCCGCGGCGTTCTACGATGTGCACCTGATGATCAGCCACCCGCTGGCTTATGCCGAGCCGTTTGCAAAGGCGGGGGCCACGCTGCAGAATTTCCATCTGGAATGTGAGGACGATATCCAGCAGACCATCGACGCCATCAGGGCGCAGGGGTGCAAGGTCGGCCTGACCATCAAGCCGGGCACGGCTCCGGAGGCGCTGGCTCCGTATCTGGACCAGCTGGATCTCGTTCTGGTTATGAGCGTGGAGCCGGGTTTCGGCGGGCAGAAGTTCATGCCCTCGGCGCTGGAAAAGCTGCGCTGGCTGCGCGAAGAGCGGGCCAGACGGAGCGCCCATTTCCTGCTGGAAGTGGACGGCGGCGTGGACGACGCCACGGCTCCGCTCTGCGTGGAGGCCGGTGCGGACATTCTGGTGGCGGGCAGCGCCGTCTTTGGTGCGGCAGACCCGGCGGCGGCTGTGCGCCGTCTGGCTGCGCTGTGAGAGGTGCTGAGCCATGGATGAAACATTGATCCGGGCGCAGCAGCGGGAACTGACCCGGACGGGCCGCTACTACCGGCATGTCTGCTGGATGGCCGTCCCGCTGCTGTGCATGTCCTGCTACTTCTACGGGCTGCGGCCGCTGCTGCTCTGCAGCGCGGCGGTGATCACCGGCAATCTGTGCGACCGTCTGGTCTCACTGCTGCGCCGGCGCGTTTACCAGTCCAACGATCTTTCCAGCGAGAGCTTCGCGCTCCTCATCGCGCTGCTCATGCCCGCCACGGTGGACTGGTACGTCCTCATCGCAGCGGTCCTGGCTGGTGTCTTTATCGGCAAGGAGGTCTTCGGCGGCTACGGCAGCTACCCGTTCCACCCGGCGGCGGTGGGCTACGTCATCGCGGCGGTGTCCTGGCCGGAACAGGTGTTCCGGTATCCCCAGCCGTATACCGCCATCCCCCTGTGGGGTGCGTCGGCTGTGCCGGTGTCGGATACCATCTCCCGGACCCTGCGCAGCGGCGGCATCCTGAACCTCAGCCCGATCTCGCTGGTGCTGGGCGAGTATGCTGCCCCCATGGGCACCGGTGCGGCGCTGGTCATTCTGGCCTGCGGGCTGTTCCTGTGGTATCAGAAGGATACCCGCCTGAGCGCAGCCGTCAGCTTTCTGGTGACGAGCGCTCTCATCGCGTTTCTGTTCCCCCGGCAGGTGGGCCTGCTGGACACTTCCTTTGCGGCCAGTCTGCTCCCCCGTTTGCAGTGTGTGCGGGATGAGCTGCTGACCGGCGCGATGCTGTTCAGCGCGGTCTTCCTGCTGAACGAGCCCTATACCTGTGCCCATCACCGCATCGGCCGCATTTTGTACGGTGTGCTGGTGGGTGCCGCGACCATGGGCTTCCGCTACTTTGGCGTCTACGATACCGGGGTCTGCTTTGCACTGCTCACGGTCAACAGCATTTCCGGCTGGCTGGACCGCACTGAGACCCGCCTGTATCGTCTGCTGGGCTGGAAGGAGGATGCGGAATGAAACGTCATGTTGCAGAAATGATCACCCGCGACCCCGAAAAGTTCGCACACCATGACCGCGTCTTCAAAAACAACCCGGTCGTCATGCAGGGCATGGGCCTGGCCCCGCTGGTGGTGCTGGCCACCAGCGGCAGAAACGCCGTGATGCTGGCGGTGGCCGTGGCCCTGCTGCTGACGCCCTCGCGGATGCTGGCCTGCCTGCTCAGCCGTCTGTGCCCCCTGCGGGACGAGCGCCCGGCCCCCGAAGAGCTGGAAAAGAAGCTGCTGCCCCGCGCCTTTGTCTACAGCGGCAGCGCCGCCGTGGTGTATCTGGCGGTGTATCCCATCCTGAACGCCCTCTTCGGCACCGACCTGCTGACGCTGGGCATCTACCTGCCTCTGCTGGTGGTGGAGCCGCTGCTGACCTACCGCTTCGGCCGTGTGCAGGAAACGATGCACAAGGCTGTTTCCAAAGGTCAGCGCATCACGCTGGGTTATGCGCTGATCCTGCTGCTATTGGGCTGTGTGCGCGAATGGCTGGCCCTTGGCAGCGTGTTCGGCATCCCGCTCAGCCGCTCCGTCCTGCCCATGGCCGGGATGCCGGCGGGCGGCTTCATCGTGCTGGGCGTGGTGTGCGCCATCTGGCGCGCACTGGCCCGCAAGCGGCAGAAATACCTGAAAAATGAGGCGCGCGGCTATCTGGCCGTGCATCCGCAGGAGAACCGGAAGGAGGCAGAACAATGAGCGACGTGCTGCACCTGGTAGGCGTCTTCTTCAACTATGCCGTTCTGGCCATCTTTGCCCAGAACGCCGTCTTCACCCGCAGTCTGGGCGTGTCCCGGCTGGTCCAGCTCGTCGGCGACGAGCGGACGAGCAGCTGGTGGTTTGCCCTGATGCTCTGCATCACGCAGGTGCTGGTGGCTCCGCTGGTCTATTTTGCGGGCAGCTTCATTGCCCCGCTGCCCAACCGCGCCCAGCTGCGCCCGGTGATGTATCTGACCTGCATCGCGGCGGTCTGCCTGTTTGAGCTGCTGGTCCTCAAGCTGGCAAAAGGCCCCCGCAGCGGCCAGCTCATCCGCATCCTGCCCGTGGCCGCCGTCAACAGCGGTGTGCTGGGCACAGTGCTGGTCGAGCGCACCCAGAGCTTCACGCTGGAACAATCCCTCGGCTTCGGCCTGGGCAGCGGCCTGGGCTATCTGCTGGCCGTCATGCTGGTGACGGAAGCACAGAACCGTCTGCGCAGCCGGGCCATCCCGGAGGCATTCCGCGGCCTGCCCGTCACGCTGATCTACATCGGGGTGCTGGCACTGGCCATCTATGGCTTTACCGGCCATTCTGTGATTTTGTAAAAGACCCCAAGGGAGGGTGGTTGATTATGGCAAAATATCCGAAACGCCAGAAGGTCAAGCGCTATCGGCGCAGCTTCTACAGCCGCGAGATGCGGGTGAAAAAGGGGATCGGCATCGCCGTGCTGGTCCTCGTGATGCTGGGCGCGGCCTGGCTGGCAGCTCCCTATGTGCTGGACTGGGCAACGCATACCTGGTACACCGTGGTGCGCAACCGGGACCTTTCCGCCTCCTCCCCCGCCAGCGCGAGCGCATCGTCCGTGGCGGAGAGCCCGGCGTCCTCTGCGGCGAGTGAACCGGCCGCTTCTTCGGAGGTGCAGCCGGAGGCGGTGACGCCCGCTGTGGACGGCACCGCCATCGTGGAGGGCAGCTGGGCCGAGGCCGACATCACGGCCCTGACTGAGGATGCCTCCATCCGCGCTGCGGCGCAGCAGCTGGCCTCGCAGGGCGTGAAATATGCCGTCGTGCCCCTGAAGGACTCCACCGGCGTGGTCTATTATGCGTCTCAGGTGCCCGCCGCTGCGGCCAGTCCGGCCAGCGTGACCGTGGACCCGGCCAGGGTGGCCGCCATCTTCCGGGAAGAGGGCCTCATCCCGGTGGCGAAGCTCGCCGCCTTCCGCGACCCGGCCGGTGCCCGCGCCGACCACGCCATGGCCATTGGGTATACGGGGCAAGCTTACCTCTGGCTGGACAACAAGGCGTCTGCCGACGGCAAGCCCTGGCTGAACCCCTATGCGGACGCAGCCGTCCAGTACATCGGCGATCTCATCGACGAGCTGCACACCGCCGGGTTTGAGCAGATGGTGCTGGAGAACGTCCAGTTCCCGGCCTCCACCAGCAGCAAGCAGGACTATGGCACCACCAACGGCGTGAGCCGTGCCGACCAGCTGCGGGCCGATATGGCGGTCTGGGAGCAGCGCTTCGGCAGCCGTGTGACCCTGTGGTACAGCTATACGCTGGCCGAGGTGGCCGACACCTCCAGCACACTGGGCGTCCCGGCCGCACAGCTGGGCGTGAAGAACCTTGTGGTGCGGGTGCCTTCGGCTTCCACCATGACCGCCGAGGAGCGCGCTGCTCTGGTGCAGGCGCAGACCGAAGCGGGCGTCGAGCATGTGGTCGTGCGGGACAATGCGGCCGGATACTACGAATAAAAACTACGGTTTCCTTTCAATAACGCGAGAGGGAGGAATGTGATATGAACAAAACATCGTGCTTTTCTCCGGCACACATCCTGCTCCCGGCGGAGAATATCCCGCTGGAGCAGTGGGGCTGCGTGGCCTGCGATCAGTTTACGAGCGACCGCTCCTATTGGGAAAAAGCGGCCCGGACGGCGGCAGGTTCGCCCAGCACCCTGAACCTGGTCCTGCCGGAAGTGTATCTGGAAGAGAGCGGCGTGACCGGCCGCATCCAGAAGATCCATGAGACCATGGACGACTATCTCCGCACGGTGCTGACCCGTGCGGTGGACGGCTTTATCTATGTGGAGCGCACCGAGCAGAGCGGCCGCATCCGGCAGGGGCTGGTGGGGAAGATCGACCTTGAAGCCTACAGCTACGCCGAGGGTGCCCAGCCGGAAGTGCGCCCCAGCGAACACACGGTCGAGAGCCGCATCCCGCCCCGGATGGCCGTCCGGCGCGGGGCCAGCCTGGAAACGCCCCACGTCATGATGCTGGCCGACGACCCGGACTGCACCCTCATCGAGCCCATCGGGGCGAAGAAAGACGCGCTGCGCAAGGTCTACGAAGGCGAACTGATGCTGGGCGGCGGGCACATCGCGGGCTGGGCCGTGGAAGACCCGGCTCTGCTGGCCCAGATCGATGCGGCCCTGCAGGGGCTGGGCCGTCAGGAAGTCTTTGATGCCCGGTATCCGCAGGCCAGGGGCGCAGCCCCGCTGACGCTGGCCGTGGGCGACGGCAACCACTCGCTGGCATCGGCCAAGGCCTACTGGGAGGAGCTGAAGCAGACCCTGCCCCCGGAGCAGCAGGCAGACCACCCGGCCCGCTGGTGCCTGGCCGAGGTGTGCAACGTCCACTCGCCCGCCATTGAGATCGAGCCGATCCACCGGGTGCTGTTCAATGTGGACTGCGGCGCGGTGCTGCTGGCCCTCATCGCGTGGAGCGACTCCCACAATGCAGGCATCTGCTTCGGCGATGCCCGGCAGCAGTCCTTCACGCTGGCAGGCCCCCACGTCGCCAATGTGCTCAGCTTCGAGCATCCCGTGGCCCCGCTGACCGTCGGCACCATCGACGCCTTCATCGAATACTTTATGGCCCGCCACATCGAGGCCCGCGTGGATTACGTCCACGATGAGCCTGCAGTCCGCGCTTTGTGCAAGCAGGGCGGCGTGGCCTTCCTGCTGCCGCCGTTCGACAAGAGCGACCTGTTCAAGGGCGTCGTGATGGGCGGTGTGCTGCCCCGCAAGACCTTCAGCATGGGCCATGCGGAGGAAAAACGGTATTACATCGAGTGCCGGAAAATCAAAGAGTAACAGAATGAAATGCAAAGGCCTCCCCGGCAGGGCGAGGCGGAAGCATTTCATGGACAATAGGAGAACCATGACTTTTAACGAACTGAATCTGTCCGCCCCGCTGCTGCGTGCCGTTGCGGAGGCGGGCTACGAATCCCCCTCGCCCATTCAGGCATCGGCCATCCCGCCGGTGCTGGCCGGGAGGGATTTGATGGGCTGCGCCCAGACGGGCACCGGCAAGACCGCAGCCTTTGCGCTGCCCATGCTGGACCGCCTGACGGCGGCCCCGGCCAAAAAGAAAGGGGCCGTCCGTGCCCTGATCCTGACCCCCACCCGCGAGCTGGCGCTGCAGATCGGCGAGAGCTTTGAGCTGTACGGCAAGTACCTGAACCAGCGCAGCACCGTGATCTTTGGCGGCGTGGGCCAGGCCCCGCAGGTCGCGGCCCTCAAGAAGGGCGTCGATATCCTCATCGCCTGCCCCGGCCGCCTGAACGACCTGGTGGGGCAGGGCCTCATCGACCTCTCCCACATCGAGATCTTCGTGCTGGACGAGGCCGACCGGATGCTGGACATGGGCTTTGTGCATGACGTGAAAAAGGTCATCGCCAAGCTGCCCGCCCAGCGCCAGAACCTGATGTTCAGCGCTACCATGCCCAAGGAGATCGAGCAGCTGGCGGCCGGCATCCTGCACGACCCCGCTTTCGTCAAGGTGGACCCGGTGTCCAGCACCGTGGACCGCATTGACCAGAGCCTGTATTTCGTCGAGAAGGGCAACAAGAAGTTCCTGCTGCCCTGGCTCATCCAGAATCTGAAACCGCCGGTGCAGAACGCGCTGGTCTTCAGCCGCACCAAGCACGGCGCGGATAAGATCGCCAAAGACCTGAACAAGCAGGGCATCCCGGCGGCGGCCATCCACGGCAACAAGAGCCAGTCCGCCCGCGTGGCGGCGCTGGAGGGCTTCAAGGCCGGAAATACCAAAGTGCTGGTGGCTACCGATATCGCCGCGCGCGGCATCGACATCAGCGAGCTGTCCCATGTCTTCAACTACGACCTGCCCGAAGTGCCGGAAACGTACGTCCACCGCATCGGCCGCACGGCCCGCGCCGGTGCCGACGGCACGGCCGTCAGCTTCTGCGCCCCGGAGGAGCAGGAGTATCTGGCCGGGATCGAAAAGCTGAACCGCCGGAAGATCCCGGTGGTATCCGGCCACCCGTGGGACGGTGTGCCCGCCCCGGCCAAAAAGGAGCCGCCTGTGCGGGGCAAAAAGCCCAAGGCGGAGGCCGAAGCGCCTGCCGCCCAGCCGGAAAAGCCCGCCAAAGCGGCAAAACCGGCCCGGCCCAAAAAAGAAAAAACGGCTGCTGCCAAGGCAGAGCCGATGAAATCTCAACCGAAAGAGGAACCATCCATGGATGAAAACCAGAAGCGCACCCCCGGCGGGCGTAGCGAAAACCGCCGCTCCAACAACAGCCGCCCCCGCCGCGAGGGCAGCAATGCCGCCCCGAACCGCGGTAGCAACGCCCAGCCCAAGTTCGACCCCCACTTTGTGAGCGCCCCGGAAGCGACGCCGCTGCGCCCGGCCAAAAAGCCCAATGTGCCCGCAGCCCAGCCCGCCGCAAAAACGGCGGCCCCGGCCGGCAGTGCCAAAGGCGAGAACGCCCAGACCGCCCCGAACAGCCAGAGCCGCCGCAATGCCCAGCCGGGCAGTGCCAGCCGCCCGGCTCGCGGGGGCCGCACCGAGCGGACGGAGCGCCCGGCCCGCCCGGCACAGAACGCCGCAGGCAGTGCCAACACCGGAAAGGGCCGCACGGAGCGCAGCAATGCGGGCCAGCCCGCCCGCGCACCCCGTGCCCCGAAGCAGGAGGCCTCCCGCAGCCGCAGCCGGAACAGTGCGCCCAGCCGGGACGAAGATCCGGGTCTGGTTCTCATCAGCCGCCGCCCGCCGCAGCAGAAGTTTACCAACTTCGAAGAGTATATGAACGCCCACGGCGGCGCAACGGCTCCCATCGAGGATCACAGCGATGAAGTCTGAGCCATGGCAGTGCCCGCTGTGCGGCGGGCCGCTGACCGGGGAGCAGGATCTGAAATGCCCCTCCGGCCACTGCTTTGACCGCGCCAGAGAGGGCTACTGGCACCTGCTGCCGGTGCAGAGCATGCGCACCAAGGCCCCCGGCGACAGCAAAGAGATGGTGGCGGCCCGCCGCGCGTTTCTGAATGCCGGATACTACGGCATCTTCGGCAGGGCGCTGGGAGAGCTGTGTCTGGAATACGGCCTGCCTGCTGCGCCGGATGCGCCGCTGCACCTGCTGGATGCGGGTTGCGGCGAGGGCTGGTATGACCGGTGCATCGCCGGGCAGTTCGAAGCGGCGGAACAGCCGCTGGCGCTGGCCGGGTTCGACATCGCAAAACCGGCAGTCCGCTGGGCCGCCAAAGCTCTGCCTGCGGCCCGGTATGCCGTGGCGTCCAGCTTTGCCCAGCCCGTCCGCACTGGCTGGGCCGACCTGCTGCTGAACTGCTTCTCGCCCTTTGCGCGGGAGGAGTTCCTCCGCGTCCTGCGCCCCGGCGGGCGGATGATCTATGTGGTGCCCGGCGCGGAGCATCTCTATCAGATGAAAGCGGTGCTTTACGAAAAGCCGTATAAAAACCCGGTGCAGCAGATCGCCTACGCAGGCTTCCGGGCCATTGGAGAGCGGGAGGTGTCGGGCCGCATCACGGTGCCGCAGGACCAGCTGGAAGCCTTGTTCGCTATGACGCCTTACTACTGGAAAACGCCCCGCGGCGGTGCAGAACGTCTTGCCGCCCTGCCGGAGCTGGAGACTGAGATCTCGTTCCGGTTCCTGCTGCTGGAAAAAGAATGATGATAAAACGCAGGGGCCATCCACAAATCGTGGACGGCCCCTGCGTCTCTTTTTTATTTGTTCGCGGCCTTTTCCAGCTCGGCTTCCTCTGCAGCGGCTTCCGCTTCTTCCTGTTTCTGGTATTCCGGGAAGGCCGACCACATGGGCTCGATGTCCTTGCCCTTCACCCTGCGGTCAAAGTAGTTTCTGGTAATGGCCACCACGGTGCCGGACAGGGCCAGCACACCGATGAGGTTCGGGATCATCATCAGGCCGTTGAAGGTATCGGAGAGGTCCCACGCAAGACCCAGCTTCATGGTAGCGCCCACCACAGTCATACACACGAACACCACCTTGTAGATACGGCTTCCGGTGGCGCCGAACAGGTACTCCACAGCCTTGGTGCCGTAGTGGCTCCAGCCCAGCGTGGTGGAGTAGGCGAACAGCAGGATGGAGATGGCAATGAACTTGGGGCCAAAGCTGCCAAAGGCTGCGGTGAACGCCTGACCCACCAGCGCGTTGTCCTGCACGCCGACCAGCACCGCACCGCTCTGCAGATCCACAACGCCGGTGGTCAGAATGACCAGCGCGGTGAGCGTGCAGACCACGATGGTATCCGCAAACACCTCAAACACGCCCCACATGCCCTGATGCACCGGCTCCTTGACGTTGGAGGCCGAGTTGACCATGACGGCAGAGCCGAGACCGGCTTCGTTGGAGAAGGCACCGCGCTTGAAGCCCCATGTGATGGTCTGGCTGATGCCGTAGCCCAGCGCACCGCCGCCTGCGGCGTTCAGGTTGAAGGCACCCCTGAAGATGGCGGCAAATGCTGCCGGGATATTGCCCGCGTGGAGCACCACGATCACAAGTGCGCCTGCAATGTAGAACAGCGCCATCAGCGGCACCAGCTTTTCGGTGACAGCGGCCACCCGCTTCAGTCCGCCAATGACGATGAGGGCTGTGACCGCCATCAGGCACAGGCCGGTGACGAGGGTCGGCACGCCGAAGGCAGCGTTCATATTACCGGCAATGGAATTGATCTGGCTCATGTTGCCGATGCCGAAGGATGCAAGGATGCAGAAGCAGGCAAACAGCAC
>OIYQ01000573.1_pt1 | contig 14946 bp, 15 predicted proteins | sample 1588311 | NCBI WGS metagenome assembly OIYQ01 (sample SAMN03283244) | human gut metagenome | biome: human-associated habitat; material: feces | host: Homo sapiens | place: Peru | collected 2012
AAGGAAGATGATGACGAAGCTATGTATAAAAATCCATATGAAATCCGACTCTGCGATTTAATCAGCGTTTCCCTAGGCACCGCGGAGTATAAATCATGCGATGCCCGAATAGGTATTGTTTCACCAGCCATTGTGCATCCCTAATCCCTAGCCACCAATCCCTAGTTACCAGTCACTAATCACCAGCCACACCTGCGCCTTTACACTCTCACATCAATCACAGCCGACACACCCACGCCCTGCACGCGGGAGAACGAGGTCGGATTCACACTATCCATCGGGATGAGTCCCTTGATGCGGAACAGCTTGTCATTCCAGCTGATCTCCAGCTGCCCGACCGCCTTCACCTTCTCTACCTGATCGGCATCGCCGATGACCTGTGCGGCTCCGATATATCCTTTATTTCCAATGCTGACGATCGGCACCACCTTCGTGGCGTAATTCGTGCCGGCACCTTCCTTCATCATGACCGAATTGATCGCGCTATTGATAGAAGCGCCATATTTATCGACCAGTATCGCAATACCGCCGACCTTGACCACACCGCCAAGGACACTGCCCAGATTGAAAGCCGATACCTGCGTCAATGCACCCGCACCGATCATCGCCGCCGCCAGTACACAGACCGCTAGTCTTTTCATTTTCATCATCATACCCTCCTTATAGGAAATCAGTTTCACTACAGAAGTTGAACTGCAAGTATCAGACGCCACCCAAACGTTTCCCTGGCGTAGCGCCCCTGATACCACAAAGCTATACTCTCTCAGCCTACAGTTATTTATTATTATACCGTCTTAGAGAGGGTTTGTGCAATAAAAAAGCGCGATTTCAAGAATCGCGTTTTTTTGAATATTCAATCGCACACCTTACGCTAATCGCAGCAAGAAAAAGGCATAACGCCAGAGATGTGCCGTCTGCCCTCCCGATACATTTCTTGGTATGTCAGATGAACGCTTCTGCCTATTTTAATCGACGCTCCCCGCGGGGGGAGCGTCGGAATCAATGGCAGCTATAAAGGGCTGGATTATTTATTTCAATCCACACTCCCCGCGAGGGGAGCGACTACATCACACAGATCAACACCCCGACCATGGGATGATTTCAATCCACGCTCCCCGCGGGGGGAGCGACCTGTTCCGCCGCTGCCGCCGAACATGGAATACAGATTTCAATCCACGCTCCCCGCGGGGGGAGCGACATTGCACAGCTTTCTTATTGGAAAGGCGGTGCGTATTTCAATCCACGCTCCCCGCGGGGGGAGCGACGGGTACCAAGTGGTATGAGAGTGTAGAGACAGCGGATTTCAATCCACGCTCCCCGCGGGGGGAGCGACAGGCTATGCTCATAGGTTCGGTACATCCATGGGCATTTCAATCCACGCTCCCCGCGGGGGGAGCGACAAACTTATTCGACCGCTCGAAGGAGACCTATCATATTTCAATCCACGCTCCCCGCGGGGGGAGCGACAGCGCGGATCCGCGCGGAAAGGATGATTTTCATATTTCAATCCACGCTCCCCGCGGGGGGAGCGACAGTACAGTCAAAACATGCAGCAATGACCGTATAAAACGGAGTACTTTGCGCGAACCACATTTTCTCTATTCCAAAAATGCGTGTTTTTCGCCCATTTCCCCCCTGTGCGCTACTACTTCGCGCACAATAAATCAGAGAATCATAGTTTCATTCGGATCATATCCCGGCTTGGCACCTATGTGCTTCACCTTAGACTGGTATCGATTCCCCAGATTGTAGAACCGTATGCTGTCAGACTCCTTGTCCATCAGCATTTCCAGTGTGGCACGAAGTGAGACGGCCTGCGCCTCATCCACCTGACATTCGAAGACGGAATTCTGTACACGCTGGCCATGAGCTTCGCAGCATTTGGCTACTTTCCGAAGGCGTTTCTGTCCTGCAGATGTCGTGGTATTTACATCATAGGTAATCAAAAGAAGCATGTCATCACTTCCATAGAAAAGGCGGATACCCATCCAGGTCTCCACGAATGTAACGAGCCAGCAGCAATGCCTGCACATAAGGGATCAATCCCCAATATATTTTCTCGCCGAGGAATGGATGTGTCAATGTTTCCTTCTTCCGTTCCTGCCATTTGCTGAGAAACGTCTTACATCCCTCTGCATTCAGCAAGACAGCGCCATCCTCCATCGGCTTGAATCAGGAAGCAGGCAACACCCGGTTATTGACGAGTGATAAGACGAATCGATCGGCATAGACGCTTCGAAGCTCTTCCATGAGATCCAATGCCAGTGACTGCCGCCCGGGGCGGTCTCTATGCAGGATGCCGATGTAGGAGTCCATGCCCGCCGCTTCTATGGCAGAGGCACAGTCATGGGCAAGAAGTGTATAGGCAAAGGAAAGCAATGCATTCACTCGATCAAGCGGCGGTCGTTTATTCCTTCCATGGAAATAGAAATGCTTCTTGTCATGCAAAATGAGCGTATCAAAAAGAGAAAAGTAGGATGCAGCGGCATTTCCTTCTATCCCACGGAGGTGATCCAGTGAGTCTGCCTTGGCTGCTTCTCTGGCAGCAGTCTGCAAATCCTGTATCACTGCTTGAAAGCAAGCGGCATCGACGGACAATGGATGGTCCCGCAGGAAGCGCATAAGTACGGTACGCCCATTGAGGATTTTCCCTGCGATCATGGTACGCGCAATGGCAAGACCACGAGGCTCTTCTTCGGATATACGATACTGTTCTTTTCTGAGAAGCACATTTCCCGCGGTCAGTCCCTGAGCGCGCGCCAGAAACTTTCCCTGCGGTGTCAGAAAGCAAAATCCGATATGTCGCTTCACGCAGGCACCAAGAAGCGCAGGGCTCGCACCTTTGTAGCCAAAGTACAGAATGTTTTCCAAATTGATCAACGGTATTCGCTGGAGTATTTCATTTCCTTTCCATGCTGCCACATTTTCATTGTCCAAAGACAGGTACAAATCTTCTGAATTGACAAAAAGCGTATTGAGCAGTTTCCTCATGGCAGCTCCTCCCCCAGTGCCTTTTCCATATAGCCCCGCACTGACTGAACGCGGCACAGCTTAGGCAGACAAAGTCCCTTCAGGGAGCAGGACTGACACTTCTTGGAAGTTTTGACTTTGGGCGTGCGCCCTCGGTGAAACAGTTCATGCATTTCTCTCAAAGCCGACTTCACGCTGCTCCTGATATCCTCATCAAGGTCGATCTTTCGCCGTCTCCGTATTTCGTGGTAGTAAAGAAATCCGTATGGGATCCGGCATTGTAACATTTCTTCCAGACACAAGGCTTCGGCACAGAGCTGAAAAATATCTGAATCATCTTCTTTATCTTTGCCCCTTTTGTACTCCACTGGTACTGCCTGCCAAAGCCCTCTGTGACCGTGAAGCGGTACGCCCTCCTCAGAAGACAAAAGCTCTACCACATCGCATTGTCCCGTGATGCCCAGTGTGGGAGAAGATACGCGAAGGCCTCTCGTCACCAATATCCCCGAGCGCTTTTCTATGAAATCATCCTTATGCGCATTCTGATGAATGACCTCCCCTTCCGCAGTCAGCCGGTTCTCCTGCCATTGCTGCTCGATGTGAATCAAGGCCCATTGTCTCCGGCAAAACATAAAATGCTGGATGCCGGAAATCAGCAGGTAGTCATCTTCTGCATAGCTCATATTTTACGTTCCAAGGTGACTCCCTGCGGCATATTTTCTGTGTCGACATGTACTTCATAGTCACTGTAGGAGCGAGCCGGACTATGTGGATCCTTTCTTGCTACATGTACTCGTTCAAACAGCTTGTACGAAGGAGCATTTCCCAGCTCACTGTCGTGCTTGAAAACAATGAGTTCGCGCACCGCCATATTTCCTCTCGCGGCCGAATGATCATTTTCGAACATATTGATGATGGCCTGCCACAAAAGGGCAAGATCGTCTTCACTGAAGTGCGTCACTTTTCTTGCCAGATTGGCAGAAATGTAGCCTTCGACCTGGTACAGGGCATAGGGAACAATGAACTTGCGCCCGATTTCCGTCTTTTTACTTTGCGCATCTTTTTCTGTCGTGATTGCCACTCGCGTCAGTGTCACTTCCTGCGGAGCAATCGGATCGATGCTTCTGGCAAACCCAAGCTGGACAGGACCACGCACCTGTCCACAGTTCAAAGCGCCTTTCATAAAGGTGGTCATGACAGCCCCGAAAGTACGAATATCAAAGAAATTGGAACACATGAAGTCCCGCAGCAGGCTGTCTGCATCCGGATTTTTCTTTTTGGCCGTTTTGATATCATCGACACCGACATACGCCAATGCTTCTTTATCGCTCTGTTCCAGCGGTACGTTTTCTTTGATGTAGATCCGATACCCAGGCTCATCTTCCTTGGCTGCTTCCACATAGTTTCTGATTTTACGTTTCAGGCAGACATCGGTCACAAGGCCAAGCCCCGTTTCCGGATCCACGCGCGGCATATTCCCCGCATCCGGATCTCCATTGGGATTGCCATTCGTCACATCGAAAAGAACCACGAAATCGTATCTGTTATGAATCACTTCTGCCATTTGCTTATTCCTCCTCTTTACCTTTATATCTTGCCTGTGTTTCCTGATAATAGCCAAGGATAAATGCGCCTTGTTCCTCCAATGTCAACCGGGCGGGAAACGGAATGCCTTCCTCCGGCATGATGATTTTGTCCATTAAAGCACCCATTTTCTTTTTAAAATAGACAGCCTTTCCTTCATCGAGCTTAGAGAGATGCGTATTCGCCAGCTTCAACAGGATGGGAAATACGGAAGCCGGTGTAGCACAGGCAGAATTAAAATACCGTTCCTTGATGGTGGTGTTGATCGTAGGGTTCGCACTCTGCTGGATATTTTCCAGCAGAGAAAACATCCGCCCCAATACATAAGAAATATCATTGCAATTCTCATTGAGTGCCATTTGTAATTTTCCCTCCCATTGTTCTTTACCATTTTTCAAAAGGTACGCTTTGATGAAAGCCGCCTTGGTATGGCTGATTTTCTGAATGGCTGATTTCCCGCCCTCTGCGTCTTTATCCCGGTCAGCAAACACACGAAGCAAGATGTTTTGGAATACAGACTCAGGATACTTTGTATTTTGCAGCACGGCTCTGAATAAACTGCCCGCCATCAGAGGCGAAGCCGCCTGTTCTTTGCCATTCGGGTTCGCTGTCGCCTTGAGCGTCTTCCACAGGGGAATATTTTGTTTTTCCCAAGATGGCCCCTCAAGTTTCATTCGATCCTGATGAAGCGATAGATTCGTCACCAGTTCGCGGAATGTGTTCCTTAAAAACAGCCTGACAGAAATTCTGGCTGCATTAGGCGCCAAGCCCAGAATGTAAAACGGCTCATCCGGTGAGATCTCGATGCCTTCCAAATCTACAGGAAGCCCATCTCTCATGTGGGTAATGATCGTATCAAGCGTATGATCATCAAGCCCTGCATCATTTCCCAAGAAAGACATCATGAAATCCTGACAGGCAGAGATACCATGCTCTGACCAGTATACGATGGTCGTGTCTCCTATGATCTGGCTGTGACTTCGATCAGCAAGCAATGCATTGAGTGCACTGCCGTAGGCGAAGGCTGCCCGCTCACTGACCGGTGCATTTTTTCCCTGCTCGCCGTCTCCCCCATAGGAGCAGAAGGCAGGTGCATTAAATGATACCAGATTCGCCCCAGCCGTCTGCGCTCCAAGCACCCCCTTTATTTTGGGATGAAGCAAGGCGATTTTCTGATTTTCCGCACCTGTAATCAGGCACTGCCCCGCCGGAAATTCATCATCTCCATCCCCCTCACGGGCTTCTTGAAAATCTTCCCATGCTTTTTTTATTTCTTCATCTTCAATGGCATCTACGCCATCTACTTGAAACACAAAGTTGCTCCCAGCTATAATATCCTCCAAATTTTCTTGAATCCATGAATCTTCTTCTGCCTTATCAAATCCCCAAGTATCAAAGAAATGCAGAATAGCCTTAGCCACGGGAGAATGGCAATGTTCCAAAACTTGATGATGCAGCATTTTGGCTGCTTCGAAGCACTGGATGGTTCTTTGGACTTTCCCCTTGTCATCAACAGCCAGAAAATAGCTGGAATTATCACACAGAAAATTGGCTTTTACACCGGAAGAACGAGTCACGGGCAGCGGTACGCACATTTCACAAGGCACTTCACGCTCCGTTTTCCCGCTCTGTACCTTTTTGCGGGCAGAAATGATTCCGCAGAGATGGCCCTCTTTATCGAGCAGAATGCGGTGGGTGACTTTTGCTATTCCCCATCCTTCTGCTTGAATTTTTCCCTGCTTGCAAAGTTCCTCGTATAAGTGAACCAACGCAGTAAGTATCATCGATGCACCTCGCAATTCCGAAGATCCATAACCCCTTTTTCTAATCTGGCATGGAAAAACCGGGGTGTGATGTGCTGTAAATCAGAGAAATCCATATCATACAGCATAAAGCCAAGATCTTGTGTGACAGGGTAAGGAATCACGGTCTCATCATCCTCTACCAGACGGAAGCCTGCCGGAAACTCTCGGCATCCCAAGTACGGCTGGTGATAGCATTGGCCTTTTCTCGCACGGCGGCAGAGCATTTCCCTGAATTTCCCGGCATTATCACTGGCATTGGCCTTCTCTGTCATTTCAAAGTGTACATGAATACAGTACCTGACATTTTTCAAAATCAAGGCTGCTCTCTGCTGAATGTCTTCCTTTGGGCATAGATACATGGCTTTCCCATGTTGGGCATTCCCCGCAATTCCCGAAACATTGATTTTGGACTTCACTTCATTTCTTCTGACATTCGTCATCTGGATTGGACTCATGACATCGATCTCGTCGATCACATACCGAAGTCCCGGATGCCAGAAGATCGCTTCGACAAGTCCGCGTGCCGCAGATGGCGTCATCACGTCATAAGATACTCGTTCCACTTTCATTTCCGGTCGTGTAAAGCAGGCATAATCGCCCCAGCACTCTATCCTTACTCCATATGCCATACATGTTCCTCTTTTCTTATTACCACATGATCCCCACGCCATCTTCAGACTTGATTTTGAGCCCAAGCTCCGCATCATAGTCCTCCATATTTACCAAGTAGGCCAGGTTCTCATCCCCTGGAAACATCTCAATTTGTCCCTGCGTGAGCAATTTCGTGAAATCGGACTGCCCCCCAGCCTTCGAATATCGTACATGGATCATGTACGGCCCGGCGGCCCGCATCAGCTGCCGCGACCGATTTCCCATCATCAGCCGTTCCTTTATGTCTCTGGCTTTCTCATCAAAGGGTATAAAAACTGACTTCGTGCTGTCACTAATCAGATGAAATCGTTTTCCAATCTCAGCAAAGCTGAGTGACTGTGCCAGTTTCTCGATTTCCTTGTAATCCAGATTTCCTTCATTGCTTTGGTACCAGTTTTCAAAATAGGTACGAATCGCCGACGGTTCGGTCATTTCTTCAGCATTGTATTTTTTCCGAACCATATCCGTCACTTGTTTTTCTTTGCGCATGAACGGACTCTTCTTGCTTTCCTTTGTCCAAAAGATATGCGCCCTGCTTTTTTGTAAAGACTGCCGTCCTTCTCGATTGCAGCGGCCCGCCCCCTGGATCAGACTGTCCAGCCCTGTATACTGCAAATATACCACAGGAAAATCGATGTCAACCCCAACGGAAATGATGCTGGTCGATACGACTCGGCACGGTTTTCCATCCCGCAGGCGAGTTTTCATTTCTCGAATGATCTCCCTGCGATGGGCCGGACATAAATTGGTCGACAGGTACATGGCCTCTCCGTCGAGCAGTTCAAATATTTTTTCGGCTTCTTTTTTGGTAGAAGCGATACAGAGTACCTGCTCACATTTATCTAATTTCTTCGCAATCTCGGCATAATCCGTTTCGCCATCTATATCGAATGTCACCCGCTTGAAAAACTGAAACAGTTCTCCCACATTTTCCATGATTTCTGTCGGATTCTTCTGCAAATAGCGCCCCAGCTCCGGCTGCGTCGCACTGCATAAAACAACCGTACAGCCATAATAATGAACCAGCTGCTCGAGCACATGGAGACATGGCTTCAGAAAATCGACCGGCATCATCTGGGCTTCGTCAAGAATAATGACACTGTTTGCTATGTTATGCAGCTTTCGGCATCTTGATGTTTTATTGGAATACAAAGACTCAAAGAACTGCTCATTGGTTGTGATCACGACAGGAGCATCCCAGTTTTCTGCAGCCAGTTTCATCCTCTCTGCCAGTCTGCCCGCCTCTTCACTTCCCTCTTCCGGCAAACTATCATAGTCGACCTGGCTATGACTTTCCAACACCGCATGATTTCCCAGAAAAGCCCGGAAAACGTCGGCGGTCTGCTCAATGATGGAAAGGTAGGGAATTACGTAAATGATCCGTTCCTTGTGCCATTTTTCGACTTGCTTCATGGCAAAAGCCATCGAGGAGATTGTCTTGCCGCCACCCGTCGGTACCGTCAGCGAATACAGCCCCTGTTTCCCCTCCCCTTTCTGCATACATGTACGAAGAATTTCGCAGCGTTTCCCGTTTAAGGCATTTTTAGGCCGGAAGTATCCATCCTCTTCAAGCCTGCTCCAAAACATAGCCGCTATTTCTTTTAAAGAAGAAAACTCATTTTTCCTGACAGGCTGATTGTTCATAAAGGCTTCTGTGTCCAGAAAATCTGCATCCACGAGGCACGAGAACAGCATCCGTGTAAGCATCATAACGTCAAGTGCATTTCCGCTTGCGATCAATTCATTCAGATGATGTATATTTACACTAGTACTATCCATAGAGTAAAGTTCCGGATGTCGGACGGAAGGGATATCTTTTTTCATACGCCCTTGTAGCGTAGATGTTCCTGCAGTATCCACTTTGCTACCAAAGTCTGGAATTCCTGCATGGTGCCCCGCCACGCAGAATGCCCCCAGTAGCCGCAGCCAGCCTATATCCTCATTTTCAAAAAAAGACTTCGCACCAGCCGTCGAATGATCCACGCGTCTGTGCTTTCGGCCATGGATATAGTCTTGGAACGCAGCAGTATCTTTCCCTTCGTCATGTATTTTCCCCAAAAGGCCAGCTTCTGCCCCCAGTCCCATACCTGCGCCAAAGCATTCGGCTAACCGCATTGTGCCGTCCAAATGATCTGTCAAAGACTGCACTCTTTCGTCCTGTATATGCCCTGCGATGATCTCCTCCATGCTTCTCATCTCCTTTTTATTATTATAGCAGACGTATAGGTCAAAACCTTGCATTCACTCCTTCATGTAGATAAAAATTTTTCTATAGTACATTTTAAGGAAACACTCTCGCTATGAAAATCTCTTCATTTCTTTCCTACCACCTGCAAAACAAAAACGGAGCCATGAGCAAAATCCATTTCTGCCCCTGTCTCCGTTTTCTGTCATTTATGATACAACACCTACTGTGCCTTCCCCGCAGTCTCCTTCTTCCAGCGCACCGTGAACTCAAAGAGCCCCGTGCGCGCATTCTTTTTCCGACTCTTCAGCTCCGTGAGGCCGCCCCATGCCCGCGTGAGATGACTTGTAAAATTCGAAAGATCGGACGTCTTCTGCGAAGTCCCTTTCAAAAGGACATCCTCTCCCTCTGAGGAAATCTCTGAGAGCACGACACCTTGCGGCATACCATCCGCGAGCAGTACCAGACGCTGCTCCCAGTGCGGATCTTTGGCCTCCTCTTCCTTCAGCATCGCAAGCAGTGCCGCTTCCTCCGCACTCGCCCTTTTCATCTCGGCTCGTTTCACCTTCATCGGAGACAGTGCCTCATTCTCCGTAAGCTGCGCCTTATCCTCCCGATAAGCCGAAAGAAAAGAAACACCCGCGAAGAGGAAAAAGACCGCGCCGATCGCACACGCTGCCTGCGCGATGCGAAGCTTCCGATTCTCCTCCGTCAGGAAAGGGCGCGCCCCCATGAGAAGGGGTAATGCCGTCCCCGCATGACTTACAGAAAGTACCACACGCATGGCATCATCCCAGTATCCGCCTTCCTCCAAATGCTCCGTCACGAGCGTGACAGCCTTGCTCTCCTCTTCCCCTGTCCCTTCTGCCGTAAGGAGAGCCAGCTCCTTTTTCATGTAAGAAAGCCACGCCATGCGCTCCTCCGGTCCGCAGCTCTCCATCGGCACGAGGAAGCAGGGAAGAGCAGAAAGATCATACATGTCCATCTGACGCTCCATGAAAAGCGAAGCCTTTCCCTCATCTGCCGGATGCAGAATGCGGCTCTCCCAAAGACCCTCCCTACGGAAAAGAAGCATCGCCGAACAGCGGCGCATATATAGAATAAAGTGCGGTCCCTCTCTCAAAGGAATATCCGTCACGGGAAATGCACGGGAAATGGTAAGCCCCGCCTCATGCGCTCCCATCTCCCAAGCCCCCATCTCCACGCGCGGCAATGCATGCAAGAGAGCTTCCCAGCCCTCTTCATCATGAGAGAGCACACGATGCCCCATGGCGATCGCTTCCTCGGTGCGAAAGACTCGGTCCGCCTCCCACTCCATGGATTCCGCAAATTCCTCCTCCGTCATCTGCGGATATCGCTTCCTGCTCCAGCGAAGCGCCTCTGCATTCACCAAAAGCCACAGCTTCTTATCCCGAAGCCCTGCCGCCTTCAGAGAAAGAAAACACTCTTTCAAATGCGACGGGTCGCCATCATAGTCCACCTGCCACTGTCCCAGCCGCTTTCCCTCTACCGTCTCCACCGCGCAGAGCTTCCCTGCCAAAGGAAATACGACCGTCCGCACCCGCTTCTTCTGCCACGCCACGACACGCTCTCGGATCTGGTTCATCAGCTCCATAAAGAGTCTCCTTCCTGAATGACGAAATCATTGTATAGCTATACTCTAGCAGGTTCATAGAAATGCAGCAATGGAAAATATGAATCCTCCATCCATACGCCCAATCCGATGAGAGCCCTTCCGCCCTCGCGTATCGTCATCCTGAGCGGACGAAAACGTTCTATGTGTGAAAAGCCCCAGCCAAAACAAGTGAGAACTGAGTCGAAGGATCTCATGCCACATATGTGAGACGATCCACTCCCCGCTTATCAAAGGAATGACTGGTGACTGGGAGACTTTACAAGCCTTCCCCTAGAGGGGAAGGCTGCGATACGGGAATACCGTCCTCTAAAAAGGCGGCGATACCGCCCTTGTGAATCTATCCGCTCCCCAAGTACCGTCATCCCGAGCGAAGCCGAGGGATCTTTATTGCACTGCCGCCATATGCACACATGCGCCCTCACTCAAACGACACCTTGGTGCTTCCTTTTTCGCCTTTCCCTCGCTCACGATTTACCGCTCTGCAAGAAGGATCCCTCTACTTCGGTCCTCATGACACGCAAGAAAGACGGATCGTCTCATATCGTTTTTCATACCGCTGCGTAGAGTTGTGCCTCTTCGAGGCACTCTATCCTGCGCCTTCGGCGCGGCCCTTCTCCAAGGGCCTACTCGTATCGTTGTTATGACTGGTAACGCATGACTAAAATACCACTTTCGGGCATCTCCCAATAAAAAAAGGCGGCGAAGCCGCCACCTGAACCCTGAACCAAATGAAAGCAAAATAAAAAGGGGCTGTGAAGAAATGAGGATTCATTTCTTCACAGCCCCTTTTTTTATTTTCGAAGAAACGACAATATTTTCATCCCTGAAACACACTATATAGACAGAAGGGCAAATGAGCCGGCCGGCGACCTTCGAAATGTTCATTCTTACAGAAAGGAAGAAATGCTATGAAAAAACTGAATCTCGTTTTCAACACCTCCGGCAAAGCCATGACGGTCTCTCTCACAGATCCCAAGGAGGGCCTTACGCTGGAGGAATGCAGAACAGCGGCGGAAAAGCTGCAGGTCGTCCTCTCTCCGTCCTCCGGGGAGACAGTGACCGGATTTGAAAAAGCCACCGTCGTTACCACCACCACCGAAGTAGTGGAATAAAGGGAATAGAGGGAGCGGGTTCAGGGTTCAGGATTAGCCCCTCGGGGCGTACTGCCCTTTGATTGGGGATGAAAGCCTCGCGCACTCTCTAGTTAGGAGTTAGGAGTTAGGAGTTAGGAGTGGTGGTGCGGCGCATAAAAATATGAAAGCGCCGCGAGTATATATGGGGCGATGTCCGAAGGTAGTATTCAAGTCACTAGTCACTCGGCACCCCTGATCCCTAGCCACTAATCCCTGGCTACTCATCCCTGCTTTCAAACTTCTCGCGGTAACGCCCGAACCCATCCACCTTCCCTACTGTATGGCATGTAAATGTTTGAAAAAGGAAGAAAGGAAACCATCTCTATGACTGCAAAAGCAAAAATGACCAATCTCGTACTTCAGGTTCGTGTAGAAAACGGAACCAAAGCAGACGGCAAGGCGGCCGTGAAAAATATCAACTTCAGCCAGCTGAAGCTGGATGCCACGGACCAGCAGCTCTTGGATGCCGGTCAGGCGGCAGCGGGGCTTCAGTCCCACGCCCTGCAGGGCCTCCGCCGCGTCGTCACCAGCGAACTCGCCGATGAATAAGCAGCGGGTATAAGGAAACGCTGATTCAATCGCAGAATCAGCATTTCCTTAAAAAAGAGTCGTGAGAAATCACGGCTCTTTTTTGCGTGGGATGGGTGGTTGGCGACTAGTGACTGGTGACTAGGGATTTGAATACTACTTTCGAGCACCACCACTCCTCACTCCTAACTACAGAGATCGCGAGACTTTCAAATGTAATCAAAAGACGACCTGTCTCGCGGGCTAACCCTGAACCCCGTATCTCTATGCTATAATAAAAAGAAATGATTGTACCCAAAGAAGGAGGATCCATCATGATCCATATCAGTTCGAAGACCGCTGCGATCCTCGCGGCTTTTACGGCAGTCAGCGCGCCGCTCATGCTGGCGGGCTGCGGACAGGAGGCGCCGAAGGGGGAGGCGCTGACGGATGAGAATGGCCGCACGTACCATCTCATTAAGAATGAAGATGGCACAGAGACGGCGAAGTATGACAATGGGGACGAGGTCACATTCCGCCGTGACGAGAATGATAACCTGAACTACGTTTCCGGGATGTCCTCGCTCCTTCCGATGATGCTGATGAGCTACTTCCTCTTTCATGGCATCGGCGGCTATCAGGGGCATTATGACAGGAATACGGGCAATGTATTAAATGACAAGCGTCCGGCGTACACGCAGACCCAGCAGCCGGGGACGGCCGCAGGGTCTGCCGCAGGGACAGCGGCGGGGACGGCGGTGAAGCAGGGGCAGCCGCCCGCGGGCAAGACCTCTGTCAGTGCGCCGGCCGGCGGCAAGACCGGCTTTGGCGGTGCGGGTGTGAGAAGCGGAGGTGCCTCCTGATGGAAAAAACGTACATGGATGACATTGATCGGACGATATTTCCCTATGTCGAGTATCCGGGCTATCCCTTCCGCTATCCGACGCATCTGCCGCTCGTGATCGAGAAGAAACAGGCGGATCTCCTCCGGCGGGTGAGCGCGGCGCTCTATGCGATCTTCGCAAAGGCTGTCCGGCGTTTTCAGTCGCAGAGCGATGAATTTTTCGATGAGATGGAGATCCCGAAGAAGATGCGAAGGTACCTTCACGAAGGCAATGCGATGAAGGATCTTCCGAGCTGGCTCTCGCGCTTTGACTACGTGATGGATCAGTCGGGGCGGATCCAGATGGTGGAGATCAATGCGGACACGCCATGCGCGGAGATCGAGGCCTACTATGCGAATGGTGTCGCGGCGCGGTATTTCTTCAAAGAGGATCCGAATGAAGGCGAGTGGAATCGCTTGCGGAGCTGGATGAAGGATATTTTCCTTCGCTGCACAGGCGGAAAGAGCCGCGAGGAGCTGCTCGCGCATCCGGTGCTGTTTTCGTGCTTCGATGACTACGTGGAGGACCTCGGGACGACGCGCTTCCTCATGCAGGCGATGCAGGATGCGATCGATCCCTCGATGAGAGACACCATCGTCTTCGAGTCCTTCTACCATCTGGCGGTGATGGAGGACGGAAGCCTCGCGCTTCCTGACGGGAGGACCGTCTCCTTCCTCTATCGCATGCATCCGATGGAGATCCTCATCGAAGAGACAGCGGATCAGGATGCGTCCTCTCTGGGAGAGCTTTTGATGGATGGGTACAAGGCGGGGAAATTCCATATGATGAATCCGCCGGAGTCGCTCATCATGCAGTCGAAGGGTTTTCAGGCGCTCATCTATGCGCTGATGGAAAAGAGCCCCTCCTTCTTCACCGAGAAGGAGAAGGAGATCATCCGCACCTACCTTCCAGAGAGCTATTTCCAGCGTGATTTCAAGCTCGGAGATATGCCCGAGGATTCTCTTTGGATCCGAAAGCCCATCTGGGGCCGTGAAGGGCGCGGGATCGAGATCATCAATGGCCGCGGGGAGAAGATCTACCGGAAGAAAATAGACAGCGATGACTATGTGGTGGTACGGGACAGTGATTCGAATCTCGTCCAGCGCTGCGTCCCGCAGCAGAAGGTCATCACGAAAACGGATGTCGGCATCATGGAAGGCTATGTGACCCTCTCCTGCTTCATGCTGGGCGATACGCCCTCCGCACTCTACGCCCGCTTCAGCGATGAACGCATCGCAGGAAATGAAGCGTACTGGATACCGGTGCTGTATTAAATGAGGGGTTCAGGGTTAGCCCGTGGGGCGGCTCATCCCTTGATTACGTGCGAAAGAGGTTCAGCAGGTTCTATAGGTTCAGAAGGTTCAACGGTGGTGGTGCGGCGCATAAAAAAATGGAAGCGCCGCGGAGGTTTGATAGCGCTTCGCGCGCATCGTCATTTCGAGCGTAGCCGAGAAATCTCTATGGCAGAACGCTCATTGCCTGATGTGAGGCAGCACCAGGACATCGTTTTTCCTCGGTGCATACACGCTGATTTCTGCAGTGCAGTAGAGATCCCTCGGCTACGCTCGGGATGACGATGCCGGAGAATCCC
>OIYQ01000576.1_pt1 | contig 14918 bp, 10 predicted proteins | sample 1588311 | NCBI WGS metagenome assembly OIYQ01 (sample SAMN03283244) | human gut metagenome | biome: human-associated habitat; material: feces | host: Homo sapiens | place: Peru | collected 2012
GTATGAAGAAAGTGGCAAAGTTCTGAACGCCAAAGATTGCGATTATGTGGCGCATATGTTTGAACACAATCTTGCTTTTGAACCTGGACGACAGGTAAGTGTTTTTGCATGTGAAGATAAAAAATGTACATGCGGCAAACCTTTACACTGACGAAGCCTTACAAAACATTTGATTGAGGCTGCAGAGAATTTTTATTCGCAGGACAAACTTAGCGGAACTGACCCGTTTATGTTAAAGCGAGCTGCAAAACTTGCTGCAGGAAATATTGCAATTGAAACAAGGGCAGAGCAGCGTGTCGTTGTGGAAGAAAAATACTTGGCGATAAAGGAATTAAAGCGGTTAAGAAGATGTTGGGGAGAGTAAAATGAAGATAGGAATCCTTACTTTTTGGTGGAGTGAAGACAATTACGGGCAGCAGCTTCAGGCTTATGCTTTGCAAAAATATTTAAGGAATGCTGGGCATGATGCTTTTTTGATTAGATATAATTATGAAAATGATTTGGGCAGAACAAATTTCTTTGTTAGAATTCTGAAAGCTTTGAATCCGATTATTTTATTTAAATTTTTTGTTCAAAAGAAAAGAATTGCAGATTCAAAAAAAGAAAATGAATTACATTCAAGACATTTTTGTGAATTCAGAAAAAATTATTTTAAATTCTCAGATAAAGCATATTCTAATTTCGAAGAATTGAAATCAAATCCGCCTGAAGCAGATGCTTATATTGTTGGAAGTGATCAAGTCTGGAATTTTGGAAAAGGTAATTTACGTATTTTTAAAAATGTCATTCATTCATATTTCCTTGATTTTGGAAAGTCTGAAACAAAACGAATTTCATATGCTGCCAGTTGGGGGGGCGAAATAATTTCTTAGGGAATGAAAAGAGTGAAATACAAAAACTTCTTAAAAATTTTGATTTTATTAGTGTACGTGAAAAAAATGGAATCAATCTTTGTAAACAAATTGGTAGAAATGACGCAAAATGGGTGTGCGATCCGACACTGCTTTTAAATGCTGAAATTTACAGAACTATTTATAAAGAAGAGAAGATTCAAACTCCTTCAAAACCTTATATTCTTTTTTATTATTTAGAAAATGGTGGAAGGTTTGACAAAAAGGCAGTTTGGAATTTTGCAAAAGAAAAAAATCTTGAAGTTCAATATGTTACAGGAAATGCTTGTATTGATAATCTCGATAAAAAATTTGCAACTGTTCCTGAATGGCTTTGTCTTGTAGATAACGCAGAATATATTGTTACAAACAGTTTTCATTGCTGTGTATTCAGTATTTTGTTTGAAAAGAAATTTGCAGCAATTAAATTAGACGGCTTAAACTGCGGAATGAATTCCAGACTTGAAAGTTTATTTGAAATGACAGGATGCGGTGAAAGATATATTACAGATACTGATTTTAAAATTCTTGATAAATCTTATTCAGTTGATAAAGATTTTACTTTGAAAAAAGAATCAGAAAGGTTTTTAAAATTAGCTTTGATAGATAATAATCATAAATAAAAGGAGGAAATGCATTAGAAAAGTTTGTTGACAACAGAAAACTGGGATGTTATATTAAGTATAGAGTTTTTTTTGGAGGTAAATATGTATCAGACTGTAAACGCCTATTACAATGGAACAAATATTGTTCTTGATGAAGATGTTTCATTACGTCAGGGGCAAAAAGTTATGGTTACGATTCTTTCTCCGGAACAAAAAACTCGTAGGGCTGTTGACTGGGATTCTTACGTGGTAAAATCAGACCGCGGACAGAATGTTGAAAAATATATGAAAGAAATGCGTGCTGATGACAGAGTTTAACAAAGTTTTTTTTGACACCGCACCTTTTATATACTATTTGGAAAGGAATGAATTCTTTTTTGACAAAGTAAAATCATTTTTTCAAGAATGTTATCGGAAGCAAATTGAATTTGTTACATCAACTATTACTGTTGAGGAATATTGTGTATATCCCTACAGAAATATGGATCTTGAACAAGTTTATCGCTTTGAGAAATTTTTGAATGATCTGAATTTTACAGTTCTTGACATTACGAATGAAATTGCGCATCAAGCTGCAAAAATCAGAGCGGATTTCAAGGATTTCAAAGCAATGGATTCTTTTCAATTGTCTTGTGCAGTTTGCAGCAGTTGCGACTTGTATTTTGGCAATGATAAACAGTTACTCCAGTTCAGTAAGATTCCAGTAATTACAATAGACCAGTTATAATTTCTTACCTGTTTATTAAACACAACAAACTTTTTCGTAGTGCAAAAACACTATGGAAAATCAAATTTCAGAACAATATCAAATAACTCCAAAAATCTCATGCATTGTTCCTGTTTACAATGTTGAAAAATATCTGCGCCGTTGCGTTGATTCTATACTTAATCAAACATTTACTGACTTTGAATTGATTTTAGTTGACGACGGAAGCCCTGATAATTCTCCTGCTATTTGTTATGAGTATGCTGTAAAAGACAGTCGAATAAAAGTGATTCATAAAGTAAACGGCGGTGTTAGTTCTGCGCGTAACGTCGGGCTGGATGTGGCTAAAGGTGAGTGGATTTGTTTTGTAGATAGTGATGACTTGATTGAAGCGGATTATATGCAAAAAATGTATGAAGCTGCGATTAATAATAATTCTGATTTTATTATGTGCGGAATACAGCAAATTGCTGGATATGAAACTCTTAAAAATAATTATAAAAAGAAAATAAAAAAAAATACAGTTTGTAAAAATCGACGTGAATTTCTTCAAAAAATTATTCGCTTACGCTCAAGACTGGAGAATGCTGTAGTACTGCATTCTCCAGTCAATAAACTTTTCTGTGCTAGTTTATTGAACGGAATTAGATTTAGAGAAGATTTGCTTGTCTGTGAGGATTATGTATTTAATCTTCATTATTTTTATCAAATTAAAAGTGCAGTATTTTTGTATGATGAACTCTATGTTTATTTATTGAATACTTCTTCTGCTACTCATAATTTCAAAAGCAAGTATATTGAAGATATATTATTTGCTTTAAGTGAAATTAAAAACTTTTATGACAAAAATCATTTGAATCATCATTCGTATAATATTTATAGAAATTCCGTTTTTTATCAGTGTCTTGTTAATTATATATCAGAATATGTAAATAAATTGGAGTAAATTCAATGATTTCTATGGAATGGATGAATTTGTTTGGGCTTTACAGTTGTGCACGATATGCAGTACGAAGGAAAACGATTATACAGTTGGGAAAGAATTTCCCAACTGTATAATCGCTTATGGCATCTCTAAAAACTCGGTAAACTGGGTTTTTAGAGACAACTTTATTTTGTAACTCTTAGTTCAAGTATGCGCGGGCTTTGTGATTGTTCGCAGATGAGCTTTACATTCATTATGGCTGTTCTTCGTGACTTTGCCTTTTCTTTGATGATTTTTGCGGGAACTTCAATCTGTGTGTCGGTTAGTTTTTCACCGTCTGTTCCGGCCAGAGTTACTGAAGAAAGTTCTGTGTCGTCAATATATACTTTTATTGTTCCTGCATCTTTACCGTATGTTGTAAGAACAATTTTATTTTTGTTTGTATTGTCGAATTTCATTCTGTAAGAAATAAATCCTTCACATGACATAATCTTTCTGTAACTGCGGTCAACTTCTGGGATATATCCCATTTCTGTTGCTTCGTTTTTGAAACGGTGTTCAACTTCACTTTGCTGGCGGCCGGGTTCAACGAAGTCAACGGTTATGCTTTCGTATTTCGCTTCACGCTCGTCTTCTGCGGGGTTTGATGCATTGAAGTAAACGGAATAGCGTGTGTGGTGAATGTCGTAGAAAGGCTTGAGTGTGTATGAAGTTCCGTTTTCTGCGGCAGATTCTTTTGTTGCAAAAGTCAGGTTTTCTTTGTCCAAAACTTCTATCCAGCCCTGCGGTGCAAGCGGGTCGGCGGTGATGGCAGAAATTTTCTGTGCCGGAGAGTTCATGTACACAAGCTGGTTGTCTACGGTGTCGTTGGGCATTGCACGTTTTCCCATGTCTGCGGCAAGAACGAGTGGTCCGTAAAGTATGCTGAAGTTTCCGCTTCTGTCCCTTGTTCTTCTTGTGTGAAGGTTCATTGGAAGATTTACGGAATAAGTTTCGCCTGCGCTTATTTTTTCAGACTTGAGTTCGTAGCCGTCAGCGGTTCTTGCATCTTCTGTCCATAACGGTGTGCGTATTTTTAATGAACGCGGATTTTTCCCTTCAGAAAGAATTTTTATCTGCGCACTTTGTTCATACGGAAATTTTGTTTCGATGGCAATTTTCCATCCGTCTTCTGTAGTAAATGCAGACGGAATAAACAGATTTATGTAAATTGTTCCGTCGTAGTCTTTTGCAATAAAGCGGTTGTATCGTGCAGGATTTTCCATTCCGGTTCCGGTGCAGCACCAGAATGCATTTTCAAAACTTCCGTATACTTTATAGAAGCCGGGCAGAGTAGAAACAAAATATGTTTTTGCTCCGGTGACCGGTTCCTGTGAGGCAAGTATGTGATTGTAAAGTGCAGTTTCGTAATAATCGGCTGCGTCTGCGTTTTTGTTCCACCTGAAAATATATTCAGAAAGTTCAAGCATGTTGTAAGTGTTGCATGTTTCGCAGGTGTCGCGTCCGAGTATTTCCTGGTATTCAGGGCCAAAGTGTTCGCCTATTGAATTTCCCCCGATAGCATAACTTCTTTTTTTTGTTACAGTGTCAAAAAAGAATTCTACGGCTGTGCGGTATTCCGTTTTGCCTGTGAGTTCGTATAGTTTTGCAAGACCTATGAATTTTGGTATCTGAGTGTTTGCATGAAAGCCCTGCAGTCTGTCTGACTGTTTCATTGCCGGTTTTACAATTTCCTGGTGAACGAAGCGTTCTGCCATTTTGAGATATTTTTCATCTTTTGTAATACCATATAAGTCAGCAAAGACTTTGCACATTCCGCCGTGTTCGCAGGTGAGCATTTTCTGGAACTGTTCTTCTGTCATATTGGCTGTTCCGTTTACTGCCCAGTCTGCCATTTTTTTTACGATTTCAAGAGCGTCTTTGTTTTGTGTAAGAGTGTATGCGTCAATGAGTCCTGCGTAAATTTTATGGACAGAATACCACGGTACCCAGTATTTTGCCAGGCTGAACCTATCAACTTCAAAATTTCCTGTAAACGCTGTGTCAAAGGGAACAGAAGGAATTCCGCCGATGTAGCCGTCTGCGCACTGTATTTCCTTAAGCTCGGAAACAACGTAGTCCAGTTTTTCTTTTGCCTGCGCATTTCCTGTAGAATCAACAAAAGCAGAAAGTGCAGACATGTAGTGTCCAAGACTGTGTCCCTGAATCTGCATGCTTTCCCAGCCACCGTAAGTTGCTGCCCTGGGACGTTTTCCTGCGGCGATTCTGCACGGGGCAAGAAGTCTGTCCGGATCGAGCCTTAAAACATATTCAAGACCTGTCTTCTGCGATTTCTGGAATAATGAATTTTCTTCAAGAACCGTTTTCTGTGCGCTCATACAGGCTTCTCCTAAAAATAAAAATACTGCTGTTAAAATAATTGACTTTCTCATACACATATTTTATTTTGGAATGTGTAATTTTTGTAGATACAAAATACAGAGAATGTGTGCGGAATTCCGACTTTTTTGACTCTGTTTCTGTCTGTACAAAGAGGTTTTATGAATTACTTTCATTTTTCGCATGTAGACAAAACTGTTCCGTCTGTGTGCGGCTGTGCTATGCTTAACCCAGGCTGGACCCACATGAGCCGCACTCTTGAAAACGATACCGTGCTCATTATCGGAAAGAAAAACCGTGCTTCAATTACCTGCTGCGGACTTGAACTCGAAGTAAAACCCGGGCGCATGATTCTTCTTCCTGCAGGCGAGTTTCATTTTGGAACACGCAAGATTCAGTCTCCTGCATCTTATTACTGGTTTCATTTCTGCCAGTGTGAAAATGTAAGCGGACAAAAGCATTTTTATGCGCCCCACCTTATGGAAGAAAAAGAAGCACTTACTATTCTGAGCAGTCCTGCCATTGCCTATGAAAGACTTTGTGATTCAATAATTCTTCCGCAGAGCCTGGACCTTAAAAATACTTCTTCTGTAACGCGCATGTGTTCGGACATTCTTTGCGAATATCAGAAGCCTTCTTTTTCTTCACTTGTGTACCGCATTAAACTGATTAATCTTCTTCTTGAACTGAGTGGCGAGTGTTTCAATGAGGAACAGCCCTTCCAGAAATCCGGCGGAACCCCGTCTATTGTAAGACAGCTTATTGTAATGATGGAAGATGAACTTTCAAATGCAGATGCATCAGTTAAATTTTTTGCAGACAGAATGAATGTCAATGCAGACTATCTTGGGCGCATCTTCAAGAACGCGATGCATATTCCGGTCGGGCAGTATATTGCAAGAAGAAGGGTTGAACTTGCCTGTATAAGACTGCGCGAAAGTTCCGACAGAATTGATGATATTTTTGTCCAGTGCGGTTTTGGTTCACGCCGCCAGTTCTATGAAGAATTTACGCGCATTACAGGAAAGACACCGCGCCTTTACCGCGATGAATGTGCCTTTATGGGAATCAATTCTCTGTAGAAAAAGTTTCCTCTTCGGATGAAGCAACTTCGAGTGCTGCCGAAGCCAGATCTGAATTCAGTTTGTAGCGTGCAGCTTTTTCCTTTGTTGTTCCGGGAAGCCCCAGCGACATGCGTTCTTCTTCTTTCTTTTTTTCCTGTTCTTCAAAAAGAATTTTTGCATGCATCAGAATATCGCTTGCAATGTCTGCCCTTACGTGAAGGGACTGTGCAACCTGTGCTTCATCAGAAAGTGCAAGTTTTTTGAGCGTACCGAAAGTTTTCATAAGAATTTTATCGCGTTCTTTTCCGATGTGCGGAAGTTTAAGGAACGGCGTTACTGTATTTTCTTTTGTTCTGAGCTGCTGGTTGCGGCTTGTTGCAAAGCGGTGTGTTTCGTCGCGTACACGCTGCAGAAGCCTGAGAGCATCACTTCTTTTGGGAAGACAGACAGGTTCGCTTTTTCCGGGACGGTAAATTTCTTCATCACGTTTTGCAAGACCTGCTATCGGTATTTCAAGTCCGAGCGCAGAAATTATTCCGTGTACGGCATTTACCTGGCCTATACCGCCGTCGATTAAAATAAGGTCTGGCAGTTCTTTTCCTTCATTTACAAGACGCGTGTATCTTCTGGACGCAGCCTCGCGCATTGAAGCAAAGTCGTCAATTATTCCGTCTGTAGTTTTGAGTCTGAAATATCTGTAATTTTTTTTGTCCGGGTTTCCGTTCAGAAAACTGATTAAACTTGCGACAGGAAATTTTCCGCCTATGTGTGCTATATCAAAACCTTCTATGCGCACCGGAAGTTTTGGCAGTTCAAGTATTTCCTGAAGTTCCCGCATTGCAGGAAAGTCACCGCGTTCCCTCATAAGGCGGATTATATCTTCGTGTGCATTTTCTTTTGCCATATTCAGTGCAGCCCGGTGAAGTGCAAGCCCTGTTCCGCTTTGGCCACGTTCCTGTGCCGAGTCTTCCGTACTTTCCATACTTTCCGCAGTGTTTTCTGCTGCTTCGGGAACAGAAATAATCTGTATGAGCGTTCCGTATTTTTCTTCCATCCAGCGGCAGATGTTTTCTGTAATGTCATTTTCGGTAACATAAATCTTTGGCGGAATTTCATTTTTGTCAGTATAGTATGCGCCCATGAATTCTGCGCAGAGTTCTGAATCTTCATTCAAACTGGATGTTCTGTAATTGTCGCGCCCCAGAAGTTTTCCGCCTCGCATCTGCATGACTGTAAACGAAATGAGTTCCCCTTCGCGCCAGTATGCTATGTAGTCGCGGTCATCAGAGTCAAAGCCTTCCACAATATTCTGGTTCTGCATTATGCTAAGCGCTTTGAGTCCGTCCCTGAGCCGTGCTGCCTTTTCAAAGTTCATGTTCTGCGCGGCTTTTTTCATTTCGGCTTCAATTTTTTTTGATGTTTCTTCGCCTTTGCCCTCAAGTAGGGACTGTATTTCTTCGATATATTCTATATAGGTGGGTTCGCAGCCTTTATCTTTGCACGGTGCCAGACATCTTCCGATGTGATAGTACATGCACGGCGAGGCGGCGCTCATTTTACGGCAGTGCCTGAGCGGGTATATCTCGTACAGCGTTTCCAGAAAAGTTTCAAGCGCATTGGAATCGGGGTAGGGTCCAAAGTAAACCGAACCGTCCTTTACGATGTTCCGTGTCTTTATGAGCCGCGGGAATTTTTCTCTGGTAAGCTTGAGCGACGGGTAGGATTTTCCGTCCTTGAGAGAAATGTTGTAACGCGGGCTGTACTTTTTTATGAGGTTGTTTTCAAGAAGAAAAGCTTCGTATTCATTGCCTGTCGTTGTGTATTCTATGCTGGCTGCGTTTGCTATAAGAAGACGAGTCTTTATGTCCTTATTTCCGCTAAAGTAGGATGAAAGCCGGTTTCTGAGGTTTTTTGCCTTGCCTACATAGATGACTGTTCCAGACGGATTGCGCCACATATAGACACCGCTTTGTGAAGGAGCTCTGAGTGCAGTATTGTGCAGCGTCTCGTAAAAGGGGAGTTTGTTTTTTGAATCGGAATTACCGGAGTTACTCATATGCGTGTCAACAATAGTATAAAATATGTTTCAGTAATTATAGCATTTTTTGCGCTGTTTTTAAATCCCGCAGGAACACAGGAACGTAAAATTATTCTTGGCGGTAAAGCCGGCTGGCCCGAACTTTCCGTGCAGGATGGAATTGTTTCGGGAACAGGGCGCTTCGGTTACGAAAGCAGGCAGCTTGACACAAACGGCCGGCGGCTTGGTCTGGACACAGACATGCTTCTGGACTTCGAGGGCAGCAGTGTAACTGACCGTGCAGAAAACTACAGCGTGGACTCGGACTCTTCTGTCATTTCACAGAATGCGGCTATGGGAAAGAGCGGCCGTCTATTCCGAGGTACAGGCGGAATCCGTCTTCGCGGCAACAGTAGTTCAGTCTTCGGAAAAAGCGGAACAACAGGTCCTTTCACGATTGAATTCTGGCTCAATCCTTTTATTGCAGAAAACGGTGAAATTGTTTTTTCGTGGCGTTCTTCAAGAACAGTTGCAGACTATCCCCTTTACCAGTTTATTTCTGCTTCGTTTTTTAACAACACTCTTGTATGGACTTTTTCAAATGTTTTTGACGGTTATACAAAAAATGACGGTGCCGTAACACTTTCTGGATATAAAGCTGTAGTTCCCGAAAAATGGTCGCATCATTCAATAAGCTACAATGACGAAAACGGCTGCCTCGAATACTGGGTGGACGGTTCGCTTGAATCCCTTGTTTATGTAACATCAAACGGGCGTGAAGCAGGCGGTTCCGTTCATTCAATGATACTCGGTGTTGTGGCAGACGTTGAAATATGCCCTGAATTTACAGGACTTGCAGATGACTTTAACCTTGTGCGCTCTGCCGTTTCTGAAGACGACGGAAGTCTTCTCTGCGACATCTACGGAACCGAAGGCGGCCGTCTTGAAACAATGCCTATAATGGTTTCAAAGAGTGCAGCATTAAAAAGAGTAGACGCGGTAACAACCGTTCCAGAACAGACAGACATTCTTTTTTATGTAAGAAGCGGGGACAATTTTTTTAACTGGACACGGAGCGAGCCTGAATGGATTGCAGTAAATCCGGGCGAAGAAATTGCTGATGTAAAGGGATTGTATTTTCAGGTCGCTGCAGAACTTCTTCCAGACGGGGCCGGAACAAAAACGCCGTCACTTACCCAGCTTGAACTCACATTTGACGAGGTGCCTTCTCCGCTTGCGCCGTTTACGGTAATTGCAACTCCGGGTGACGGTGAAGTAACACTCAGCTGGTCGTATTCCGTAGACAACACTGCGGGCGGATATTACGTATATTACGGGGAGCGTCCGGGGGAATACCTTGGCAGAACTGCAGCAGAAGGTCGCTCACCAATCAGGGCAGGAAACAGTTCGTCCTTTACCGTAAGCGGTCTTAGGAACGGAAAGATATATTATTTTGCGGTTGCATCTTATTCAAAAATTGACGACAGAATAACAGGGGAACTTTCAAAAGAAGTGTTTGCCCGGCCGCAGAAAAAAACAGAAAAATCAGTCAGACAGAGGTAATTATGGATGTACTAAAATCACAGAACGGAATCATTTTGGAGCGGGCTGAATCAGCTGTTCTTTCCAGGGACTATGACCTTGCTGCAAGACTGTACAAGGGGCTTTTAAGAACTGACCCGCAGAACAAGGACCTTCTTGTAAAACTGGGAAACATATACGTAAAAAGCGGTGACGACAAAAGTGCCCTTCCTTATTTTAAGGAAATTGTGCGCACCGATCCCGAAAATATTTCAGCTCTCAATAACCTCGGTGCAATTTACAGAAGACTCGGAATGTACGATGAGTCAATTGCGGTTTTGGAACAGGCCGTTATTGCAGACGAGTCAAATATGCAGGTTTTCTACAACCTGGGCTTTACGTACAAACTAATGGGCCGTTACGATGATGCGCTCCAGTGTTTTAATACTGTAGTTGAGGCCAATCCTGATGACGTACTTGCATACAATCACATCGGTTCAATTTATGCGCTCAAAAACCAGAATAAAGAAGCAGTTCTTTCCTATCAGCGCGGTTTGAAGATAGACCCCAACCATCCTGTACTTCACCTGAATCTTGCAGAAAGCTATCAAAAACTGGGGGAATATGAAAGGGCTTCAGTTGAATATGAATCGGCGCTCAGGGCAAAACCGGGCTGGCTTGATGCAATAGACGGATACGCCGATCTTCTTCTCAAGCGCAACAAAACAAAGGCTGCAGGCGACATTGTAAGGCATGCAATAATCATAGACCCGCAGAATTCTTCCATGCACACAAAACTCGGCGATGTACTCAGAAAGCAGAGTGAATATGACGGTGCCGAATCAGAATACAACGAAGCGCTCAGAATTGATCCCGATAACACAAAGGCAATGTCAGGACTTGCAGATACTTTTGAAAGTACGGAGCGCGCAGATGAAGCCGTCGCCGAAATGGAAAAAGTAGAGACGCTGCGTCCCGAAGACAAAAATATGCTGCGCCGTTTTTCACGCATACTTCTTACGGCAAACAGACTGAATGCAGCCAGCCAGAAAATAAAAAAACTGTGGGATGAAAATCCAAAAGATCTGCATGCTCTCAATCTTCTTGGCCAGTACTATATATGTAAGGGTGAAGACTCAAAGGCACTCGGCTGCTTTAAAAAAATCCATGCAATAAATCCTGCCGCCACTGAATTTTACCGCGACGGTGGAAAGCGTTACAGTCAGACAGGCAACTATTCAAAGGCAGAAGAATTCCTTCAGAAATTTTTGAACCAGAATCCCGAAGACTTTGAAGGAAACAGAATGCTCGCCGAGACATACGAAAAGTCCGGCCGGTTAAGTGATGCTCTCGCAATTTACAGAAAACTCGATGTGCTTGACGGTGACAATCTTGCAGCAAAGCAGGGAACAGACCGCGTAAGTGCAAAGATTCTAGGAACGGCCGCACCTGTTGCAGCAAAACCTGCAGACGACTTTGAGTTTGACGAATTCTCTTCTGCAGATGAAGACATAAACCCTGACTTTGACTCTCCCGTAGAAACAGAAGCCGTCGGTGATGACACAATTCCCGAAGCAGAATTTCCTGACATTGAAGAAGATACTCTTGAGCCTCTTTCAAAAGAAGAAGAAAATGCAGATGTATTTGAAAAAGATTTGGATGAAGAAGACGAAGCATTTGAACCGCAGGAAAATGATTCAATGGAAGATCTTGCCCGCGATGATTCAGACCCGGATGATTTTTTCAGCGACAATCCGTTTGCATATTCAGCTGATAATGCTTCAAGCCCCAAAGAAGAAGAAATGGAAACTCAGTTTTTGCCCGAAGAAATCGAAACCGAAGACAAAAAGAAAAGTGCAGTTCCTGAATGCGCACCGCAACCAGTGGCTGAACCCAAACCCGAACCAAAACCTTCTGCACTGCAACTGAAAGACGAAGATATTCCTGCGGCCAACTTTGAAGATGAAGAAGAAAGCGAAGAAGTTCCCGAAGCCCAATTCATTGAAGAAGAAGCCCCCGTCGAAGAAGAGACGTCTGAAAGTGTGCCGCAGTGTGAAGAAGAAATTCTTCCCGAACCTGCAGAACTTCCCGAATACGAAGACGATGACTTTACAGAAGAAGAAGTGTCAGAAGACACTCTGGCAGAAAAACCGCAGACTTGTGCCGCAGAAGTGCAGCCGGCCGCGCCAAATCTTATTCCGCAGGATCTTATAGATGAGACCGCGCGCACATTTGAAAGTCTTGCAGAAGCGATGACCGACGAACTCATAGCGCAAAAATTTGGACTTGCCGCAAGCCTCTTTAAAAAATTGCGCGCTCTTATCGAGTATCTGCCGGCAGAACAGAAAGATGAGTTTTTGCAGAGCAATACAAGACTTCAGCTCGATTACATTATATCCCGTCTGTCAGGGCGGCGCGGCCTGTTGGCGGCTGCAGATATTCTCAGAAAGAAAAATAAAATTTCAGAAACAGAAGGCAGCGTAACAGACAGCGGCCGTGCGCTCCTTGTTTCTGTTCTGGGCAATTCACTTAAACTCGTAAGAAACCTTCCCGACCGCAACATGGCCGGAGCGCTTTCAGAAAAGATAGAAGATATTCTTGAAAGGCTCCGTTAAATTCTGATAATACGCGACGATGTGAGACATTCGTTTCCGTCGTCGCAAATCAGAATATCATTTTCAAGTCTTGTTCCGCCAAGTGAAGGATCGTAAAGTCCCGGTTCAAGGGTGACAATGTTTCCTGAAACAAATGTTTCTCTAGAATCTGCCCTGAGACTTACGTAAGGATGTTCGTGAATTTCAAGTCCTGTTCCGTGGCCAAGACTGTGCGGCATTTCCCTTCCTTTTTCTGCAAAAATTTCTTTTGCCTTAAGTGCGGCATCTAGAATCGGCTTTCCGGGGCTGTACAGTTTTAAGCATTCAGATGCGGCTTTTTCTACAAGGGAAAGAAGTTCATTCTGGCCTTCAGAAAGTTTTCCCCTTGCCACAGTGATAGTGCAGTCACTTGCGTAACCTTCAAAACAAACGCCATAGTCAAGTATAGAAAGACCTTCAGTTCCCCATCTGCCGGCAGTGTATCCCGGAAAAGCATGTATTGCAAAACTTCTTTCAGGACCGGCTGCAAGCGTGTCAAAGCTGGTTTTTTCACAACCCATTTCCCTCAGCGCGCGCTCAATGTAAAGTGCAACATCTGTTTCTTTAGAAAATTTTCCTGACCGCACATTTTCTTCTATTATATCTGTCATTACATCGGTAATTGCGCATGCTTTTTTTGTACATGCAATTTCGTATGCATCTTTTACTGCGCGCATTTTTATTACAAAGTCGTGGACAGAATTTTCAGAACATACAAACTGGGTATCAGGAAGTTCTGCAGAAAGTTTAAGAAAACTTATGTGGCTTGTTTCCGGCGGAATGCAGACTTTTGTTTTTCTGTCGCCGCAGTGTTTTGCAAGAACCGCTTTTATAGCATTTGCATAATTGCGCCCGTAGTCTGAATAAGCGCATATTTCATCTGCATGGGCCTTTTGTTCTGCAAGGTTTATGTCCCACGGAACAAGTGTTGCGGTTTTGTCTTCTGCCAGAACAAGAAGTGCGTCTCCCGGATGTCCGCAAAGATATCTTACCGCCGGGTCTCGTTTTTCTTCAAAGTCGCTGAATACTGCCGCGCCGATATTGTGTTCAGCCATAAAAGAGAAAACTTTGTTTCTTCTTTCGCTGTATATTTTTTCAAAATCTGCGCCTTCAATTATCGAATCAAATTCAGTCTGCATTTTTTCTTCCTTTAATATTTGCATTTTTTTTATTTCTTATCTTTGCAACAAGCAAACCAAGAATGGAATCTTTTGTCAAAGCCATGAGTGCAATTCCGGCTGCAGCAAAAACAATTGCCGTAACCACAACAGGAATTCCGTTTGAAATAATTCTTCCCTTTCCGGCACACAGTGTCTGTAAGGGCGAACGCAGTAAAAGTATCGGAACAGACGACACAGCCGAAAGAACTGCAATTTTTATGCTGTACAAAAGTGTTGACTTTACGACTCCCGCTACATCTACAGAAGGACTGCGCTTAAGGAAAACAAACAGCATGACGGTGTTTACAAGACTTGCCACTGTAAGTGCAAGCGCAATTCCCCTTCCGCCCATGGGACCTGTAAGAACTGCCGCAAGTATTACGTTAACGGCAAAATTTATGAGTCCTGCAATGGTCGGGCTCTTTGTATCCTGCTGTGCGTAGAATGCCGGCGATACAATTCTGTTTACTGCAATAAAGAAAAGTCCCGCAATGTGGAACGAAAATACACCCATTGTCATCGTAATTGAATTTTCATCGAATTTTCCACCTGCAAAAACAAGTGTAATTATGTCGCGTCCCATTATGAGCGAATAGAATGTAATCGGAATTGCAATAAGTGCCATAATTTTAACAGCCTGTGTAAGCATGGAATTGAAATTGTTCCATTCAGCGCGTTTTGCAAATCCTGTAAGGTCGGGAAGAATAACTGTTCCTATAGTTACCGCGCATATTCCGAGTATTAGTTCCTGAAGACGAAGCGAATACTGAAGGCTTGAAACAACACCTTCTCCTGCGCGCGTTGCCAGTGCAGAAGATACAATGTCGTTTATCTGGTAGCCGGCCATTCCTATAATTGTAGGTCCTACAAGGGCAATTACTTTTCTTGTTCCGGGGTTAGAAAATGCTTTTGGAAGTGAAGCAAATGTTACCTTCCAGTTATTCTTCAAAACAAACGGAAGCTGGAACAAAGCCTGAACAGCACCGCCTGTTATTACACCGATTGCCATTGCGCGTGC
>OIYQ01000578.1_pt1 | contig 14913 bp, 19 predicted proteins | sample 1588311 | NCBI WGS metagenome assembly OIYQ01 (sample SAMN03283244) | human gut metagenome | biome: human-associated habitat; material: feces | host: Homo sapiens | place: Peru | collected 2012
TTGGCAGTTGCGACATCGCCCCCACAGTGGACTTTCACCACCTAGATATATGCCATGCCCGGCATACAAAAAAGTCAGAAGACATTGTCTTCTGGCTTATGTTATTCTGGCTTTTTAGGATCCTTAAGTGATTCTGATAAAGTTGTAAGTGTACCAGCTAAACCTGCTAAATCATTCGGTACAATAATCTTTGTAGCCTGTCCATCAGCTAAGTTCTTTAATGCTTTTAATCCTTCTAACTGGATATAAGCAGATTCAGGATTTGCTTCATTAATATACTGAATAGCTTTAGCTTGTGCTTCATAAACAAGTCTTAATGCTTCAGCCTGACCTTCAGCTTTCGCAATCTGTGCTTCTTTTTCAGCTGTTGCACGTAATACAAGAGATTCCTTATCACCTTCAGCATTTAAGATAGCAGCCTGTTTTTTACCTTCAGCAACTAAGATAGACTCACGTCTTTCACGTTCTGCACGCATCTGTTTTTCCATTGCTTCCTGAATATCTTTTGGTGGAAGAATGTTTTTAACTTCTACTCTTGTTACCTTGATACCCCAAGGATCAGTGGCATCATCAAGAATAGATCTCATCTTAGAGTTAATAATATCTCTTGATGTTAATGTATCATCTAATTCAAGTTCACCAATGATATTTCTTAATGTAGTTGCAGTTAATGTTTCAATCGCATTAATTGGTCTTACTACACCATAAGTAAATAACTTAGGATCTGTGATAGAGAAATAGACAACTGTATCAATCTGCATTGTAACGTTATCTTTAGTAATAACTGGCTGTGGAGCGAAGTCCATAACCTGTTCCTTTAATGATACACGATTAGATACACGATCAATTAAAGGAATAAGAATATGTAAACCTACATTTAATGTTCGGTCATATGCACCTATTCTTTCTACTACATAAGCATATGACTGTGGAACAATCTTTACTGTACTGAAAATAAGAATAACAACAATTGCGATTAATAAAATCATTAAAATAAATCCTAACATCTTAGTTAACCTCCTTTTTAACAACTAGATGTGCACCTTCAATTGCGACAACTTCTCCATATTCTCCTTCTTCTAAAGTTAAATTATGAAGTGAAGACGCTGACCAAATCTGATTCTTAATTCTTACTTCACCCATATGATCTGCATCAATTCTCTTAATAACGAGAGCATGCGTTCCTATGAGTGCATCATTATTCGTATGTATTATATTGCCCTTCAGACTTTTTACAGCCATAGGACGTGCCACTATTGCGCATATAACTGATACCACGAGAAATATAGCAACCTGTATTGGAACTGATACATTTAATAAGCAGGCAATCAATGCCGCAAAAGCACCAATCACAAACCAGACACTCACTAACGATACTGTGAGTATTTCTACTACAATACACGCAACCATAACACCTGACCACACTACCAAACTATCCATTTAGTTTTCCCTCCTTGTAGTCAACAATGAGAACTTCATGAACAATGTCATATGTTCCTTTAAACTTAAAGACATTCTTTTCATTGAAATCGAGAGGAATCAAATCGGCAAGTTCTTTAATAAATGGTTTATTTGTGATTCTTCCATAGGACTTACCTCTTGATATCTTATGAAGCTGGTCCTGTGGATAGATTCCGTCATTGATAGCTTGCTTTCCCACGGGTTTGATACCGATACAATGATTGTCATAATCAATACCTAATAGAACATAATTCACATTTTCAAAATGCATACATGCTGTCGTATTCAATGTAATATTTGTTTCATAAATGGAGACGACAGATGCATTCAGTTCGTTTGTATTCCAGACAAAGTTCATGTTTATCACCTCCAATATCATTATATTATTTTTATTATTTTTATTCAACAAAAACCGTATAACAAAAAAACTCTAACAATAAGATAATATTTCTACCATCTTGAATGTTAGAGTTTCAAAAGTATTATTTCTTATCTATGTAAATGAGTTTATCTATTATTCTTAGCATATATAGCATACATAGAATCAATAGATACTGTTTCTTTATGACGAAATAAATAAAGAAAGCCACAAATAAAACAAGTATTGGATATCTTAATCTATCTTTATTTATACATAGAAATACATATCCTTTTTTATTAATCTTCTTCTGAAGGTAAAAATCAATCACTACTAATAATAAGATAAAAAAAATGCCTAACAAGTATCCTTGCATAGTCTATACTTCTCCTATTCTTTAATAATAACTAACATTTTCTTATAGCTAACGTTAAGAACAAAATCGTAAAACTATTTACTAATAATAGTATAATCTATTATGTTATTTATACACAAGATATCTGTGTAAAAAAAACTTCTGTTTTTATACAGAAGTTAAAAGAGTCTCTTTAATTCTTTTGCCACACCATCATGCAATACATCTTCACAGATGATTGATGCATGATGATAAATCATAGGGATTGCATTCTTCATAGCGATTGGATGCCCTACTGTTTTAAACATTTCTAAGTCATTGGCTCCATCACCAAAACAATAACTGTCATCAACATCTAATCCATAATAGTGAAGCATTGTTTCAATACCATGACCTTTAGAAGTATCTATATTAGATACTTCAATGTTTAAGCTATCATCATGTTTTTCATAGAAAAAAGCCCCTAGTCTTTCAATAAGTCCTACGCTGTCTTCCTTTTTGTTGTATCTGATTTCTAATTTAATTGTTTTCTTTAGTACTTCATCTAAATCATAATCATTGCATAAAGAATCCATATCAATATTACACCAGGCATAGAATTCATACATATGTGGTGATTCCTTCTTTAAATAACAACGATCAGTTGTAAGAAGGATATATTCGTATCCCTGTGATTCTACATATTCAATAAGTTTCTTTGTCTCTTCATAAGGTAAAGTCAAAGAATCAATTGTTTTTCCTTCAGTCACAATATGTGCTCCATTAGCTAATACGTAGCCATCAAAACCAATGGATTTCACTTCTTTAGAAATAAATCCAGTTGGTCTACCACTTGCGATAAAGCATTTATGGCCTAATTTCTGTACTCTATGAATTTCATCAATTGTATTCTGACTAATACCAATCTCTGGATGGTAAATTGTACCATCAATATCAAAAAATATCGCTTTCATTATTTCCTCCAAAAAAAGAGATAGCGCGAACGCTATCTCTTACTGTAAGTATGTTGTGTTTTCTAACATGACACCGCAGCCTTCAGCAACACAATCAAGTGGTGTATCAGCTACGAATACAGGAACCTTTAATCCCTGTTCAAGGAACTTGTCTAAATTCTTTAATAAAGCTCCTCCACCTGTTAAGAAGATACCCTTGTTTACGATATCTGCAGATAATTCAGGTGGTGTCTGTTCAAGAACCTGCTTAGCAGCAATTAAGATTGTTTCACAAACTTCACCTAAAGCAGAAACTGTTTCAGATTCATTCATCTGGATAGTCTTTGGAAGACCAGTAACTAAGTCTCTACCACGAACATCCATAACTGTTTCTTCATCAGGTTCAAATGCGCAGCCGATCTGTTTCTTAACTTCTTCAGCTGTAGCATCACCAATTAATAACTTATATTTATCTTTAACGTACTTAATGATTTCCTGATCCATCTTGTCACCAGCAATCTTTAATGACTGAGATGTAACGATATCACCTAATGAAAGTACAGCAACGTCTGTAGTTCCACCACCGATATCAATAACCATATTTCCAGATGGTTTAGAAATATCAAGACCAGCACCAATAGCAGCTACTTTTGGTTCTTCTTCGATATATACCTTCTTAGCACCACATCTTAAAGCAACATCCTGGATGGCACTCTTTTCGATTGAAGTGATGTTAGATGGACAACAAATTAAGATTGTTGGTCTAGCAAAAATTCCTTTTAAGTTAAGTTTATTGATAAAGTGTGTTAGTAAGATTTCAGTAGTCTGGAAATCAGCAATAACACCATCTTTTAAAGGACGGATTGCTTTTAATTTTCCAGGAGTCTTTCCAAGCATTTCTCTTGCTTCTTCACCAACAGCAACAGGTCTATTTGTTTCTACATTAATAGTGACAACACTTGGTTCATTAACTACAATTCCTTCTCCTTTAGCATAGATAAGGATATTTGCAGTACCAAGGTCAATACCAATTTCTTTTGATAAGCTCATACCTTTTTCCTCCTTGTAAGCATTTCTATTTTATCATTTTATTCATATTATTCAAGTCAATTAATTAAAAAATATTGGCTTTAAATCAATAAAAACTTAATGTCCCAAAATTAAGTATAAATTGTGCAAATAAGTATCCGAGCGCTACGCTCGCAACAATATAGATAACATAAAACTGACTGATTCTACCCTTTCTTAAGAAGCGCTCAAAATCAAAAGCCTGCAAGCCATACATAGCTAATAAGACTGAAATTATATAAATTAAAATATTAACAGTACGATATAACATAACACCCTCCTTTGACACTATTTAACCATTTCAGCAATTAAAATACAACTATTTGATATTTTAAATAATTTCTTGTACAATTTTATATGAGGTGATTGGTATGCATGTACGCGCATCAGAAATTAAAGATCTAAGTCGTGTGATGGATCTTATTAATCAAGCAAAAGAATATTTCAAAGATAATGATATTAACCAATGGCAAAAAGGATATCCTGATATAAATACAATTCTAGATGACATTTTGTCAGGTAACAGTTACGTTCTTTCTGAACACTCCCATATATATGGCACTATGCATTTTATTATAGGAATAGAACCTAGCTATGTAAGAATCTACAATGGTCATTGGCTTACTGATACGAGACAATATGGTATAATTCATCGTTTTGCGATTGATAATAATCATAAAGGAAATGGCTATGCAAAAGAATTATTGGATTATGCAGTCAACATATGTAAGCAAAGTGGTACCCCTTCTATTCGTTTAGATATTGAAAAGAATAATAAACCTATGAAAGAATTTGTATTAAAGAATGGATTTAAATATTGTGGTATTATTCGTTTGAAAAATGGTGAAGAAAGAGAAGCTTACGAAAGATTGATTTGAAACTGTGTGTAAACACAGTTTTTTTATTTTACTTTTACATTTTCTTAATACATATAATAAACAAATATACTCTAATTCATTCAGGTGGACTCTTATGAAAAATTTAAAATTGTCTATATCATATTTTTATCTCTTTCTATTCTGTTCTTACTATTTGATTGGTATTATTCAAGAAAACTCAATCTAGATTATATTATGATTATCATTTTATCTCTTACAGTTGTATTTGCTTATCAATTACTTAGAAATAAATTCTAGTCTTATACAGTCACTTATAACTGTCCCTTTAATATGATTTGTATTTTTAGTTCATATCATAGATGCTTTTCTTAAATATCCATTTGAATTAAAATTTACCTTATGTTAAACTGTCATTGTCATTTTTTAAGAATGACTTTACTTTTTTCTTCTTGTATTTATAGTTATTAACTAGAAATATGAGGTCTTCCAAGCAAAAAGGGTAATGTTTCACGTGAAACATTACCCTTTTACTTTTTGTGATATTCTTCATACACAAGATTCTTATTTAATTTACGAATCTTTGCAACTTCTTTAATAGCATCCTTCTTAGACATGCCTTTTTCTACAAACTCATCAACATGTTCTGTGATTGTCTGGTCAAAAGTCTCTTCCTCAGTTACTTCAGTACCACCTTCAACCACAATAACCATTTCACCCTTCAATTCATCTACTACTTCCAATACTTCAGAAATAGTACCTCTTAGAATTTCTTCATGCTTCTTAGTGATTTCTCTACATAGCGCAATTTTTCTATCACCTAATACTTTCATCATACAGTCTAATGTTGCCTTAATTCTATGTGGGGCTTCATAGAATACGATCGTATAAGTGATATTTTTTAATTTTTCTAATTCTTTAGTCTTATTTTTATTTGTATGGCTTAAGAAACCATAGAACATAAATGGCTGTGGCGCAATGCCAGAGACAACTAAAGCATCTAAACAGGCATTACATCCTGATAAAGGAACGACGTTATATCCCGCATCAATAGTTGCTATCACCATTTCATACCCCGGATCACTAATAGCAGGATACCCCGCATCACTTACTAATGCAACTGACTCCCCTTCTTCTAATAATGATAGAAGTTTAGGAATCGCAACATGCAGATTATGTTCATGATGAGAAATAAGCTTAGCTTCTATATTAAAATGATTTAATAGTTTTACTGTATTACGTGTATCTTCTGCCGCAATATAGTTAACACTCTTCATCACATCAATACATCTTGGCGTCATTTCACTTAAATTACCAATTGGTGTTGGTACAAGGTAAAGTGTCGCTTTTCCATTTTCAAAACTTTTTTGTCTATTTAACATTCATCTCACCTACTAACTGTTTAACTTCATCGGAATAGCTTCCATCTTCATTATGTGTATATAAAGGTGGTTCAATCTTTAGTCCGGTTTTGCCTAAGAATGCACCTTCAATTAAGAATGTATTGCATTCCTTTCCTTCTTTAGGATAGACAAAACGGATACGTTTAGGTTCTATTCTATATTTTTTAAATAATTCAATTGTTTCAATAAAACGGTCTGGACGATAGACCATTGAGAAACGACCATTCTGATCTAGAATCTTTGCAGCTGATGCAATAATACCTTCTAGATCTATTTTAATTTCATGACGTGCAATAGTCATATAAGGACTTTCATTAATATGAGACTTCTCTCCTAATTTAAAGAAAGGTGGATTGCAGACAATTGCTTTGGTACGAGGAGCATACTTCACATACTCTTTAATATCATCATGAATAATTTCTACCTGATCTTCTACATGATTTAATTTTACGTTTCTTTCTGCAATCTCTACAGCTTCCTTTTGAATTTCAACACCAATAATCTTCTTATGAGTGCGTTGCGTTAAGATTAATGGTATGGCTGCATTATTTGTCCCAAAATCTACGATTGTCTTCATATCCTTTGTGATTGCACAAAAATTTGCCAATAAAACAGTATCCAGAGAAAAGGTAAACATATCTCTTCTCTGGATGATTTTCATATCATTATAACCAAGGAGATGATTAATTTCTTCGTTCATCTTTCTTTCCTTTTGGATTATTACCTTTGATATTTCTTGGCTTCTGATTATTCTGTTTTGGTTTATGCTGTTGTCTTGGCTTCTTTTGTTTTGGCTTTTCATGTTTCTTTTCTTTTTTAGGTGCTAATTCTTCTAAGATATGTTTTTCCCTTTTAGGTGCAGGCTTCTTATCTACATCAGATAAAGGTATAAATAAGATACTGCCCTCATTATCAATCTTTACTAAATCAGAAATAACGTTTAAACCAACAACCTTACACTGTTTATCTTCATAACGAATAAATGAGCCAATCTTAGGGAATTTCTTTTTAACTTCCTTATATGCTTCATCTTCATACTTTAAACAACATAATAAACGTCCACAAACACCTGAAATTTTATCAATATTAATTGCAAGTAACTGATTCTTAGCCATATTGATAGATACACCATCAAACTCACCTAAGAATGAGTTACAACATAATGGTAAGCCACAGTTTCCAATACCACCTACAATTTTAGCTTTATCTCTAGGTCCTACCTGTCTTAATTCAATACGACATTTAAAAACACTAGCAAGTTTCTTTAATAAATCTCTGAAATCTACACGTTCATCAGATGTATACATAAAGATAACTTTAGATGCATCCAATGTATATTCACAATTGATCAAATGCATATCAAGGTTTGTTTCCGCAATGATTTCTTTACAGATTTCATATGATTTCTTTGCTTTAATCTTATTGATATTATATACTTCAATGTCTGCTCTATTCGCAACACGTTTAATTCTCTTTAATTCGTTATCTAATTTAAATTCTGATAAGTCTGCAAGATCTGTAATGATTTCACCTAATTCTAATCCTCTTACAGTTTCTACTACTACTTTATCTCCCTTTTTGACATCTAAATCTGTAGAGAAGTAATAGTATTTACCAGCGCTATTAAATCTAACAGCCGCTAATCTATCCATTTCATCAAACTCCCTTCAATACTTTATATACCATACCATCTAATAATAATGCAAGATTGACATTATTGTTGAGTCTTTCAGCATATTCTAATATGATTTCTATTTTCTGTAATATTTTACCATCTTCTGGCATCTTCTCAAAGAAATCTTTATGTTTCACAAATAATACAGGTATAGAATGTTTCACGTGAAACATATCCCTCATGCCTAACACCAGAAGATTTAAGAATAATGCATAGGCTTCTTTGTTCTTTTTATACTTCTTACCAAGATTAATCTGTAAATTGATCAATAAATCCGATGGTCTCATATATAAATCTTCAATAAAGTAGAATACATAATTCTTAATATCAAAATATAACTCACTATCCTTATACTCATTACATTCTTCAATCGAATCAAACAGATGAGGAAGAACCATAGCATCTTCTTCATCCACCCCTTCATTCTTTAGTTTTAATTCTAAAGAATGCTTAGATTCAGGAAGCAATTTAATCACCTGACATCTAGATTGAATAGTAGGTAGTACTTTATTAATATTCTTTGTTGTAAGGATTGCATATACTTCTTCTACAGGTTCTTCTAAAAACTTTAATAAGCTGTTCATTGCCTGAGTTGTCGCATTATCAATATTTTTAAGAATATATACTTTTCCATTATTCTCTACACTTGATTTCACAAACTCTTCTTGAATATGATCAATATCAGATTTCTTGATAGAAGTCTCTTTACCATCATATACAATCATATCAGGATAAAGACCTTCTTTAATTCGTATACAGTCATCACAAGTTTCACACGCTAGTATATCTTCATGACATATATAAGACTGAGCAATAAATGTCGCAATATCATCCGTATGATCCCCTACTAGAAGAAATGCATGAGTCTTTTTGTTTTCTTTAAAACTCTTCTCTAAGATACGATAGAAGATAGGTTGTGTTTCTTTTAAGAATTCTTTCATAGTCTATCCTTTACAATTTCATAAACCTGACGATATACTTCTTCAACTGGTAAAGAAGCATCTACCTTCACAATTCTATCTGGGAACTTATCACAGATCATCTTGTAGCCATCATATACTTTATGATGAAAATCCAATGATTCTAAATCCAATCTATTCACTTCTCTATCCCCTGTAATACGCTTTAAAGCGACTTCAGGTTTTACATCAAAGAAAATAGTTAAATCAGGAAGAATACCATCTGTCGCAAAAAGATTCATGTTGTAGATATTATCTACGCCAATGCCTCTTCCAATTCCCTGATAAACTAGAGAACTATCAATAAAACGATCGCATATCACAATACCATCTTCCTTTAATACAGGAAGTACTTTTTCTACTAGATGCTGTCTTCTGCTTGCTGCATAAAGTAAAGCTTCAGTTCTTGCATCCATCTTCGTATTGTTAACATCAGTAATCACATCTCTGATCTGTTCTGCAATATCTACACCACCAGGTTCTCTACTAAAAGTGATATTATATCCTTCTTCAATAAACTGTTTATGTAACATCTTTGCAATAGTCGTTTTACCACTGCCTTCTCCACCTTCAAAAGTAATAAATAAACTCATATCATACGCTCCTTCAAACATTAATATTATATGTGATTTACAATGTTTTTTCCATAATTAAAAAGAAGGTTCTAGACCTTCTTTCTACCTTCAAATGATTTTAATAATGTAAGTTCATCTGCATAGTCAAGAGAACTTCCAATTGGTAAACCATGCGCAATGCGTGTTGTATTAACACCTTTTTTATCTAATAGTTTTGCAAGGAAGAGTGCAGTTGTTTCCCCTTCTCTTGTCGCATTTGTCGCAATAATCACTTCTTTTGTATCAGGAGTAATACGATCAAATAAACTCATGATGTTCAAATCATCCATAGTCTTGCCATCCATAATAGAAATTGTACCACCTAATACATGATATAACCCATGGTACTCTTTCATCTTTTCCATCGCAAAGACATCCTTAGGAGATTCTACAACACATATTGTCGATTGATCTCTTTCGTGATCAGCACATATCTCACACTTATCACCTTCACTTAAATTACCACATATAGGACAAGTATGGACATTTTCTTTAAATGAAGTGAGTGCCTGTGAGAATCTTTTTACATCTTCTTCTGACATATCATAAATCGCATAAGCCATTCTTTCAGCACCTTTATTTCCAATACCTGGCAACATTTTAAAACATGTCATTAACTCTTCAAAACTCTTTGGATATTCCATATTACATAAAAGAAGATAAATCTAATCCACCAGTGAGGGATTTCATATTTTCTTCTTTCTCCTTTTCTACCTGACTAATTCCCTGATTAATCGCAATCATCATCAAGTCTTCTAACATATCTTTATCATCCATAAGATCCTGACTGATATGTAATTCAGTGATCTGATACTTACCATTAATTTCACCTGTAATCAAATTATTCTGACAAGAAAAACTAAAACTCTTGTTTTCTAATTCTTTTTGTTGATTTGAGGCTGTTTCACCCATTTTCTTTGCGGTTTCTAAAAGCGAATTGAAATCCATTTTTAATCCTCCTTAAATTCTACAATATCTTCGCCAAACATATCTAAAGCATACTTCTGTGCATCATTCAAATCGACTCTTTTTAAATCATATCCATCAATATGTTTTAATGTGATTGGTCTCGCCTGAGGAAGCTGCTTGCTTCTTGCAAGCTGAATATAATGTTGTCTCATCTCTAACCATGCATCATGCTGCATACCAATGAATTTATATTCATGTCCTAATACATCCTTAATTAAAGATGATAACTGTTTATAATTCTTATAATAGTTTGCCGCATTCACATCAGGCATTAATTCAAACTCAATAATTAAACCATCTCTACAAGCAGCTACAGGATGTCCCTGTGATAACATACTTGCTGCTTTAGCTGTATTCATATTAGCCATATAACGTCGAATCACTGGCCACTTCTCCTGTACTTCATTTAAGATCTTACGATCTGCCTGTACAAGAATATTTAATATATCACTTTGATCTACTTCGATATTATCATCTGATGCATATGTTTCTGGTTCTTCTTTCTTTTCATAATTGAATTGAGGTACTGGTTGTTCAGCCTTCTTTTCAATAGCTGGTTCTACTATCTCTTCTTCAATTGGTTCAAAGACAGGTTCTTCCATGATTTCTTCGATTGGTTCTTCCTTGACTTCAACCTTCTTTACTTCTACAGGTTTTACAGGTTCTTCTTTAATAGGTGTATATTCAATCTTCTGACTTGGTGCGTGTTCTTGATTACATAATCTTAATAATGCAAGTTCAAAATAAATATGTGGATCAGTCGCTCTGATGTACTTCTCACTTGCATCCATCAATATATCAATAAAGCTAAAACATTCATCACTTGTAATATAAGGCACAATGTTTTCTAAGTCTTTCTGTGTCATGACTGACATAATAGAAGCATCTTTTGTGTTCCTATAAACAACTATGTCTTTTAATATATCAATCAAGTCAAATGTTAATCTCTTAATATCGATACCACTCTTATCCATCTTATCTAATATCTTTAAAGACTCAGACATATTCTTAGATAATAAAACCTTCAATAAGTTTGTCTTATCATCCATGGATACAATACCATAAATAGTATGAATATCATTAATGCTTAAATGATCATCATTATAGGCAAGACATTGTTCAAGGATAGATAAGGCATCTCTCATCCCACCATTCGCAAGTCTAGCAATTAATTCTAAGGATCCATCATCATATGTCTTACCTTCCTCTTTTAAGACATACTGCATTCTTTGTACCATTTCCTGGTCAGTAAGTCGTGTAAAATCAAATCTCTGACATCTAGAAATAATAGTAGGTAAGATCTTATGTGGTTCTGTCGTCGCAAGAATAAAGATGACATGTGCAGGTGGTTCTTCTAATGTCTTTAATAGTGCATTAAAAGCTCCAGGTGACATCATATGTACTTCATCGATGATATAGACTTTATATTGTCCTTGTGTCGGTGCATATTTCACCTTATCAATCAGACTTCTTACTTCTTCTACCCCATTATTGCTGGCAGCATCTATTTCAATAACATCTGGATGTGTTCCATTTTCAATTTGTTTACAATTCTCACATTCACCACATGGTTTAGGATCACCTGTACAATTAACTGCCTTAGCTAATAACTTTGCGACAGTTGTCTTCCCTGTTCCACGTGGACCACAAAATAAATATGCATGCGCAATCTTCTTTTCATCTATTGCATGCTTTAATGTAGTAATAATTGCTTCCTGTCCAGCTACATCTTTAAATGTCTGTGGACGGTATGTTCTATATAATGATTTATATGCCATCTTCATCAACTCCTTTTCTTATTATACATAAAAAAAGGTGCCTTAGCACCTTAATTATTATCACTTACTAACATCAATATATCAATAAAAATGTTGATAAAATCCATATAGAGCTGTAATGCACAAAGTAATGCCATACCATGTAATGCTTCCTGAGGTGCAACTTCATAGGCATATTCGATATGCTTAAAATCATAAAGAGTAAGTCCAGTAAAGACTGCAAGATCAAGGAATACGACTAGATAATAAAGACCTGGCGCCGAAATAAAAATCAATAAGATATACGCAATCATAAGAACTGGTAAAGCCATTAAACAAACTTTTCCTACGCCGATAAAATTATTATTAGTATGCTGTGTCACTGTATAGAGTAAACCAAAATAAACAGCTGTCACCGCAAAGGCAAGTACTGCCACACCTGGTACAACATAATTCAACCACATAGAAAGCACAATCCCATTAATTACTGAATAAGCAACATAGTATGTCTTAGCCTTCTCTATAGCCATATCTTTGACTGTTTTACTAAGCATTAGTACTAATCCTATTTCTATAATCGAACATACAATCATAAAGATGAAATAAGACGCACCCAATATCAGTTCAAGATGTAAGAATGAGAATAGAAATGAAGTGATTGTAGTGATTCCTAATGCGACAGTCATCCATTTCATGATTGAACCAAAGAACTCACCATAACTCATCTTATTACTATAATAAGAATCCATAGTTTACTTCCTCCTTTTACGTTTAAAGAACTCTGATACTATTGTAGCACACTGTTCCTTTAAAATCCCCTGTTGTACATCAGGATGATGATTTACAGGATTATTCTTTATTAACTCTATAAAACCAGGCCATCTACTCACATTTGCACCTATTACTAAACGACTCATACGACTTTGTATAATAGCCCCTGTACACATCATACATGGTTCTAATGTTACATACATTGTGCAGCCATCTAAATGCCATAAATCAAGATACTCACTTGCTTGATTAATAGCTAATATTTCAGCATGTCCTGTAGCCTTCTTTAAGGTTTCCTTCTGATTATGTGTACGTGCAATAATTTGTCCTTCATAGACAATAATACATCCAATAGGTACTTCATCTTCACTCATTGCGATTTCTGCTTCTTTTAATGCTTCAGCCATATATTCTTCATCACTCATACACTATGACTCCTTTTTATATAAAAAAAGTGCCATTACACACAAACAGAGGCCCTTAATGCTGCTACCTTCCGGTCCTGACATGGTTCAGACATGTTTATTGTAATGGCAAAATTGATTATAACATAATTATTATAAAATGCAAGAAAAAGGAGATTTTACAGATTTAAACATTATATAGAAAATGCTCTTCTGTCGATATATCCTTGCTATTCTTACATTTTCCTACATCTCTTTTTATCTGAATCAGTAATTATAAACTTGACACTCATAAGATATTCAATTAAACTACAGTTAGACATGTCTAACTTAAATAGGAGGGATTATGAATAACCTGTTAAATAAAGTCATATTATTGTCACTTGTTTGCTTTTTTTCTTCACCAGTTGCAGAATATATTTCTTATAATTTTGGATCGGTACAAACTGATCCATTCACTATTACTAGAATGACGCAATATGCATCAAGTATTAGAATGATATGCCTAATATTATTTTTTTATTTTATATTTATAGAGAGGGAGAATAATTCATGAAAAAAATAACATCATTAATATTAGTTTTAATTATGCTATTTTGTGGAAACACTACAATAGTGCACGCAGAAACAAACGAAAATATACCTGATTATGAAGTAGTAGAAGAATTCAATATCTATGATAACTCATCAATAACCACTGACACTGATGAACCATCTATTATTGAACCAAGAAGTCATATCAGTTATCATGTAACTAAATTAAATAGAACAAGTGAAGTAGGAAGCTATACAGGACAATCTGTATCAGGTGAACCTGGAATTACCGTATCTTTAAGTAAGATGAAAGGTACTTCTTATACCGCTAGTTCTAATGTAGAGTTTAATGTGAAGCAGAAAGCAGAAACTACATTAGGATTTAGTTTTACAAAATCTTATTCAATCAGCCACTCTGGTTCTCGTACAATTCCTGCAACTCATAATGGAAAAAAGGTAAAAAGAGCTGAGATCAAGGCATATGTATTATATGATAAATATAAATTTAAAGTAACCTGGACAAGTTCAAGAGTGAAAAATCCACAGTATTATGGCACTTATTGGGCAAAAAAGCCATGTGGATACCATTATAAAATGGTCTATTACTATAAATAATCACTTTTGAATGCTAAAAACCATAATGTGTCATAAATAGCTATAAATATATTTCATTTTGAATACCCATAATCTGCAGAAAACAGTCTTTTTAATCTTTGTTTGTTCTAATTATTGTTGTTTAACGCTAAGTTTATGAAAAATGTTGCTACTAGATCATTAAATTTAACTTAACGCCTGTTTTTCTACTTTATAGCCACCT
>OIYQ01000583.1_pt1 | contig 14858 bp, 17 predicted proteins | sample 1588311 | NCBI WGS metagenome assembly OIYQ01 (sample SAMN03283244) | human gut metagenome | biome: human-associated habitat; material: feces | host: Homo sapiens | place: Peru | collected 2012
CCGCCGAAATGTTGATAGCCAAGAAATCCTCCCCCAAGAAGAATAATGGCTGCTGCTGCACAAAGAATCCACTTTTGCTGCCCTGCGGTCTCATTTCCTTCATTAGCAGGTCTGGCTTCCTGCCCCTGGAGCGGTGCGCCGCACTTGGGACAAAATTTCTTTCCACTATCCACGGGACTTCCACACTTTGGGCAAAATCGATTCATCGAAATCATCTCTTTTCTCAATTAATTTTATCAGTCTGAATCTGTACAGATATTTTCGTCGGATCGTCTTGTTTTACAATGCCGACACATTTTCCCTCTGCTGCTACAAAGTCCCCCACTTTGACTTTATTGGCCTCTGCTGCTTTTTCTGATGGCAAATCAACTAGAATCAAATAATTTTTCCCCGCCATGGTTTTGTTTCCTATGAGCAATCCATAATTTTGGCTATTAGAAAACTGGCTTTTGGTAATCAGCTGACCCGTAACTTTGACTTGTTTATCTTTATACTGTTTCTCTGCACTGGACTGGTCTCTGACATAGTCGTTAATCATGTCATCAGCTTTGACAGAAATACTTCCTCCTGAGAAAGTAGATGTACCAGAAGACGAATCTGAGCTCGCTGATAAAGCAATCCCTATGACCAAAACCACTGCCGCTGCGATTCCCAGGGGCATCCATTTTTTATATCCCTTTGGGGACGTTTGGGGTGCACTAATGGAAGGATCGAGTGATACCTTCGTTCCACATTCACTGCAAAAATTTTCTTTAGGGTCTAGCACCGCTCCACAATTCGGGCATCTTTTTACGGAAGCTCCGCAAGCTGTGCAAAACATGGCCCCTTCCTCTAATGGTGCTCCACATTTAGGACATTTTCTCTCCATCACCGTTTCCTCCTTTGTCCCATTAAGCTCCTATTCTTCAGGAGATATTGATTTCTTCTGCCACATGTTTTTTCTGCATTTCTTGTTTTAGCTTAGTTAAAAAATATCTGTCATTTTTATCAAATGTAATCAGTACGACTGCATCAATATGCATGGCCTCTGCTAATGAAAAAAGTAGATTTAAAGGAATATTGTTGTTATATGTTCCTGATTCGATCCGTGTAATGACGGACCGATTGAGATGCACGCAATTTGCCAGCTCTGCTTGCGAATAGCCATTTAATTTCCTATAATAAGCCACTTTAGCACCAATTAATTTGTATATCGTTAAGTGCTGTCCCAATAGCTTTCATCCTTTCTCCCCGTATTTCTAGTACCAATTATATAATTTGAACGCGTCCCCCGTATTTCCTAATTGTGGTATAAACTTGCCTAGAAAAGCCCCATTTGTGATTTCGAAAAGGAATGCAGTCTATTATTTTCAGCTTCTGTCATGAGCTTCAAATCATTCTGTGTCTATCATACAAAAAGGATTGGACGATCTATGACCATGTCTATCATCTATTTGATCAATGGCCTGATTCGTTTGATAAAATATAACGAATTTAGTAGGTTCAAATGACGGATACCCCGAATACAGGTAGCGGAAGCACGTTTAATTCAATTGTTTTTCATACCCGTATGATTTGACTATGCTGTTATCAATCATATTAAAACTGATAACAGCATCCAGGGAAACGCTGATTCAATCGCAGAGTCAGTGTTTCCCTAGTGATAAAAAATATAAAAGGCAAAATTACCCATACCCAAAAGGAGCAACGCTAAAATGCTTTTGCATTTTGCCACTGCTCCTTTTGAACTTTCAAATCGCTTTTGGAAGATAATGCTGTAAAAAAGGAATTTTACTCTTATTCAATAAAAAAGAAGCGCAAAATTTCTCGAAATATTGCACTCCTGCCTATTTTTATTCATTTGGGGAATCTACTTTAGTAACAGCTTGGGAAGCTGGCATTCTATCAATGAGCTCCCCCGCATCGCTTGTACATTCACGCGCCGAAGAAGATCTCCAGCCCGATCCCGATGAGAATCGCGCCTCCTAAGATGGTCGCCTTATCCGCGAGCTTCATACCGAAGCGTTTCCCCAGGAAGAGCCCTGTGATGCAGATGGCGAAGGTCACGATGCCGATGATGATACTTGCGAGCATCGCTTTGGCGAAGGGGTACTCCGCCAAGGTGAAGCCAACGGAGAGCGCGTCCATGGAGGTCGCGAGCCCCTGGATCAGCAGGTAGCGGAAGCCCACGCTGACTTTGACGTCCTCTTCTTCCCCGGAGAGACCGTCCCGGATCATGAGCGCGCCGATGGCGACGAGCAGGACCAGCGCCGCCCATGGCACGAGCGGGAGCAGGACCTGAAAAAGATCGACGACCCAGTTCACACACACCCAGCCTGCCATCGGCATCAGCCACTGGAAGAAGCCGAAGGTCCCCGCGATGAGACACATACTGCGGATGCGGAGGGAATGATTCGCAAGGCCATTCGCAAGCGAGACGGAAAAGGCGTCCATCGCAAGTCCCACGCCGAGCAGGACACTGTTCAAAATAAATAAACCACTCATTTGTATCTCCCCGAAATGAAATTGGCTGTGCGGCTTAGCCGAAAGGGATGCGTGACCAGTCTCTCATGGTCATTTCAAGCGCTTTCTTCCCACGAAAAAAAGACCCCGCGCACAGCCGAAAACTATGCACGTGAGTCTCGCATTTTAAAGCAAGCCAGGCAGGATGTACGGGTCACTGCCAGTATGTTGACGGGCTCCACCGAAGTGGCTGCTACTCCCTCACTTATTTGAGAATGATAGCATGAAAAGCATCCAGTGTCAAAGGGTTGGGGAGTGACTGGTGACTGAAATGCAGCCTTTGCCATCTCTATTGCCTCATCAGAACCCAGTGAACTTCTTTGGTAATGAAATCAACGGGCAATCTACTCGATGAGTGAATCCTAGTCCCTAGCCACCAGTCACTAGTCACTCATCCCCTCGCCTTTCTCTCCGGATGACAGAAAGGACGTCCTCCCAATCCCCAAACTGATACGGCGTCATCTGGTCAAGCTGCTTGCGGTCGGCATCAGAGTATCGGTCATGGAGCACGGCGAAGTCGATGCCGGCATTTCTTGCCGCGGTCGCACCCGCCAGCGAATCCTCGAAGATGAAGCATTCTTCTTTGGAAAGACCCATGTCCCCCAGCACTTTGAGGTAGATGGCCGGGCTTGGCTTGATCTCCGGCGCATCTTCCTGCGTGTAAATCCTCGTGAAGCAGGAATCAAGCGGTGCTTTGCCACGGATATTTTTATTTTCCTTCCGATATACCTCCATATTGCCGCGGCGCGTGGTGCTGGCGATCACGAGTGTCTTCCCGTCTTCCTTGAAAGCATGGAGCACCTCCGGTGCGCCCGGCTTGTAGTCCACGACCTCCTTCAGGAAATGCTGCGCTATGCGGTAACGCTCCTGTAGAATGTCCTCGGCCTGCCATGCGGAGGCATACGTTTTTCCCAGATCTTCACAGTAAGAAAGATACGGTTTCTCCGCATCCCGATGCTCCTTCAGAAAACGCTCTCTTCTCTGCTGGACATCGCCCTCTGCCATGGCAGGCCCGCCAAGCGTTTGGATCAGCTGAAGATCCACCTGATTCCACACGCCGACGGAATCGATCAGCGTCCCGTCCATATCAAAAATGATCGTCGACTTGTTTTCAAACATACATACTCCTTACTTCTTCAAGAATTTTTCGATGTCCGGATTCCGTTTGAGCGCGCAGAGCTCTTCTTCCGTCGGATAGACGGGGATGTCGCGGTCATGGTTCACGAGGCAGAGGAATCCCAGGATGTCTCCTGCGTCTGCGCGAAACTGATGCCACTGCCAGGGCGGGATGGTGATGAGATCCCCTTCCCTGACTTCATGCACATCACTGCCAAGAAGCGCATGGCCCTTCCCTTTGAAGATCAAAACGAGATGCATGTGCTCATGCTTTTCCAGCGAAGAGAAGCCGTCCTTCTCCACTTGAAAATAGCGAAACTGCACCGGAAGGTCGGCTTCATTATCAAAGAGGATCTGCTTCGTCACATCGCGAAAGACCCCGGGATTTTCTTTATATATATGAGGCGTGATGCCCTCCCAGCCATTCGGCTGGCTGTGAAATTTATGGATCATGGATGTTCTCCTTATGGAATGGGTTCGGGGTTGGCCCGTGGGGCGTGATGCTCTTTGATTGCGGCTGAAAGAGGTTCAGCGGGTTCTGTAGGTTCTACGGGTTCAAAGGGTTTGGTGCGGCGCATAAAAAAATAGAAGCGCCGAGGAGTATAGATGGTGGCGATGTCCGAAGGTGGCATTTCAGTCACTAGTCACCAGTCACTAGTCACTCGAGGCTCCTAATCCCTAGCTACAAGTCCCAAGTCACCAGTCACTAGCTGCCAGTCACTTATCCCCGACCTTCTACTCAGCAAATCCTCGGCAGTCCCTCTCCCCGAAGCGGAAGGATGCGGCGGCATCCGCCGTAGAGCGTCTTAAGATGCACGCCGCTGCCCGGGCTGACACGCCCGATCTCTTTGGCCTCTTTCCCATAGGGGAGCGCGCGAAGGATGCGAAGCGCCGTCTCTGCCTCGGCGGCAGGGAGCGCGATCAGCATCTTGCCCTCGTTTCCCATCGTCAACGGATCAAGCCCCAGGATGCCGGAGAGCGCTTTGACCTCTTCTCTGACCGGCAGTGCCTCTTCGGAGAGCGTGATGGAAACGCCGGAGGCTGCTGCCAGCTCATTGGCAACGGTCGCCAGTCCCCCTCTCGTGATGTCGCGAATGGTATGGATGGGCAGCTTCGCCGTCAGAAGAGCTTCCATCAGATGATTCAGGGGCGCACAGTCGCTCGCAAGCGTCGTCTTCATCTGCATGCGCTCTGTGAGGATGACGGCGTGATGGTCGCCAAGCGTCCCCGTGACGAGGATCGCATCCCCATCGTGAAGATTTCCGGAGGAGATCTCACAGTCCGGCGCGCGATCGCCAAGGCCCGCGGTATTGATGTAAAGGCCGCCCTTCCCTTCGATGACCTTTGTATCACCGGCCACGATCGTAATGCCTGCCTCCTTCGCCGTCTCTGCCATGGAGTGGACGATCGGCTCCAATACATCGGTGGAAAGTCCCGTCTCGAGGATGAAGCCCGCCGTCAGATAGAGAGGCCTTGCCCCCATCGAGGCCAGATCATTCACCGTCCCGCAGACAGAGAGCCGTCCGATGTCGCCCCCCGGAAAGAAGAGCGGCGAGACGACAAAGCTGTCCGTCGTCATGACAGGCACGCCGGAGAGGGGCGGCAGCACCGCACCGTCTTCCATACGGTCTAAGATGGGATTTGTCAGGTATTTGGCAAAGAGCGAGGCGATCAGCTTCCCCGTCTCCTCACCGCCGCTCCCGTGGCGAAGTTCGATATTCATAAATAGATGCTCCTTGTTGATTGATCGTTGGTTGGAAATAGGTTTAAGGGTTCAGGGTTCAGGGTTAGCCCGCGGGGCGTATCGCCCTTTGATTGCGGGTGAAAGTTCTACTCTCTAGTTAGGAGTGAGGAATGAGGAGTGAAGAGTGGTGGTGCGGCGCAAAAATTATGAAGCGCCGCGGAATTTTGATAGCGCTTCGCGCTATCGTCATCCCGAGCGTAGCCGAGGGATCTTTCTTGCGCTGCGGTCAGTATCACATAAGCACCGGTACGGAAACGACGCCATGGTGCTACGTATTTCTGCTTTCACACATCTTTCGTTTAGCGTTAAACAAGAAAGATTTCTCACTTCGCTCGAAATGACGATACGAGAGTCTGATGTCTCCTAGTCACCAGCCACTAGTCACCAGCCACCAACTCACTTCTCTCGATAGGTGATGCAGCAGGCGCCTTCGGAGGAGACCATACAGGCGCCGACGGGATGCTCGGGCGTGCAGGCACGGCCGAAGCAGGGACATTCTTCGCTCGTGATGCGGCCTGTCAGGACATCGCCGCAGCGGCAGCCGGCGGGCATCCTGTCTTCTGAGAGTCCCCAGCTGCCCGCATCGAGCGCGCGGTATTTCTCCCGCAGATACAGCCCGGAGCCTGCGATCGTCCCAAGGCCTCGCCACACGGCATCCCCCGGGGTGAAAACGTCCGCAAGAAGAGACAGCGCCTTCGGATTTCCCTCTTCCGTCACGACACTTGGATACTCATTCCATAGTCCCCTCTTTTTCTGCGACGCCGCCAGTACGAGACGTGTCAGTGCGCGGAGAAGGTCAGCGGGCGAGAAGCCGCCGATCACCATGGTCTCTCCTGTTTCTTCTGCGAGCTTTCTGAAAGGACGGCTTCCCGTGATGACGGCGACATGGCCGGGGCAGAGGAAACCATCGATGTGGCTTTCCCTCGAAATCAGCGACATCGCCCCCGGCATCGTTTTGAGCGCCGTCAGGAAACGGACATTCGGGATGTGCTCTTCATAGACGCGCTGAATGAGATCCGCCCAGACAGGTGCCGTCGTCTCAAAGCCGACGGCGGCGAGGATGAAGGTCGTCCCTCGATCGGCCTCCGCCTTGGCGAGCACCTCTTCCGGATCGTAGAAGAAATCCACGCGCCCGCCCCTGCCCTCCGCACCAGAGAGTGACATCCGGCTGCCCGGGACAGCGAGGAGATCGCCGAAGGCCATCACCTGACAGCCCGGAGTGAGCGCATAGCGGACGAGCTTATCGATGTAGGATGTCGGTGTCACGCACACCGGACAGCCCGGCCCCGAGAGGAAGGTGATCTGCGGCGGGAGCATCTGACGGATGCCCGAACGGTACAGCGCTGAGGTATGCGTCCCGCACACCTCCATCAGTGTGAGCGGCGGCCCGTCGTAGCGGGAAAGCCAGCGGGCAAGTTTGCGTTCTTCCATAAAAGGCTCCTTTGAGAAATAGGGGGAAAGGGTTCAAGGTTCAAGGTTCAGGGTTATGGGTTCAGGGTTCAGGGTTCAGGGTTGTGGTGGCGGCTTCGCCGCAGTATAAATCTGGCGATGCCCGAAGGGCTCTTGATCGCAGGTTTTCCTCGTATCGTCAGCCTTCCCCTCGAGGGGAAGGCTGAGGCGGAGCGACGCTTCGCGTCGATTTTTATAAAGGGCGATGACTGAAAGGGGTATTTAAGTCCCTAGTCCCTAGTCCCTAGTCCCTAGTCACCAGTCACTAGTCACCCATTTCCTCCCCGATTTCCTTGAACAGGGCGATCCAGTCCTTTGCCTCGTCCTTCTTCACGATCTGGATCGCCATGCCGGCGTGGACGAGGACGTAGTCACCGAGCTTTGCGGGCACCATGGAGAGGTTCACGCGGACCTCGGAGCCTGAGAAATCGACCATGCCATGCGTGCCTTCGATGGAGACGACGCGGCCGGGATATGCTACACACATAGGGATGCTCCTTTCGAAAATATAGGGTTCAGGTTGGTGGGTTCAGGGTTCAGGGTTAGCCCGTGAGACGTGCTACCCCTTTGATTGGGAATGAAAGAGTGGGAGCGGGTTCTATGGGTTCAGTGGGCTCAACAGGTTCAACGGATTCAACGGGTTCAACGGGGGCGGTGCGGCGCATAAAAATAAAGAAGCGCCGCGGAGTTTTAGAATATATGGTATTTACGAAAGATGAGAAACCTGTGAACCTTTTGAACCTTTTGAACCTCTTAACCTATGAGGATTCATATAAAGGGTAGAAGTTATTTTCTGCTTTCATCCTTCAAGGTTGTGGTGGCGGCTTCGCCGCGAATATATATGGGGCGATGCCCGCTTGAGACGTTAGACTTGAAGACTAAGAGACTTGAGATGTCAGATGTCTGACCCCTAATCCCTAACTACTAGTCACTAGCTACCAGTCACTAGTCACTAGTCATCACCAAGCAGTCCATACCATGCCTGTCCGAGCGCGATGCCGCCGTCACCAGGCGGGACTTTTTCATTGGTATAGACAGAAAAACCGCGCTCTTGAAGTGCTTCCCGCGCACGGGTCAGGAGGAGCTGATTCGAAAAACAGCCGCCGGAGAGGAGGATACGCGAGAGGCCGAAGTGCTCCGCCGAGGAGAGGATCATCTCAGCGATGGCCTCGTGGAAGGCGAGCGCCTTTTCTTCTATTGTACCATGGGACGCCAGCAGCGAGGCAAGGAGCGTGCGTCCGTCCCAGAGAAGGCGGCCATCCTGCTCTTTCCCTTCCCAGAAGATCTTCGGAGCGTGCGCGGCTGCCATCGCGGCCTCTTCCAGCGCCATGGGGCACTCGCCTTTGAAATGATTCTCCTCGCCAAGCCCCAGCAGCGACGCCGCCGCATCGAAGAGACGGCCCATGGAAGAGTTTTCTATTGTATTCACATGATGAGCGAGCGCAGCGCGGACGAGAGGCGCGCGCGGATCCTTCGATGGAAGGTCCGCCGCGGCCAGATAAGAGAGTGCGCTCTTCCACGCCTGTTTCATAGAGGCATCGCCTCCGATCATGGAAACCGGCGCAAGGTGTCCCACGCGCTGCATGGACGTCCCCTCGCAAAGGAGGATTTCTCCGCCCCAGATGCTGCCGTCCTCGCCATAGCCTGTGCCATCAAAGACGAAAGCGAGTGACTTCTCCTGCAGATGATGCTCGGCCATGACAGAGAGCGCATGGGCGTGATGATGCTGGACGGTATAAAAGGGAATCCCCCTCTCTCTGGCTATTGTTTCTCCCATCATGCGGGACAGGTAGGCAGGATGCCGATCGGAAATGACCGCTTGCGGCGAAAGCCCCAGCATCTCTTCCCAGTCCTGCTCCGTTTCCAGAAAAAACGCCTGCGAGCGTTCATTTCGGATGTCGCATGGCACCTCGGCCGGATACAGCGAACCGCCGCCCGTCAGAGCAAAGCCCGGTGCCATGTCCGCCCCTGTCGCAAGGACCATGCCGGATGGTGCATCTCTCACCACCGGTTCCGGGAGAAATCCGCGCGTCCTTCGAAGGATCTGAACTTCCCTTCCCTGCAGCTGCATGACGCTGTCATCGGCGGGGCGCAGGATCTCCCTGTCATAGAAGAAAAGCCCTGCAATGTCTTCCTCTGCTTCGTAGTACGCCAGCGCTTCCTCGTCTCTGAAGATCATCGGCTCGCCGCTCCGGTTTGCACTCGTGACGATGAGCGGCGCATCGACGCCCTCCGCCAGCTGGCTGTAGAATCCGGTCGAAGGAAGGCAAAGTCCCAGACGCGGCACGCGAGATGCCACGGCAGGAAGGACCTTCCGTTTCGGCGCGGCAAGCAGGATCGGGCGCACGGGAGAGGTGAGCATTCCGATTTCTTCCTTCGAAAGCTCCGCCCACGCCTTCGCCATGTCGATGTCTTTCATCATCAGCGCAAAGGGTTTCCCGCTGCGGTGCTTCATGCGGCGAAGAGAAAGCACCGTTTCCTTCTTGTCTCCGCGGCAAACGAGCTGATACCCGCCCATGGCCTTCACCAGAAGGATCGCGCCCTCTTTCGCAAGACGGATCGCTTCTGCCATAGCCGCCTCTTTTTCAAACCGTCCCTTCCTCGTCCATCCCTTCAGCTGCGGACCGCAGTGCGCGCACGCGATGCTTTCCGCATGACAGCGACGATCAGAAAGGCTTTCGTACTCTTTCTCGCAGTCCTTGCAGAGAGGGAAATCCTTCATCGCCGTCCGCTCGCGGTCATAGGGGAGCGCCTCGATCATCGTATAGCGCGGCCCGCAGGCGGTGCAGGACGTGTAGGGGTAGCCATAGTGGTGGTCTCTTGGATTTCTCATATCCGCCAAACAGTCTTCGCAGATGCCAAGATCCGCTGGAAAAAGCGGTGCGCGAGCCGCTCCGCCGCTCAGGATCGCGCGAAAATCCGACAAAGGCGCATGGGATATTTCCTCCGCACGCAGTTCCGCGACCTCCACAGGAGGCCTCGCGGCCTGTATGTCCCCCATGAAAGAAAGGAGAGCCTCGCGGCTCCCCTGTGCAATGATGGTGACGACGCCGCCTTCATTCCTGACGGTGCCTGTGATATGATGCGCCCCTGCCAGGCGGCAGATGAGCGGACGAAAGCCCACGCCCTGCACACGGCCAAGGGCAGTGATGCGATAAGTCAGCATGGCAGGCTCCTTTCAGAAATAAAAGATTCGCGGGTTCTATGGGTTCAACGGGTTCAACGGGTTCTATGGGTTCTATGGGGAAGGTGGCGGCTTCGCCGAGATCGATGGCTCAGATCGCAGCTGTTCTGGCATTCATTATCTCACATACGACGTTTCTCACCGCTCAGGATGACGAAACGGGGGCGATGCCCGAAGGCCGGCAAATAGCAGGTTTCCCATTTGAGTTTTTCAAACATCATCCACCTGACCGCAAATGACAAAGATTCGAGGGCTTCGCTCGAAATGACGATACGAGAAGAGCGGTATCTCACATTGGTTTTCATGCCGCCGCGTGGATCCATCCTGCGCCTTTGGCGCGGCCCCTCTCCAGGGGCCTGCTCAGTTGGGGTAAAATTCCTAATCCCCAGCCACTCATCCCCAGCTACTAGTCACCAGTCACTAGCTACCAGTCCCTACTCTCCCGCCTTCTCGCAGATCCACTTCGCAGCCTCTTCGTAGCCTTCTCCGGTCTTTCCGCTGACCTTGAAGACGGGCGCGGTCTTATTCAGATGACGGATGCCTTTCATGAAGAATTCTTCATCGAAGTCCAGATAGGGCATGAGGTCGACCTTGTTCAAGAGGATCATATCCGCTTTTTCAAAAGCGAGCGGATACTTGTACGGCTTGTCGCTGCCGTCTGCCACGCTGACGATGAGGAGCTTCATGTGCTCGCCGATATCCAGCTCGGCAGGACAGACAAGATTTCCTACATTTTCAATGAAGAGGACGCCCGGCGCATCGAAATCCATGGTGTGTACCGCGTTATGCACGAGCGGTGCGTCCAGATGACAGGCGCCGAAGGTATTGATCTGCGCCGCCTTCACATGCTGCTTTCTGAGGCGCTCGGTGTCGATGTCGGACTCGATATCGCCCTCGATGACATAGACCTTGCGCGCGATGTACTTCATGAGCTGCTCAAGCGAGGTAGTCTTGCCCGTCCCCGGCGCGCCCATGACATTCACGGCGAAAATATTCCGTTCTGTCAGGTAATGTCTGACATGCTCGGCAATGTGATTGTTATGGGCATAGATGTTCTCCATCACGCCGGCTTTGACCATATGCATAATTGATTCTCCATTTTCTTTATTATTTAATCGGCGAAGCCGCCACCACCATTTCTCATGTCTCATGGTTCTCGATTTCCAAGTCCACGCTCTCTATATAAAACTCTTTCCCGATCTCTGTCGGGGAGCCATCGCCGCCGCAGTGGGGACAGGTGAAGGAGAAGCGCTTCCGTTCAAAAAGAGCGCCGCATCGGTCGCAGCGCATCTTCGGCTTGATATCCTGAATGGTCAGCCGCGCGCCCTCGCACAGGGTGCCTTCAGAGATCACGTCAAAGTACATCTGGATGGACTCTCCGATGAATCCCGAGTCTTCTCCCACGACGAGATGGATCGCTTTCACAAGACCGCCCTTTTCACGGGCGGTCTTTTCTGCGATGCGGACGATCTCCAGTGTCACCGGGTACTCATGCATGGGGCTCATCCTTCTTCACGGGTGGACGCGGACGGAAGGGCCGCACCGGCGCCTTCCCGGTGAGCGTCAGCACGAGGGCTTTGTCCTCGCCTTCCTCCCACTCTTCCTTCATCGCAAGGCACTTCGCCGGACAATTCTCTGCGCATACGCCGCACGCCACGCATTTCTCGCGGTCGATCGTCCACTTCCGTGTCTTCCGGTCGATCGTGATCGCCTGCATCGGGCAGCTGTGCTCGCAGCGTCCGCAGAAGAGGCATTTCTCGATGGTATTCTTCACATGATGCAGATTCTCCGACTGCGGGACGTCTTCTTTCAGCGCAGGAGCCGGCTTCGGCTGAGGCGCACACGCCGGCTCTCTCTGCGGTGCCGGCGGCGCGGGACGCACGCGCGGACGGCGGGTCAAGACCTTGCCCTGATAGGTGGTGACAGCGGCTTTATTTTCTCCTTCTCCCCATGTATCTTCAAGGGAGAGGCACTTCGCCGGACAGTCAAGCGCGCAGGCGCCGCAGGTGATGCACTTGTTGCGATCGATCGTCCATGTACGGTTTCTGCGGTCGATCGTGATGGCATCCACAGGACAGGCCTTCTCGCACTTGCCGCAGAAGAGGCATTTCTCGATGGTATTTTTCACGTGGTTGTCAGCCACAGCCGCTTCCGCCGCAGATGACGGCTGCGCTGCCTCCATGACAGGCTGCGCCGCCGGTCTTCTTCGGATCTTCGAGACCCCATGAACGGTGATTTCTGTCCGATTGCCCAGGTAGCAGCCGAGCGAGAGGCACTTCCTCGGGCAGTTGTCGATACAGGTACCGCAGTTCACGCAGGCTTCGAGGTTGATGCGCCAGGTACGGTTTCTGCGGTCGACGGTGATGGCACCCGCCGGGCAGTTTCTTTCGCACATGCCGCAGAAAATACACTTCATCACATTATTGACGATATGGCTTCGGTCATCCATGGCGAGCATGGCTGCATTCTGCGCGGCGACAGTCTTCTTGACTTCGCTGACGCCCTCTTTCTTGACGGCGGTCAGAATGATTTCTGTCTTCTCAAGGCCCGGCATCGCATAGTGCGGATCCATGGAGAGACACTTCTTCGGGCACGCCTCCACACACGCGCCGCACTGGATGCAGGCGAAAGGATTGATCTTCCATTCGCCGGTCTTTCTATCGACAGTGAGCGCGCCGGATGGACAGCTTCTCTCGCACATGCCGCAGAGAATGCACTGACTGACATCATTCACCACGCGTCCGCGGACGCCTTTGCAGAAGGTCTTCGGCGCCAGCGGATACTCCGAGGTCACAGGAGGCTTGAATAAATTCGCCACAGCCTGTTTGATATATACCAGGTAACTCATATGTGAAAGCCTCCTTTTGACTTGGGGAAAAATAAGGGTTCAGGTTGATGGGTTCAGGTTAGTGGTACGGCGCATCATACTTTGGAAGCGCCGCGAGTTCTATATAAAGCCCCTTCCCCTCGGGAAAGGGGTACTATACGGGGAAGGCTGTCATCCTCCATTCAAATTCGCTTCGCGAATCTTACGATGCTGCGCATCGCCAACCTCCGCCCCTTCGGGGCACCTCCTTCCAGAGGAAGGAGGGAGAGCGTGAAGCGCCATTATATTTGCGGCGAAGCCGCCACCACCATTTCGCATTTCTAGGGAAGCACTGATTCCCCAACTGTTCCACCGCACCCCTGAACCCTGAACCTTGAACCCGACCTATCTTTCGCAGCAGCTGATGCAGGGGTCGATGGTCAGGATGATATTCGGCACATCGGCGAGGTCGCAGCCCTGCAGCATTTTGACGAGGGCCGCGATATTGCAGTTCGTCGGGGTGCGGAGACGGAAGCGTTCGAGGTTCTTGGTGCCATTTCCCTTGATATAGTAGATGGCTTCGCCGCGCGGCTGCTCGACGCGGGTGAAAAATTCGCCCTTGGGCGGGACGCCGCGGACAGGCGATGCGATCGCGCCTTCCGGGAGATTTTCGAGCGCGCCTAGAATGATGTCGATAGACTGGTAGAGCTCGCGGATGCGTACCTTCGCGCGGGCGAGGCAGTCGCCGGTCTGCTCCAGGACCGGATGAAATCCCAGATCCCTGTATGCGCCGTCATCATCGGCCATACGGTAATCATTCGGGACGCCGCTGGCGCGTGCCATCGGGCCGACACAGCCCAGCTCCATCGCCTCATTCATCGAAAGGATACCGACTCCCTCCAGACGCGTCTGGATGGTATCGTCATAGAGAAAGACAGACGCCATCTCTTCGATCTCCTTGCGCAGGCCGGTGAGCCTCTCCTCGATGCTCTTCTTCATGGCATCCGTGAGGTCACGGCGCACGCCGCCCACCTCGCAGACGGAGAAGATGACGCGGCCGCCTGTCGTTTCTTCGAAAATATCCAGGATCGTCTCGCGAAGCCGCCAGCAGTGCATGAAAAGGCTCTCGAAGCCCAGCGCATCCGCACCAAGCCCGAGCCACAGGAGATGGCTGTGCAGGCGGGAAAGCTCATGCCAGATCGTCCGCAGGTAGCTCGCACGGCGCGGCACGTCGATCTCCATCAGTCCTTCGATGGCTTTCGCATAGCCCCAGCCATGCCCGAAGGAGCAGATGCCGCAGACGCGCTCTGCGACATAGATGAACTGCTTGAAATCGCGCTTCTCGACCAGCTTTTCCAGCCCGCGGTGAACGTAGCCGATGGACGGCACGGCGCGGACGACCTTCTCATCCTTCAGCTCCAGATCCAGATGGATCGGCTCCGGCAGGACCGGATGCTGCGGGCCAAAGGAAACGGTAGTGAGTTCAGCCATTGCCATCCTCCTTCTTCACGACAGATGCATCGACGCCAAGACCGCTTCGAAGGTTCACCTTCACGGCCTGCTTCGCGTGGACGGCATTCGACAGGTCATGCCACGGCGTCTTCTGCGCGAGGTGGTAGAAATGCCCGCCATAGTCCACATCGGGCGCGATGAAACGGACATCCAGCCCGAAAAGATCGTGGATCTCATTCTCCCACACAAAGGCGTACCAGTACAGGCTCGTGATGCTCATGACGGAACCGTCGAGCGCCGCGGTCAGGCGCAGGTGGTAGAGGAAATAATTTTTGTCAAAGGTGTATGTCAGTTCGAAGCCCTCCGTGGTACGGGTGCAGAGGATCTGAACCAGACGGCAGCCTTCTTTTTTGAATCGCGCCACACGCTCCAGAAGGTCTTCCGGGCGGATGGTGATGAATTGCTGTTTCATAGATGTTCTCCTTTGGGAGGGGGATAGAAATGGGTTCGGGGTTCAGGGTTAGCCCGTGGGGCGTATCGCCCTTTGATTGCGGGTGAAAGTTCTACTCTCTAGTTAGGAGTGAGGAATGAGGAGTGAGGAGTGG
>OIYQ01000584.1_pt1 | contig 14853 bp, 21 predicted proteins | sample 1588311 | NCBI WGS metagenome assembly OIYQ01 (sample SAMN03283244) | human gut metagenome | biome: human-associated habitat; material: feces | host: Homo sapiens | place: Peru | collected 2012
GGTTGGGGTTCTTTCGTTTTATTCCCTATGAAAGATAAAACGAATTTTGAAGCCAATCAGGCAATGATGACTACTTTCTCTTTGGGAGTTTATTTTTAACTACATTAACGTTAGCCCTCATGATTCCGGTCATTTGGTCAAAGTCATTTCCGGTCAAAATCATTTACGATAATACAAAGAAAGGTTATTATTTCTCAACTTATAAAACAAAATACATGGTTCGCTATAAGAGTTTTTCATTACCGCCACTATTACCGCCACATAACATCTTCTATACAATAGCATACACCTATTTTCTGATAAAAGAGATTATTCATCTATCAGCTGGAGATAACTAATAGCTTTTTCCGTACCGAAAAAATACTGGCGATTCAACTTTTTGTAGGTCAACTCTTTTACAAGTTGTTCTAAATTCATCCCCCCATTCAAATATCTTTCCAGTTGAAAAGCAACACCATCATCAGCTACGGGGCCTACCACCACATCATAGCCATGAACAAATTTATCATTATCTCTTTTACGATTAGCAATAATAAATTTCGCCCATTCTATTGAAGGACTATCGAAAGCCAATACTTTCAGACTTCCATCAGTCAAAAGTTTCTCATCAAACAAGAACTTTGTCACGACAGGAGAACCAGAACCAATTATACGAGCTCGCTTGATGGCCATATCCATTGCCTGTGGAAAAATATCGGTCAGATAAAAGCCTTGACCAAAATCCTTATAAGGCTTACACTTAGTAAAGTCAATCTTGTCTATGAACAAATTGGACCCATGATATAATTCTAACATACTAAACCTCCTCCATACCTATGGCAAATAACTGCCAAATCATCCACTGCATCATCTAATGAAAGAAGATGCTCTGCCCCATAACATTCATACAAGAATTCCAATCCCTTATACCTTTTAAGATAAGCATAGGATTGCTTCAAGGATAAGCCAAAACGTTGTGCAAATTGGCTCACACAATATATAATATAATAAGTTTTATTCTCTAATTCCATCATTCTCCAACTATTTTTCCATATTTCAGTTCGTCCTTCAACAACTCATAGTTATATCCGGAGCTCTCATAATATAACCCTGTTTCCAAATCCTGAAGTTTTTCAAATAACTCCGAATTATAAACACAATCTAATGCCTCTTCAAGAGAATACTTGAAGTCTTCCATCAACCACATTGCCATATCTTTGATACGGGCATTTATCATGATGCTTATCTGACCGGCAGTAAGCTTTGTTTGTACTTCCATAACTATATACTTTTTCTTTTGTGGGCAAATTTACTAAAAACAAATGAGTTTTCTCCATTTTCCCCAATAATTTTATACGATTTTCAGTTTTTATTTGTAATTTCGCAGCAAATTTCTAAACACATATTAATTTTAAACAACATGTTGCAAAAGTTATTCGGTTTTGACCCTGCTCAAAACAAACTGAAAACGGAGGTGGCTGCGGGTATCACCACCTTCCTCACCATGGCCTATATCCTGGCCGTAAACCCTAACATCTTCAGTCATCTCGCCGCTCAGGGCATGGATACACACGCTGTGTTCACTGCCACCGTACTGGCTGCCATTGTGGGTACACTCGTGATGGCGGTCTATGCCAAGAAACCTTTCGGACTGGCTCCTGGTATGGGTCTGAACGCTTTCTTCGTATTCACGGTCTGCCTCACTATGGGCTATTCCTGGCAGATGGCGCTCACGGCTGTTCTCATCGAAGGTTTCATCTTCATCATCCTCTCCGCTACCGGTATCCGCTCGATGATGGTGGATGCTATTCCGGCTTCCCTGAAACGTGCCATCGGTGCTGGTATCGGCCTCTTCATCGCCTTCATCGGTCTGAAGAATGCAGGTATCGTGGCTGCCAATGAGGCTACTTTCGTCACCATCGGTAAGATCACCGAAGGCTCTGCCCTGCTCGGCGTTATCGGCATCATCCTGACCAGCGTGCTCGTCATCAAGAAAGTGCCTGGCAACCTGCTCATCGGTATTCTCGCTACTACGCTCATCGGCATTCCTATGGGCATCACGGAAATACACGGACTGGTAGATGTGCCACCTTCGGTTTCGCCTATCTTCTGCCAGTTTGATTTCTCCAACGTCTTCTCCATCGATATGGTGGTCATCGTCTTCACCTTCCTCTTCATCGATATGTTTGATACGATGGGCACACTCGTGGGCGTCTGCACCAAAGCGGGCATGATGAAACCGGACGGAAAAATTCATGGACTCAACAAGGCGTTCATGGCGGATGCCGTGGCTACCGTGGCTGGTGCCTGCTTCGGAACAAGTACTACTACCACCTATGTGGAGAGTGCTTCGGGTGTTGCCCAGGGCGGTCGTACGGGTCTTACTGCCTTCATTACTGCCATGTGCTTCGTAGTGGCCCTGTTCTTCGCACCACTGTTCCTGTCAGTTCCTTCTGCAGCAACTACTCCAGTGCTCGTCATCGTGGGTCTGTATATGATGTCGCCTATCAAGGACATCGACCTGAACGATTATGCTGAGTCTATCCCTGCTTTCATCACCATCATCATGATGCCGCTCACCTATAGCATTTCTGATGGCATCCTCTGCGGTATGATCAGCTATGTGGCCATCAACGCCTGCTGCGGAAACATCAAGAAGCTGAGCATCACTATGTGGGTATTGGCTATCCTCTTCGTGCTGAAATATATCTTCATCTAAACAGAGATGAAAATATGGTTTAGATAATAATCCTAACTATATAATGAACAGATCCGGTTGGAACTCATGGGGTTCTAACCGGATTTTTTTATCCCCATCCCTTATTGTAACCTTTCTGTAACATACAATACTGCCTTGTAACACAATCGTCACAAACACGTAATGCGCTTTACACCCCTGCTTTCAAAATATCGTCGTAACTTTGCACCCGAAAAGAAATACATGTTTCCTGCTTGTTGGAGCAAGAGAAGACATTCATATTAACATTATAATCAAATGAAAGAGAACAAGAAAGCAATTCTGGAGATTCTCAAGAAAAAGAGTTCCAAGAAAGAAGGTAAGAAGGACGACAAGTTTGAGAGCTTAGTACTCAACCTCGCCCTTCAGAAGATTGACAGTGATGACTTTGACTATGATGGAGAGGCTGTTTATTCTACAGACAAGAAGCGCCTCATCTATTGCATGAGTAATGAGACAAGTTTCACAGTTCCTGAGGGTGTGACCGTCATTGGTGAAATGGCTTTCCGTGGCAAGAAACAACTCAAGAATGTCATCATAGCCAACTCTGTGAAGGAAATAGAGCACGATGCTTTCTATGATTGTGATGAATTGGATAACGTTTATATCCCTGCCGGTGTAAAGGAAGTAAGGGGATATGCTTTTGCTGAATGCGACAAACTCAAGAAGATTACTTTTGCTGGCGTTCCTGCCAAACTGAGCCGTCATACTTTTGACGACTGCGATCTTCTCCACGATATTATTGTACCTGCTGGTGCCAGCAAAGCTTTCCGCAAGGCTCTCCATTTTATTGACGGAGATACTGATTTCCTCGTTATTGAAGTTGCCGGAAAGAAAGATGATGCCAAAGCGCAAAACGATAAAAAGGAAAACGTAAAGGCGGAAGACAAGAAAGAGTCCAAAAAGACCGAGGAAAAGAAATCTGAGGAAAAGAAAGAACTGAAGCCTGCTGACAAAAACAAGAAGGAAGAGAAAAAGAAGGCTAAAGCATAACATTTCTCTCAGTAACTTGATTTTCACACATAGTCTCATAAAATTTTATATCGACTTAGAAGATTATGACCAAAGAAGAAATTATTAAAAAAGCATACGTAGAACGCGACGTGAGCTGGATGTACTTCAACCATCGCATTCTGCAGGAAGCCAAGAAGGAATTTGTTCCATTGCTCGAACGTCTCTCCTTCCTCGGCATTTATTCCAACAACCTCGATGAGTTCTTCCGTGTACGTGTGGCTTCGCTCAACCGCATGATTGACCGCAACCTCACCAAGGATATGGAAGCACAAATCAAAAAGTCTCTCAAAACCATCAATAAGCTCAATGAATCTTACTCGAAAGAATACACTGAAGCGGTGGATCAGGTTTTCCGCGAACTTGAAGTTCACAAAGTTCGACTTGTCACCGAAACCAATCTCAACGATGAGCAGAAGAACTTCCTCACACAGTTCTTCTACGACAAGCTCAACGGCTCTGTCAATCCTATCTGGCTCAACGAGATAGACGACCTCTCTACCTTAGAGGACAACCGCATCTACCTCGCCATCGAAAAAACCGAAATGGAAAATAATGACGAGGATGAAAAGGGTAAGAAAAAGAAAGACGACAAGAAGGGCAAGAAGAAATATGCCGTGGTGAAGGTACCTGACCGTGTGTTTGGCCGCTGGGTGAAGATTCCTTCAAGCGACGGATTCGACAACATCATGTATCTGGACGACGTGATTCGCTATTGTCTGCCTTTAGTTTTCCTCGGTTTCAAGGAGAGCTCTTACCGTGCTTATTCCTTCAAGTTTACCAAGGATGCGGAAATGGAGATGGACAATGATGCTGACTTCGGCACGATGGAGAAGATTGCCTTGGGTGTGAACAGCCGTAAGAAGGGCGAGGCGGTGCGCGTCATCTACGACCGCGAAATGCCGAAGGACTTGCAGAAGAAACTGCGCGAACGTCTGAACACCAAGGAACTTGATGCTTCGCTTGCGGGCGGAAGATACCAGAACCACAAGGACCTGATGTCTTTCCCTGACTGCGGACACAAGGAACTGAAATATGAGAAGTGGACGCCTATCATGAAACCGGAGTTCCTCTCCAACGAGAGCATTCTCGACCAGATCCGTCAGAAAGACCGTTATATCCACGTGCCTTACCACAGTTTCAACGGCTACATCCGTGTGCTGCGCGAGGCTGCCGTCAAGCCTGAGGTGAAAGCCATCAAGACTACACTCTATCGTCTGGCCAAGGACTCCAAGGTGGTGAAGGCCCTGATTACTGCGGCACGCAACGGCAAGAAGGTAACTGCAGTAGTAGAGCTCTTGGCTCGCTTCGACGAGGAGAGCAACATCAAGTGGAGCAAGCGTATGCAGGAGGAAGGCGTCAACGTCATCTTCGGTGTGGAGGGATTGAAGATTCACTCCAAACTGCTCTATATCGAATCCAAGAAGGGCAATATCGCCTGCATCGGAACGGGTAACTTCCACGAGGGAAATGCCAGGATCTATACCGACTATCTGATGATGACGTCACGTCCGAAAATCGTGAATGAGGTGGCTAAGGTGTTCGACTTCATCGACCGTCCTTTCTCGCCTTTCCGTTTCAACGAACTGCTCGTTTCTCCTAACTCCATGAAGAGCCGCATCCTCAGAATGCTGGATACGGAAATCAAGAATGCCAACGAGGGTAAGGAGGCCTGGGTGAAGATGAAAATCAACCACATCACCGATACCGACATGGTGGCTAAACTCTATCAGGCTTCCAAGGCTGGAGTGAAGATAGACATCGTGATACGTGGCAACTGTTCGCTCGTGCCGGGCATCGCCAACCTCAGCGAGAACATTCACTGTGTGGGCATCATCGACAGATACCTGGAGCACAGCCGTATCCTCATCTTCGCAAATGGCGGAAAACCAAGATATTTCATCGGTTCTGCCGACTGGATGCCGAGAAACCTCCTCAACCGCATCGAGGTGCTCACACCGGTATATGACGAGGATATGCAGGCAGACCTGCTCCGCACTGTTTCATACGGCATGAGAGATACCGTGAACGGCCGCATCGTGGATGGCAAGGGAAACAACGAATTCGTAGAAGGACCGGAATTCAGAAGCCAGGAAGAACTGTATAAAGCGTATAAAATTAGAAATTACAAATGAGAAATGACTAATTTGAATGTTGAATGTTAAATGGTTAGTGAAAATGACAACTTTAGCAGCTATCGATATTGGTTCCAACGGAGCCAGACTACTCATCAAGCGATTTGATCCGGAAGCACCATGCGAGGAAGACCGCATCAAGAAAATCATGTTTATCCGCATTCCGCTGCGCCTGGGTAAGGATGTGTTTACCCTCGGCAAGGTTTCCAAGGAAAGGGAGAAGATGATGCTCCACATGATGAAGGGATTCAAGCAATTCATGAAACTCAACGATGTGGATGCCTTCCGTGCCTGTGCCACTTCTGCCATGCGTGATGCTGAAAACGGCAAGAAGGTGCTGAAAAAAATAGAAAAGCAGACCGGCATCAAACTCGAGATTATCAAAGGACAGGAGGAGGCGCAACTGCTCTACAACAACCTGGTGGAGAAGACCGACTCCAATGAGGGAAACTTCGCCTATATCGACGTGGGCGGTGGAAGCACCGAGGTTTCCATCATCCACGACGGAACGCTGGCTGAAAGTTTCTCCTACAACATGGGTACGCTGAGAATGCTGAGTGGGAAGGTGACGGCTGATACTGAAAAGCTGTTTAAGGAAAACCTCTGCAGATATGCCAAGGAATATGGCAATATCCGCATCATCGGTTCTGGTGGAAACATCAACAAGCTCAACAAGCTTGCCCGCCACAACAAGACGAACGGCAAGGAACTGACCCTCAGCGAGCTGAAGCGTCTCTACCTGATGATGCAGCCGCTGAGCATCGAGGAGCGTGAAATCTCTTTCTCGCTGAAGGAGGACCGTGCCGATGTCATCATTCCTGCTGCCGAGATTTTCATCCAGGCATGCGAGTACTTAGAATGCGACACCATCATGGTGCCGAACATCTCACTTGCCGACAGTATCGTGGATGGACTGTACGAGAAATCCGTCAAGGTGGAGGGATAATAGACAACATTTTGCTCGACATTTTTTGCAAATATCAATATTTTTTATAAATTTGCCAAAAATTCAATAAAAGTTGCAATATGAAATACCCTATAGGCATACAAAACTTTGAAAAAATCAGAAATGACGATTATGTCTATCTTGACAAGACAGACTTGATTTATGATTTAGCAAACAATGGAAATATATATTTTCTGAGTCGCCCAAGACGATTCGGAAATTCATTGTTGATTTCTACCTTGGAATGCTACTTCCAAGGAAAGAAGGAACTGTTCAAAGGACTTGCCGTCGACCCATTAGAAAAGGAATGGAAGCAATATCCTGTGTTCCATATAGATTTCAATGGCAAGGATTTTACACAAGCAGGTGAATTGGAAAAGACATTGCTGACTTTTGTTGAGACACATTAATTGACTTATGGAAGAGACCCATTGACCAATACCTTGGGAGACCGCTTCATGGCTGTATTGAGAACAGCCCATGAAAAGACAGGACTTGGTGCCGTTGCCTTGATCGACGAATACGACAAACCTTTATTGGATGTATTAGACACTGGGCTAAAGGTCATTGATTCAGAAGGCAATGAGCGATTGCTGGAAGACAGACATCGTGAGATCATGAAAAGGGTTCTATAGTGTCTTCAAAGCTGCTGACAGGGATTTGAAATTTGTGTTATTGACGGGTGTCACCAAGTTTTCGCAAGTAAGTGTGTTTAGCGGTTTCAACCAGCCCGCCGACATCAGTATGGACGATCGTTACGAGGCACTTTGCGGAATCACAGAAGAAGAGTTATATTCTACCTTCGATGACCAAATCAAGGCAATGGCTGTAAGATATAAAGTATCTGAGGATGAGATGAAATACCGACTCAAGCGCAAGTTTGATGGTTACCATTTCAGCCCCAACATGCTCGACATCTACAACCCTTTCAGCATCTTAAATGCACTGAGTAAGAAGATTCTGAGTGACTTTTGGTTTCGCACCGGTTCGCCAACCTACTTGGTTCGCTTGCTTGCCCACTCCGACGAAAACCTCAACGAGTTGACAGGAAAGTATTATCCTACGAGCAGTTTTATCGACTACAAGGCAGATACCGAGGCACCATTGCCAATGATTTACCAGAGCGGCTATCTCACCATCAAGGATTGGAACATGGATACCGATTCCTATCTCTTGGATTTCCCGAACGATGAAGTAAAAGCTGGTTTCGTAACCATGGTGGCACTTGCAAAGACGATGAGCGAGAAAAAGCGACAGACGGATGGAAACTGAAGAAGACTCCCGAAAATTAAAGACATCATCATATCATAAAGCCACTTGGAATCCGTATCTTTATATGCTGATTCCAAGTGGCTTTTATTTATTTTCTAACGAGATGCAACTAAGCCACCTTCTTTCCTTGCTCATACAAGAAATTAGGTGCAAAGTCCACACCGTTATACCATTCCAACGTCCAATGAGTGAGACCAAACTGGATAAATTTATTTATATCTTTCAGTTCTTCCCGCTTATTGCCTTTCAACAATGGTAAGAAATCTACACGACGAGTCTCGCCATTACTAAATTTCAAATCCATCGTATAGTCCTTGATGTAATCTACATCAACAACTCTTATCAAATCTAAATCTCCCATAATTCTACTTATTATTTAAGAGGTTCTATTTTTACAATATCCTTACCATCCTGCAATCTTTGCCAATTTTCAGAAAGTTCAGCTTGGTGTAAGTCCATCCATTTAAAAACATCCTTCAAAACCTTTCGAGGCAATTCTCCTTTAACAATTCCATCTTTAATAGTTATGATTGCCTCATTGTCTCCATACCTTACATGGAAATGCGGAGGATTATGGTCATCACCAAACATCGCAATGATAATTCCGAAAAATCTACTTAATTCTGGCATAATTGTACTTTTTGTGCAAAGTTAAAGAATTATTTCGTTATATCCAAACTTTTATGGAAGTTTCTCGTGAGAGAAAATGAAATCTGTTCGATTTTCTTTCTACTTATATATAAACTTCGTTAGTAACACCATAACCCTATACAACATAAAATAGCGTAACACAACATGATAAACCAAAAGTACAGCTTCAAGCTAAACTTTATGAAAGAATCAACCTGTGCATATCCTTCCGATTTCAAAGCCAGTCGAAAGACCACATAATATAGATTTACCGAAATCAATAGGGTAAAAATAACCAAGGCAAAATACGGCCAATAAAAAGGGAAACGCCAAATTCTGAAGACCATATAAAAGTCCACATCACTCGTAAATGGCGCTAACGCTCCTATACCAGTCACCAAATACAAGAACTCATTTGTCCTTGCCATTTTCTTCAACAATCCAGAAAAGACTCTTGCCAGCAAGCATATTGCATTAAATACTCCCCAAATTAGAACAATTGATACTAAAAAACTATATATTGGATTTTCCAAATACCGATAATGCCAAGTTTCTGTTTTATACAGCATTGGCAAATTGACACCATATCCCATACACTTTTCCCAATGGTCTAAATACCCATGCCCATCAAGCAAGGAATTATATATAGGGCAAGCAATAACTATCCATGATGCTATACATCGGAACAAATACCCTATCATATAAGCAAAAAGCATCCCCACAAACAAAGAGCCTATTAGTCTCAAGCTCAAACATAGCAAAGAATAAACTTTCATATCATTCATCGAATCACTATCAGTATCATCATTATACCCCCAAAAATACCAAAAGAAGCCAATGCTATACATGCAACCAAATTAACGTTGTAATACAAAAAGTTATAAAGACAGAGCACAACAATGTCTTCCCTAAAAAATAACAGTTTTATTCATTCTTATCATAAGTAAGAAACTACCTATTCCTCATACCCTTCAAACGACATTTCCTTAACAAGTTTCCCATCCAAATCATAAACAGACACTATTGAGAATTTATCAAACTCTTCATCTGCATGCTGCCTAAAAGATAGGCAAATCGGCAAACCTTCTTCAGAAGTAAACCCTATGCACCCCCGATTAGATGGTAATAAAATCACCTTTTCTCCATTAGGATTAACTATAAAGCTATAGACTGGACTTAACGCATCAATAGTTCCGTTCACAATTATCAAACTGTCAACAAAAGGAAACAACTTAGCATCATTGATAGCAAAAACGGAATCTATGCCCATAGCTATTCCATGATTTTTATTCGGAGTATACCAAGTTAGGTCAGCCAAAGGATGCGAAGTGACTATTTCTTGAATATCCCCCTGGCTCTTATAGTATCTCCAAATAGTCACAACATCATCACTGAATACACTATCCTTTCCATGTACACTCTTAAACAGAATAGCATCAGCATCTTCATCTGAGACAACAGTATTAGCTGGCAAATGAAATTGCTCGATGATTTGACTTATCATTGCTTGCGAATACTTTCCATCCTTCACGTTTTCAAGTTTCACCTTGCCATGACCTTGTGCTGGTACCGCTTGCTTTACGTACCTCTCCACACAGCTAACACAAAGAAAGCACAACAGCATAGCTATCAAAAAATTACACTTTTTCATTTTCTTCCAACTTATGAGAGTTTAAATGATACAAAAGAACTTCCCTTATATCATCTGCAACATGATTAGCCAACTCTTCAAAGACTTTTGGACTAGAACCATTTGGCAAGTTGTCGATTTCATTCGCTTTGATAAGATTGTAATGAGGAATTTCAGGATGTTTATAATCATAGCGGTAGCCTCCAAATGTCAGAAACTCTGCATTCGGAACACCTATATCTTTCATACGATTGATTACATTGGTGCCAGCACCGCCAACACCAATGCATAATATCTTTATATTTTCAGAACCATTTTCCATATATAGTAACATCTATCATTATTGCCTGCAAAATTAATCAAAAATTTGATAAGTTGTATCTTCAAGCCTTGGCTTTTCATTCGCAAGGCTTGCCATTATCAACGCACTACTTATCTAACACCATTCGAAATCTTGAAATATGTTATCCTTAGCTTCCACTTTTAGCAACACATCCAATATCTCATTCATGGTACATAAGAGCACAGCCTTCAAGTCCTCCTCATTATCTAATGCTAAAAGAAAGCTAACAAGTTCTTTGACTTTTACGCTATTGCAATTCACGGAAGTTTCCAAAATTTCTTTCTCAAACTCCGCCAAAGATTTATCTGTCTTAGGGATACCTACAATATACTTCAACTCTTCATCCTCTCGGAGGATTTCCTTATAAAGAAAAGAATTGACAGCATACATCTTTCGAGGAATATAAGCCTCAAACAACTTTCTTACAAATTGCTTGTTTTCCAACCAAATTCGAATCGCATGTTCTTCCCTAAGACCATCTATTAATTCCAAAAGTTGTTTTACCGATTTATTTCCACAAAACTCAGCTGGATTAAACATTATTATAGTCAATCCTTCTTCTGCTTGCTCAATACAAGAAGCTCCAACTATGTACTCTACATTTTCTATCCCATGCACTTGAAACACCTTTCCTACAGCTTGGACAAAAGCCTCAGCATTATTTGCATCTATACATTTACCATTGAGATAAAGTATCATTGCAGGCCATCTTGCTGTAGCATCATAGAACGCAGACAAACCACCTAACTCCCGAAGCAATTCTTCAGGAGTTTCGTAATGAATTGATGCTTGGAAAGCAAAGTCTGCCACTCCATACTTTTGCTCCAAACGCTTATAATCCCCTATATGAAGACTTATCACAGGATTATCTCCTATTAGGGACAAATACAAGTCCTCAAAATTATTGTTTATCACTTTTACTTGCATAACAAGGCTACTAACAAAAGCATTTTATTTGCAAGCCACACTGTACCGACATTGACACAGCGTGGTCTTATTTTTCTTTAATGAGGGAATTGATTTTGATTCAACTCACAATCAACATAATCGCCTTCATGGGAAATTTCCGAGACCTTTAGTCCAAAAATCTCCATAGAACTACTTATTGTGCGATAATGACTATCCAAATAACAACCATATATGGCAACAGAATCTATCCAACCATCTGAATTTGGATAGAAATCAAAATTATTCACCAAACGACCGTTCTGTTCTTGATGAATTCTTACCATTCCCTCAGAAGATGCAAATATAGTGGTTTCAACACCTGCATAAATAGGTGCATTTCTCATAGTCTCACAAAGTTGCGCTAATACTCTCTTGCAAGACTCATTCATACTTTTTCTTGAACCAAATATTCCAAACATAATCTTTCCTTTATTATATTACACTTCAACAAACTTATCAACCGAAAATGGCAATAGCTTCTCGAACTTAGCACGAGAACCTTTTGGTATTCTTATTTCCTTAAGATTATCACATTTGTCAAATACTCCAGACCCCATTTCGATGATAGTATCAGGAATATAGACCCACTCTAACGAGTCACAGTTTTTAAATGCGTAACTACCTATCTTTTTGACAGAGTTTGGAAATTCAACATTAAGTACATTGTAACAATTCTCAAAAGCCTCCGCTCCTATATATACTAAAGACTTTGGCAAATCCAACCCTTGCTTAGTTTTAAGTTGCTTGCAGCCATAAAAAGCTAAAGTACCAATATACTTTAAGGCTTGAGACCATACCACATCCTGTATATTCGAACCATAAAAAGCACTATTACCTATAGCCACAACACTATTTGGCATATAGATATTTCTACGACGTTGCACTCCTTTGGTATTAAATGCGTTATCACAAACGGCTACAGTTCCTTCCTTTATTTTATACTCAACAACCGCTCCTTTTGCTGCATCCTGTGCATTAAAGACAACATCCGACACCCCCTTAACCAATCTATTACTTTGAGAATAATCAATGCCATCATCATTGGTAAGCAACTTTTCAAAATCTCGAAATGAAACTTGGCACAACTCAGCAAGTTCTTGCTCCGTCATCTCCCTTGCCTTTTCTCCGAGACCATTCACAAAGTCTCGAAGCTGCTCTATGGACTGTATTTTATAAATCAGCCCATTATACTCTAAATATCCATTTAACTCTTTCATAACTTCATTTATATTTCTTGTATTTATTGGCTATGTCAATCCACATTCCATGTAGCTTCTGGACATCCTTCAAATGCATCATCTATGACATCATCACTGTATCCATTATAGTAACCATATTTTTCTCCAGATGTACCATAATCGTCCCATTCGTTATAATAATCATCCTCATTATAAGACTCATCAAATTCATCAGTATCGTCTTCTATACTATCCATAAATTCTTGAAGTTGCTCGACAGATTGAATTTTGTGAATTTCCCCATCATACTCCAAATATCCATTCAAATTACTCATAATCATTTCAATTAATCATTATAATCCATAGCAAGTCTAAGCCCTACGAAACCTCGTTTTGAACCAGGTTCCAAACAATCTCGATGAGCCGTCCTACAATCTGCGGGATAACCATAGAAGCCACCACCTCTGATAATTTTTCTTTCACCCTGTTTGCACCCTTTAGGATTCACCAAAGGCTTAGAACTATAATCACACTTCCAATCAGAGCACCACTCATCTACATTTCCACTCATATCGTAAATTCCCAATTCATTAGGCTTTTTATGCTTCACCTCATGAGGGTGCCAATCACTATTTTCACTATACCAAGCCACATCTGCGACTTTCCAACTTCCACTATACTGAGTCACATTACTTTTCACACCTCCTCGTGCAGCAAACTCCCATTCTGCTTCTGTCAAAAAGCGAAAATGCTTATTAGTTATGAGATTTAGTTTATTGATAAAGTCTTCTGCATCCCACCATGAAATATTTTCAACAGGAGCCTTAGGATTTTTCCAAAGCGAAGGATTTTCTCCCATGACAATCTCCCACAAACTTTGAGTTACTTCAGTTTGAGAAACATAAAAAGTATTTATAGAAACTTGATGGGTAGGAATTTCATCACTACTTCTGCGTTTTTGTTCAGAGGTGTTCCCCATTGTGAAAGTTCCTCCTTGAACTCCCATCATTACAAATCGCACACCTTTAACATCATAAGTTATACTATCCTTAGGAATTGATGTCTTTACTTTTCCTTCAAGTTCGTCAATTCCTACAACAACATATTTTTGTCCATTCACATTCAAAGAGCAAATCTGTAATAATACCAAAAATAAGAAAAACTGTCTCATACAAACAATCATTTAGTAAAATTCAATTAATCTATCTGGATTCACGAAACGGAATGCTACTTTTGCTACCTTTTGGTCAATAGTAAAGACATTTCCGATAATAGGCTCATTCGCTACATACTTCTTTTTCTTTCGAGAATATCCCATAACCATTCCTATTGCCCAAAGTCCCGAGTCATTTATGTTTGACTCTTCTGCATTGATATAAAACACAAGGCGGTCATCATTTGTGATACAATTGTCAAACTCAAACTTTGATAGGATTTTCTCTGGAATTGGATTATTACGCAATTCTACCGTTATTAGTCCAGCTTTAGTAAAGATTCCACCATTATGCTGTTTGAAACGAATCTCAAAATGCACTTCGCCTTGTGATACAAGTTTTCCATCGACATACTCCTCATATCGATCTACGGGAAAAGGAAACTCCTTAAATGTAAGAGTTTGAAAAATAGGCCATCTATCCATAGGGTCTTAAGATTATTAACGCTGTAGGCTGCCTTTACAGCGATGATTACGCTTGTTGCATATATGCACAAAACGTGGAGCCAGCCCTGTCACTCGTTCCACTGTAGAAAGGCCTTCGCATTGCCCTGATTGTCGAAACGAGCAACGTCAAATCTCATGCAACATTCAAAATGACAAGAAATTATGCGTAAATGCTAATATATACAGCATATAGCAGGCATTTGATAAAGTGTGTATTTTGTTATTTGTTTGTTACTTTACCATTTGATTTTATTATTTATCATAGTTAATGGTTCGTAATTGGTTCTTGTTTTGGGTAACAAATCCGATTATTTTTCGTATCTTTGCACCGTGAGTAACAAATCTCGCAAAATGACAATAAGTAGAATAAATAACAAAGTAACA
>OIYQ01000585.1_pt1 | contig 14844 bp, 19 predicted proteins | sample 1588311 | NCBI WGS metagenome assembly OIYQ01 (sample SAMN03283244) | human gut metagenome | biome: human-associated habitat; material: feces | host: Homo sapiens | place: Peru | collected 2012
GCTATTTCAACGGTATATCGCAGGATTTTTCTTGGAGCTAGTGACAGGAGTTGAACCTGCAACCCACTGATTACAAAATAGTCTTATTACGAGTTTGACCGTTTTTGAATGTTCTATTTTGTATAGAATCACCGTACTTTTTGTGTCCGTTCGTTCACCTTCGTATTAGCGCTTTTTCGGTCAATAAGGCACAAATAAGGCACTTTCCGGCAATTGTGCCTTACAGTGTCCACGGTGGACACCTGAGCCGCCCAGAACAGCAGACAGAAAGGAAACAGCCCACAGGCCCGGCGGGGTTCTTCCGCGCTTCCTGTGGGCTGTATTGCGTCTTTGGACGTGTTATGCGTGGCTCTTTTCCCGGATACGGTCAAACACACCCGTCAGGGCCTCCGCCGCTGCTGCATCTGCCGAACGGATGAACCCGGCGTAAATGTCCGTGGTGGTGCTGGTCTTGGCATGGCCCAGACGGCCCGACACGGTGGTAACAGGCACATGGGCCGCGATCAGCAAGCTGGCGTTGGTGTGACGCAGGCTGTGGAAGTGTACCGCCGGGAGGTTATGAGCAGCCAGGAACCGCCCGAACCACGTTGTCACGTCGTCCGGGTCCATTGGTGCGCCGTTCCACTTGGTGAAAAGCAGGTCGTTTTCTACGCGCTTCCCCTCGATCTCCACCCGGCGCACCCACTCGGAGCCAATTTTGAACCGTTCTGCCTTTTGGTGCTGGCGGTATTCCTGCAAGAGCTGCACACAGTCCGGCCCGACTTTCACACACCGCCGAGAGCGCTTTGTTTTGGGCGGGTTGAACACCGTACCTTTGCCCGGAATGTGCTGCAAGGTGCGTTCAATTGAAATCGTTCCCACGCCCATGTTGATATCGGACCACCGCAGGGCGCATATCTCGCCCCGGCGGGCACCCGTGAGCAGAGCAAGCTGTGTGATAACGCTGTACTGTGTGGGCGCGTCCTGCAAGGCTTCCAGCAGGCGCACAACGTCTTTTTCTTCCAGCGCCCGCACGTCCACTTCCTGCGCCTTTGGGGCTTCTGCGCGCTTGCACGGGTTCTCTGCTACAAGCCCCCACTGCACAGCCTTGGTGAACACGCTGGACAGCATCCGGTGATAATGCTGCACCGTGTTTCCGTTGAGCCTGCCGCCTGCCTTGCTATGCTCTATAAAGGCCTTGGAAAGGGGCAGCCCGGCGGCGCTGGCTACCTTTTCAGCAGTTGCCCGGCTGACGTTTCCGCCTCTGTACAGTGTCGCCATTGTCCGCTCGGACACTCCAGCCGCCTCCGCGATCTGGCCGCGTCTGCCCTTTGGCAACTGTTCCAGCAAGGCCGGAACCGCAGTATAGGCGCTATCTTCCCGCACACCCTGCTCTTCGAGGTTGGAATAAAAAGCCATCAGGTGCGAGGGCTTGATCTGGCACACCTTGAGTTGCCCCAGACCGGCAGAAATGCGCGGTACAAGCCGCCGATAGTCGTACACAGTCTTGGGCTTGAGCTTCTTTTCGGCATACTCGGTGAACCAGCGCTCTATCAGGTCGTCCACCTTCATGGACGCATCCAGCGAAATGCCGCTGCGCACTTCCCGTTCAAAGGCATCTGCCTGCCGCTGCAATTCCTTTTCCAGCTTCTTCCCGGTCAGCCCCGGCGGGGGAGTGAAGGTGCGATTGACCAACACTTGACGGCCTAACCGGTCGTAACCATTGGAGACCCGGATGCAGTAGGAGCAAGTGCCGTCTTTCTTTGTGCGCTTTATGATCTTTGCCATAGCTTCACACTTTCTCTGCGGGGTCAGCTTCACCGGGGTCATCTGGGGCGAGATCATCCCCGGCGGGGGCTTCATCCACATCGTTTTCTTCTCTTCGTTGATATTTTGGAATCTGAGCGAGTTCTTCTAATCGTTCAACGGCTGTTCGCTTTCCAGTTGCGTTCATAGCATCCATAAACTGAATGACTCTTTGAATTTCTCTAGGCAACGCACTTGCAACTTCCATTACGTCAGATGCAGCCGTACCATACCGTCCACTATCTGCAACTGATTTCAACCACTCTTCAGATACCGCATATTTTTTTACAATTGACGGAATCACATGATAAGCCCACATTTTTTCAGCTTCTTCTGTGATTGGTTCAGCATTGTCTTTTTGGTCTAATTGAATCCCACTGAGAAGCTCAATGTATGTCGCTAAATCACGAAGTGCATATTGTTCCGGCGTCCATGAATCATCATTACAAAACCATTCAGGTAATTCATCAAACACCTCTGCTACATTTTGTAAAACTTTTTTTGTTGGTTTCAATTCGCCAGCTTCATATTTTTGGATAATTTTAGCTTCTATTCCTATCCTTTCAGCAAGATCTTGTTGTGTCATTCCTTCATACTTTCTCCAATATCGAATATTGTCTCCCACAGACATCGGAGAAGCAAGACTGTTGTCCAATTCTGCTGGGCTACATTCTAAAGCTTCAGCAATTTTTCGGAGCGTTTCAATTTTAGGCTTTCTTATGCCTCGTTCATATTGACTTATATTTTGTGAAGTCGTTCCTACCATTTTTGCAAGCTGAGCCTGTGTTAGCCCTGCAGATTCTCTCATCTTTTTGATTCTGGCCGCTATGCTATCATTTTTCACTTGCAGTCACCTCTTTTTTTATAATATCACACTCAGGCAAAAAACTCAAAAGAATTTTTTGCTTATCCATTGACTAATTCATATGAGCGAGTATAATCAAATTAGAAATTCTTTTGAGTTTCAGAAGGAGGTGACAACAAATGCGTGTTGATCGTGTAAAACTCATTGCAGAGATGGCCCGGCGGGATATGAAGGTGCAGGAGCTGGCAGACAAAGCAACCGTATCTCGTGCAACTGTAACCGCCTTGCGTGGTGGTAAGTCCTGCAATGAAAATTCCATCCGCCGGGTTGCTCAGGTTTTGGGCCTGCCCTTAGAGAGTCTACTTGAGGGTGTCGAAAAGGAGAAAATTTCATGATTCATGTTGTCAGAGACTACTTTTTGAATATTGACAAGCAGAGCGGAGGCTGTTACACCGTCGGAAAGGTCCAATCTTGCGTTTCTGAGCGCGTTTTACTGAGTCGGCCAAGATACTACCCTACCTTAGCCGTTGCCGTGGCTTCTACCGCCGAAATCGCCCTGCGTGACGCTATCGCCGCCGGGGAGGTGCAGACCTTGCAGGGGGCTGTACAGGAATTGCGCTGCATCCGGGACGAAATCATAGCCGCTGTGGGCGGTAAGGGGGTGTAAAGCGTGGAAAATGCTATGAGATTTCGAAGTTATCCACAGATGGCCACGGTCAAAAAAGCTGCTGACGTTTTCGGAGTGTCTCCAAGTTACCTGCGCAGGCTCTGCAAGGCCGGGAAGATTATCTTCGTCAATACCGGGCACGTCTGGTTGATAAACCTTGATAGCCTTGCCCGGTATTTTGAGGCAGGCGACCCCGGCCCGGCGGGGCAGGATGAGACAGTGGGCGGTATCCGCCGGGTTGAGCCCAATGGGCCGAATTGGGGGCGTTGCAGTGGCGAATAAGAGAATGTTTTCCGTGGACGTGACCGAGACAGACGCCTTTTTGGAAATGCCACTGACCGCACAGGCGTTGTACTTTCATCTTGGGATGCAGGGTGATGATGATGGTTTTGTATCAAATCCGCGCTCTATTGTGCGGGTGTCAGGATGCAGCGAAAGCGATTTGGTAACATTGGCAAAATCTGGCTATATTATCACATTCCGTTCCGGCGTAATCGTGATAAGTGACTGGAAAGTGAACAATAACCTCAGAAATGACCGATACAAACCGACCACGTTTCAAGATGAGCGTTCCATGCTTTCCGAAACAGCGAATAAACGCTATATTTTGAACGGTGGCAACCAAGTGGATACCAATGGTATACCAAGCGACAACCAAATGACGCCCCAACCTAACGTAACCCAACGTAACCCAACCCAACGTAGCAGTAGTAGTAAGGCTGCCGCTGCTGCCGGAATTTCCAATTCTCGCACAGACCCAGACCTTTCAAAAATCGTCCAGCAATACGAACAGGTCATTGGAGGATTTCCGCTGTCTGCGCTGGACAAGTTGCAGAGCTACCGCAGTTCTATTCCCACGGATGTGATCTGCAAGGCCTTCGACGAAGCTGCCGAGAGCGGGCACAGGTCTTGGAAGTACGTCAACGGCATCTTGAAGAGCTGGCAGGCCGATGGAGTCCGCACACTTGGAGATGTTGAAACCCGGCGGGATGCACGGAAAAAGGCCAAGGAACCCGCCGGAGAGGACTGGCAGAAGATGGAGGTGCTGCGGTGAACGTCCAAAAAGTGCTTCTTGGCACCCTGCTGGTACAGCCGGAGCTTGCTTCTTATGCCCTGCCTGTACTGGACATCTCCGACTTTGCGCCAGATGTACAGCCCATCTTTGCCGCCCTGCAAGGCTTCTGGATATCCACAGGCATATTGGACACCGTGCAGATTTGCACACGCTATCCTGCCCAGAAAGCCGCTGTTATGGGCTGCGTCGAGGAATATTCCGCCGAATGCGTCCGGCCAACACGTTCCAACGTGGAAGCGTGGGTGCGCATCGTGCAGGAACAAGCGGCCTTGAACCGTTTTCAATCCCTTGCTCTGGAATCTGCAAACGCTGCGTATGATGATCTGCCCGAACTGTACAGCCGGATGGGCGAAACGCTGACGATCGGCAAAAATAGCCCGGATTTTCAATCCATTGGAGAACTGACAGAAGAGTACATCCGCAACAAAGACAAGGCTCCACAGTACATTCCAATCGGGATTCCTGTGCTGGACAAGCACCTGCATCTTTCACCGGGCAACCTGTTCATCATCGGCGGCAGGCCGTCTGCCGGTAAAACCGCCCTGTCCCTGCAAATGGCTTGTGAGCAAGCCCGGCGGGGCTTCCGGGTGTGCTATTTCAGTCTTGAAACCGACCCAGACACCTTGACCGCCCGCATCATTGCAAACCGTCTGGCGGTTCCTCTGGCGGACGTAAAAGCCAAGACCGTGCCGCAAGCAGAGCTTGACCGCCTTGCAGAGCTGCACAAGCTGCCGCTGTTCATCCGCTCTGCCTCTGGCCGGGGCGTGGGATGGGTGAAAGCACAGGCCCAGAGGATGAAAGCACAGGTTGTTTTTATCGACTATCTGCAACTGCTGGCAGACGGCAAGGCCAAAGACCGTTATCAGGCCACCACAGGAATTTCTATCGCCCTGCACGAGCTGGCACAGACCACCGGCATCCTTGTGGTTGCCTTAGCCCAGCTGAACCGCAATGCTGACCGCATTGTTCCATCTACTGCCGATCTGAAAGAGTCCGGCCAGCTGGAACAAGACGCAGACGCGGTTTTGCTTCTGGTCGAAAAGGTTGTCACCAATGACGGCGGGGAGTCCTTCCAAGCCAGCCTTGCCAAAAACAAGGACGGCCTGACCGGCACAATTCCCATCTGGTTTGACAAAGAGCGGCAGCGCTTTTTAGAAATCGACGCTAGGAGGTGAAAACGCATGAAAGAGATTGACCCCAACAAGCCCATCAAGCGTACACTGTACCAGTACGACGCCCAGCGGGCCGAATATCTCGCAGGCATCCGCCGGGCAATGGATAATACTTCGCTGCCACTGGCCTACTTGCAGACCGTATACCATCTGTTCAAAGATTATATGCACAGCTGACAGCCCAAAAGTGTCCGCAGTGGACACCTAAACCCCATCCACCCGGCAGGGCAGTCAAACAACACTTCTGCATCAAAGTGCAGCACAGAAAATGGAGGATAATACCATGAGCGACCACAACGCATTTCACGTCATATCGAACATTCAGACTGATTTGTATATTCTGCGCGGCATCTCCAAGCTTGTTTTAGCCATGGAGACCGCCATGGAAAAGGGCGAGGATGACCCCGCAGTATTCTTCCCCGGCCTCTTTGCGATTCACTGCCAGCTGGATGATTTTGAGAGGGAGATTGACAAAGAGTGTCAATCTTACTTCGAGTGCCTGCAAAAAGATAAAGCCACAGAGAATCAGGACGAGCTCTTGTCTGTATTGAAAGAGAAGCCAGAGCTTGTGCCTACTCTGCTGAAGCTCCTGAAAAAAGACCCTCAGGAAGCACACCCGGCGGGCTGATGAAAAAGCCCAGTACCCCCGTCCCCAAAAAATAACGGCTTCGCTCGTTGGCCTTACTCGTGGTGTCCCCTGACAATCCCGCCAGCCTCGTGCGCCTGTGCACGCGCGTGAATGTCCGTCATTCTGCACAAACATCCTTACTGAACGACCCCCGCCCGGCACTCACAATGTCGCGCGGGGGCTTGTTGCCGCCTGCTCATTTTTATCATGATAAAATTTCATCAAACGTCCTGCTTGGCAGATTTTCGCGCTATCTATCCATATTCCGCCGGGAAAACCTGATGCAAGCCACGGCACCCCGCGACACAGGACGGCACTCCGTGGCACCAGATGCAAAGAGATTCCACGTTATTCCAAATGGGCGTAGGGATTCCCGCTCATCAATGCTGCATCCCGCTGCACCGCTGTTCACGTTCGCCCCTCTTGAAATATAGCCCCCTCCATGGTTTAATGCAGGCACACAGAGAGCGACACACATCGACCAGAAGGAAAAGAGGTGCATTGCTTGAATAATACGATCCGCTATCCGAACATGGGAACCGTTAAGAAAGCCGCTGAAATCTATGGATTGTCACCGTCCTATATCCGGCGGCTTTGCAAGACCGGAAAAATCCGGTATGTGAATGCCGGGCGCGGCTGGCTTGTGAATCTGGACAGTCTGGCCCGGTACTTTGAGCAGGGCGACCCGCCCCCGACAGAGCAAAGCCAGACCGCCCACGGCGTCCGGCAGATCGGATGATGAACACACCCGGGAGCACACCGAGAACGTACACCCCGCCCGGCGGCGAGGTGTAACACACTAGACTTTCACGGAAAGTCGTGTGCTCTTGCAGAGGGCCTAGTGCTTGCAAGCAGGGCAGACGTATATACAATACGCTGCTCTTGCAAGCAATGGCCCTGTACATACACGGTCCCTTGCGTTGCAAGAACTTGTTGGGAAGAATCCCAAACCCACGGATCTGCACCCGCTGGATGCAGGCTATTAGAGCGAAAAGAGGTCAAGACCCGCTTCATCAGGCCTTGACCTCTTTTTTTGATTCTATTCACCGGGCGTTATGCTGCACAATCCGGGAAGTTCACCACGGTGATCTCTGCCACGGCCTTTTCGACCGTCTGCAAGATGTGCTCTATCTTCTCCACCGTGTCAGCTGACAGAACGACCTCGCCGCACTGTTCGCACTTCAGGCAGGGTACGTTCTTGATGACCACGACGCAGTTCTTCAGCTGTACGGTGTGAATAGTTGTACTGGGCTTCATTTCGCCCTTGCAGAAAAAGCAAGTCATGCTCATTCCCCTTTCTTTCTTCTTTGGGTAAAGGTTTCGTTCCAGTGGTCGAGATCAGGCCAATAGGCCGTCAGAATCCACAGAGCACCCTCATGAATGCCGCACACAACGTGCAGCCAACGGCCTGCCAGATTGACGCCCAGCACCAAACAGGACGGACAGCGGTAATCATCCGGGCGGTATTCGATGATCTTCCCGCTCTGGATGGCCTGCCGGATGTCTGCCAGCAAAATGCCGCGCTCATAAAGCCGGGCTTGTGAATGGGCGGTCAGGAAGATTTGCCCGCCGCTGGCTAGTGTGCGCAGGTTCTCTATTGTCAACTCCATCAAGCGCATTCCTCCCCGGCGGGTTCGCCCTTTGGCACGGGGTGTTCTTTCAAAAACTGTTCTGCCGCCTGTTTCAGTACAGCGTTGGGCGTGGTTCCTGCCGCTGTACAGGCTTCCCGGAACTGGGCCGCAAAATCCTTGCGCACCTTGCAGCCTAAAATCATCATGTTGGCCTTGTCCCACTTGGCATTTGCTTTTTTCTTCGCATCAGACAGCATATTCAACCTCTTTTCCGGTGGGGATATTGTTCAAAATCTATACTTCCCCATGCTTATTATAGCACTTTTAGCTCTTGTTGAACAGTGTAAAAGTGCACAATATTCACGGTTTAACATTGTCTACTCTGTCAATGGATTCTGTCTTTCCATTGCGATATACTGTATACGGAGAAATAGAGAATATTGCAAATTGCTCTACTGCCTCTGCCATGGGAGGAAATTTCTGATCGCTCTGGCGTTCCCATCTGTCCAGCGCCTATTTCTACACCGTTCCACCCGCTGAATGAATACGCTGCCGCGTATTTGCTCCGCCGGGTGGTTTTCTTTTGCCCACCGTTAGAGCACTCCGACAAGGCATTTTTTGAACAACAAGGCACAAACAAGGCACATTCTGATGAATTTGCAACGCATACAAAAGCAAAAATCCCACGATACACACCGCTATTTCAACGGTATATCGCAGGATTTTTCTTGGAGCTAGTGACAGGAGTTGAACCTGCAACCCACTGATTACAAATCAGTTGCGCTGCCATTGCGCCACACTAGCGAAGACTACCAGAATAGTATACCACCAGCGGGCGGGTTTGGCAAGGCTGATTTTTTGATTTCCGGGTTTGTTTGCGGGCCGGTGTTGCCGCCGCAGGCAGACGGTCTGCTCACTGCGCCGCAAGGGCCTGCTGGATCTTGGCAAAGTCCTCCAACGTCAGGGCTTCGGGGCGGATGCGGGCATCGAACCCGGACGCTTCAATGGCGGCGATGACCGACTCCTTGGAGCGGCCAAGGCCGCTGGCGATGGCGTTGGCGGCGGTCTTGCGGCGCTGCCCGAAAGCTGCGCGGATGAGGGCAAAGTAGCCGTCCTCATCTTCTACCTGCACTGCGGGGGTGGGGCGGATGTCCATCCGGACCACAGCGCTGGTCACCTTGGGGGCCGGGTAGAAGCTGCCCGGCGCGGCGGTGAACATCATCTTCGACTTTGCGTAGTAGCTCACCGCGCAGCTGATGGCGCTGGAAGCGCGGGTGCCGGGGGCTGCGGCCAGGCGGTCGGCGGCCTCCTTCTGGACCATGACGGTCAGGCTCTCCACAGGCAGGCGGTCGCCCAGCAGCTTCATGACGATGGGGCTGGTGATGTAATAGGGTAGGTTGGCGCAGACGGCCACCGGCATTCCGGGGAACTCCTCCTCGATGAGAGCGCGGAGGTCCACCTTGAGCACATCGTTCATGACCAGCTTGAAGTTGTCCACACCGGCCATCGTCTCCTCCAGCAGGGGCGGCAGACGCTCGTCCACCTCAATGGAGACGACCTTTGCGGCGCGCCGGGCCAGCTCGCGGGTCAGCACACCGATGCCGGGGCCGATCTCGATGACGCCATAGCGCTGATCCACGCCGCTGGCGTCCACGATCTTGAGGGGCAGACCGGGGTTGATGATAAAGTTCTGGCCAAAGCCCTTGGACAGGGCAAAATCATATTTCTCGCACAGGGCGCGGACGTAAGACAGGTCGGTCAGCTCCGGCATAAGTTCCATCCTTTCTTCGGGCAAAAAGGCCTCCGGCAGGAGCGCCGGGGGCCTTTGCGGTATCTGGTTTCGTTTATTCTGCGGTGGAAGAGGCCGTTTCCTCGCTGGAAGCGGCACTTTCGGCGGCGGTCTCACTGGACGCAGCGGCCTCCGAAGAAGCCGCCTCGGCAACCACGCTGTCGGCTGCGGTGCTGTCGGAAGCAGCTTCGCTGGAAGCTGCCTCGTTGACGCCGCTGACGGTGGTGGTGCCGCTCATCTGCTGCGCCGTGCTGACGGCGCGCTGGATCTGCGGGTCATTCTCAACGGTGTAATCGTAATACGCGGTCTGCTCATCCGCCGTCAGCGGGCGGTCCACATCCACGCTCAGGCCGGTGCCGTCGAAGCAGCTGCCGTCGCCGCAGATGAGCTTTGCCACGGTGATGACCACGGCACTGCCATCGGAAAGGCGCTGAGGGCTGCTCTGGATGGTGCCCTTGCCCATCGTGGTGGTACCCACCAGGCGGGCACCGTTCAGGGTGCGCAGACTGCTGGCGAACAGCTCGGCCGCGCTGGCGGTGCTGCCATTGACCAGGCAGACCATGGGCAGGCTGACATACGAGTCGCCGGTGCTGCTGCCCAGCACGGTGCGGCTGCCGTTCTGATCCTCGGCATAGGCCAGCGTCCCCTCCGGGGCCACGAGGTCGATGCAGCTGAGGGCATCCTCCAGCAGGCCGCCGCCGTTGTCGCGGAGGTCGAAGACCAGGCTCAGGGCATTGTTGGCGCTCAGGCTGCGGATGGCGTAGTCCAGCTCACTGGGGGTAGAGGCATCGAACTGGCGGATCTTGATATAGCCCACATTGCCCTGCAGCATCTGGAAATCCACCGTTGTGGTCGAGTAGCCGAAATGGGTCAGGTCTACGGTGTGCTCGGTCGCCTCGCTGTCCAGCCAGGTCACATTGACGCTCGTGCCGGACTCGCCACGCAGGCGAGTCTGGATGGCATCCACACCGCTCAGGCTCTTGACATCGGTGCCGTCCACGGCGGTGATGTAGCAGCCCACCGTGATGCCGGCCTCCTTGGCCGGGGATTCGTCGTAGACCTTGGTCACCTTGGCGTAGCCGGACTGGTCCACGGCCAGTTCCACGCCGATGCCCAGCAGGGTGCCGTTCTGGGCGTTCATCAGGTCCGTGTATGCGGAGGCCGTATAATACCGGGCGTATTTGTCGCCGGTGCCCAGCAGATAGCCTGCGGTCAGGCGGTCGTACAGGGTGGTCTCGTCGATCTGGTAATAATCGTTGCTGCGGACGTAGCGGTCCACCTCGGCGATCTTATTGTACATGCTCTCCTTTTCCTTCACGCTGGAAACGGTGCTGTCGAACAGGCGCATCGCCACCAGCATCGTGATGGAAAAGGTCACCGTCATGGCAAGGATCACGATGCTGACCGCCATGCCAACAGAGATTTTGCGATTCATTGTGTGGTTTCCTCCTCGGTCAGACCAGCAGCATCACGACCACGCTGCCCAGCAGAGAGAGGGTGAACACCCCTGCCAGGATCAGGCAGCCCCAGCGCAGGATGCGCTTGCGTTTTTCTTCGTTCATAGGACCGAACGGCCTCCTTTGATACCATCAGGAATTATCTTATGGGAATATAACTTCTAGGATTCACGGCATTGGCCTTGGAACCGCCCTTCCAGACTTCGAGGTGGAGGTGGTTACCGGTGGAGTTGCCGGTGCTGCCCACATAGCCGATGATCTCGCCCTGCTTGACATATTTGCCCGCAGAGGTCGCCACCGAGCGCATGTGGCCGTACAGTGTGCTGTACTGGTTGCCATCCGACATCTTGCCGTGGTAGATGATGACATAGTTGCCGTAGCCGCCGCTGGACCAGCCCGCCACCTGCACATAGCCGCTGGCTGCGGCATAGATGGGCGTCCCGGCAGGGGCCGCAAAGTCGGTGCCGGCGTGGAGCTTGTTCACGCCCGTCACCGGGTTCTTGCGCCAGCCGTACTCGCTGGAGATGCGGGTATAGCTCTTGAGGGGGCAGATAAAGCCGGTGAAGCTCAGCTGCGGCTTGGCCGCAGCCGCCTGGGCGATGAGCTTCTGGATCTCCTTCTTGACCGCCTCATAGTTCATCTCATCCGACTCGATGGCTGCCTGCGCATCCTTCTGGGCCTGCTGAGCTTCGGCTGCGCTCATCTTGGCGGCAGCGACGCTGGAGTTCAGCTCCTTCTGCTTTGCGCTCATCTGGTTGTTCTGTGCATCCAGATCTGCCTTTTTGCTCTGCAGGTCTGCCTTCTGCGTCTTCAGCTCCGCTCTCTGCTCTTCGAGCTGGAGCTTGTCGTTTTCCAGCGCTTCCTTCGCGTTGCGCATATTGGTCAGGATCTCGGTATCCTTGACCGAGATGTCCTGCAATGCTTCATTGAAGGTCAACAGCTCATACAGGTTGGTGACCGAGGAGAGCATCGCCACGCTGCCGCCCTCCCGCAGCTCCTGCATGGCGGCCATGTGGCCCTTGAAGGCGCTCCACTGGGCGTCGATCTCGCCCTGCTTGGCGGCGATTTCCTCCTGCTTGGCGGCGATTTCCTGCTCCTTGGTGGCGATCTCCTGCTCCTTGAGGCCGATGCTGTTCTGCACCTGAGCGATCTGCGTTTTGAGCACACTGATCTGCCCCTGGACCACCGTGACCTTTTCCTTCAGTTCGGATTCCAGAGCCTTGGCGGCCTGTTCTTTCTTTTTGGCGTCGGACAGCTCTTTTTTGTGCTGCTCGATGGATTGGCTCAGCTTGTTCAGCTTGTTCTGCAGGCTGGACATGCTGGTCGCCGCCGCGGCCGGGTAGACCGAAACGGTCAGCAGCAGGCAGGCCATGGCCAGAAACAGGCTGGCCGCCCGCATCGCGCGGCCGGGGTGGCGGCTGGGTCTTGCGTGGGCGGGGCGGTGATACAGCCGGAACCCGGCCGAATGTTTTGCTTTCATCGCGGTCTCCCCCTTCGCTTACACATTCAGGTGCTTGCGGATGGAGAACATGCTTCCCAGACCGCCGATGAGCGCACCCGCCGCCAGACTGTAGAGCAGGATCGTCTGCCAGACGTTCTCCACCGGAACGAGGGCCGCACCCATGAGCATCTCCCACAGGCCGCCGAACGTGCCGGATACCTGCACGATGTAGTAGTAGCCGCCGATACTCGCCGCCGAGGTGATCGCGCCGGAGATAAGGCCCATGGTCAGGCCCTCGATGAAGAAGGGCAGCGTGACCATGGCGTTGGTCGCGCCCACATACTTCATGATCTCGATTTCCCGCCGCCGGGCGAAGACGCTCAGGCGGATGGTGCTTCCCACCGTGATGATGCTGACCGCCATCAGAACAAGGATGATGATCTGCCCGCCCTTGGTCACGGCCCGCTGGATCTCCACGAAGGTGTGCGTCATCTCCACCGGCGCCGAGACACTGTACACGCCGGGGATGGTCTGGAAGGTCTGGCTGATGGAAGCCATCTGGCTGAGGTCGCTCAGCGAGACCCGGTAGTTGGCCTTGAAGGGGTTGTCGTTTTCAAATTCGTCCAGCAGGGAGGCATAATCCGACAGGAAGCCTTTGTAGGCATTCAGGGTGTCCTGCTTGGACATGAACTGCACCCCGCTGACGCCGGGGGTGGAGGTGATGCGCTCGCCCACAGCGGCGGTGGTAGCATCGTCGGCCTCCGGATCCACGAAGACGACCATCTCGTTCTGCTGACCCAGATAATTGACCATGCTGTCCACATTGACCTCGGCCAGGTTTGCAAAGGTGTTCAGCGTCATGCAAACGCTCAGGGAAGCGATGCAGGCAATGGTCATAGCCCAATGCTTGCCCAGGTTGCGCACACCGCGCCGGGTCAGGAATGCAAAGGTGGAAGGTTTCATACCAGTGCCTCCTTTCCGGTCTCCAGTGTGATCTCGCCGGTCTTCTCCAGGCTGTCCAGCGGCAGCGCCAGATCCGGCTCTGCCTCCCGGTCGGCCGGGATGTCGGAGACGATGCGGCCGTCCTTCAGGGTCACGACCCGCCGGTGGAAGCGGTGGACCAGCTCGTGTTCGTGGGTGACGACCAGCACAGTGATGCCCATACCGCTTACTCGCTCCAGAAGTTCCATCATCTCAAGGCTCAGTTCGGGGTCGATGTTGCCGGTAGGCTCGTCCGCGATGACGAGCTTGGGCGCATGAGCCAGTGCGCGGGCCACAGCCACGCGCTGCTGCTCGCCGCCGGAGAGGAACTCCGGGTAGACGTTGGCCTTGTCTTCCAGATGGACCAGCTCCAGCATGTAGGGCACACGCTCCTTGATCTGCCTGCGGCCGATGTTGGTCACGTGCATGGCGAACGCGATGTTCTCATAGACCGTCATGGTGGGGATGAGGCGGAAGTCCTGGAAGATGATGCCCATCTGACGGCGCAGATAGGGGATCTTGTGGCGGCGGATCTTGGCGACGTCCTTGCCGTTCACCAGGACGCGGCCCTGGCTGGCCTTCTCCTCCCGGAGGATGAGCTTGAGCAGGGTGGATTTGCCTGCGCCGGAGTGGCCCAGCAGGAAGACGAACTCGCCGTCATCCACATGGAAGTTGATGTCCTCCAGCGCGGGCTTCGTGCCCTTTTTATATTGCTTGGAAACATGTTCAAAGTCGATCATCAGTTTAATTGCTCCTGACGTAGTTATTTGGTCAGTACCCAAAAAGAACCGGCCAGCATCGGTTGCGAGCGGCCGGTTCCAGCGCCGGCGGCTTTGTGCCGCACAGCGAACATCAATATTTGGCCGGGTTGTTGGACAGGTACTTCTTGACCATCAATGCTACCTTGAAGACGATAGCGTCGTCGAACTCACGCAGGTCCAGGCCGGTCAGCTTTTTGATCTTTTCCAGACGATACACCAGCGTATTGCGGTGGACGAACAGGCCGCGGCTGGTCTCAGAGACGTTCAGGTTGTTCTCGAAGAAGCGCTGGATGGTGAACAGGGTCTCCTGATCCAGGCTCTCGATGCTGCCCTGCTTGAACACCTCGCGCAGGAACATCTCGCACACGGTGGTGGGCAGCTGATAGATCAGGCGTGCAATGCCCAGATTATCGTAGCGGATGATCTGCTTTTCGGTGTCGAACACCTTGCTCACTTCCATGGCGATCTGGGCTTCCTTGAAGGAGGTGGCCAGATCCTTCACGTTGGAGATGGGGGTGCCGATGCCCACAACTGCCTTGATGTAGTGCTCGCCGGACAGGGTATCCACGATGCTGGCGGCCAGCTTTTCCATATCGGTGCGGTCGATGCCCTTGCGGATCTCCTTGACCAGCACAGTGTCGGTCTCGCTGATATTGAACACAAAGTCCTTCTGCTTATCGGGGAACAGGCTGCTGACCACATCGTAGGCAGA
>OIYQ01000587.1_pt1 | contig 14814 bp, 14 predicted proteins | sample 1588311 | NCBI WGS metagenome assembly OIYQ01 (sample SAMN03283244) | human gut metagenome | biome: human-associated habitat; material: feces | host: Homo sapiens | place: Peru | collected 2012
GTTTAATGGGTGTTTTTTTAGAGCGCTCTGAGCACTTGGAGAATTTAACTTCTGATTTCTTGTGGATAATTTATTGGGTGGTTTGGGGTGATGTTTCGGGGCTTTTTCGTATATTTGTGGAAACAAAATTCTAGGATATATGAAAAAGAATAGATTGACCGCTTCTGTGGTGTGTGCAGCGTCGATTGGTTTGTGCTGCAGCGTTAATGCAGAGGTGCTTCCACAGCCTAAAACAACTGGCGGTATGCCTCTGATGCAGGCAATGAGCCTTCGTTGCTCACAGCGTGATATTAACCCTTCGTCCTCTGTCACTAAGCAGGAGTTGAGCGATATGCTTTGGGCGGCGTGGGGCATCACTCACGATGGCAAACGCACCATTGGCACCGCTATGAATAGACAGGAACTTGAGATTTATGTGGTGACTGCCACCGAAATCAGCCGTTACAGCGCTGAGGAAAACACGCTCACTCCCATTGCCACTGGCGACTTCCGCGAAGAGGTGGCACTTCAGGACTTTGCCGTTACGGCTCCAGTGAATATCGTGTTTGTAGCCGACAAGACCAAGCAGAAAGACATTGAGCATCAATGCTATGCGGCTGGTGCTGCGTCGCAAAATGTGTATCTCTACTGCGCTCAGGCAGGCTTGAAGACGGTGCTCAGATATGGTTGCGACCGCGATGCGATGAAAAAGACAATGAATCTTGACGAAAATAAAAACATACTCTACGTGCAAACCGTAGGCAGATAAAAAACATACAACACAAAAAACATAATGCGAACTCTTCTTTGGTCGTTGATAATAGTGCTGTCGGCGCTCGGCTATGAGTTCTATGATGAGGATGACAATATTCTTCCACCGGTATTTGGTTCGCTTGCAAGAGTAAGAAAAATCAAGGCTGATAAAGTGCCGGAAGAATTAAAGCAATGCCATTTTAAAATAGCCTGTGATGTTACGAATCCGTTGTGCGGTGAGCTGGGTTGTGTATACATTTTTGGAAAGCAAAAGGGTGTACAGGAACATGAAAAAGCACAGATGGATAAAATGATGAGACAATATGCAGACTGTGTTGAGAAATTCGCAGGAAAACATTATAGCGATATACCGGGTGCAGGCGCTGCAGGAGGTCTTGGATTTGCGTTTCTATTTGGACTCGAGAACGTGGAGCTTAAGTCCGGAATAGATATAGTGCTAAACGCCATACAGCTTGACAAGGAATTGAAAAATGCCGATATCGTAGTGACGGGAGAGGGCAGGCTTGATGGACAGAGCGCCATGGGAAAGGTGCCTGTCGGAGTAGCAAAAGCAGGCAAAAAAAGTGGATGTAAAGTAATTGCACTTGCAGGGAGCGTCGCTGACGATGCAAAGGCATGCAATAAAGAAGGCATAGATGCGTTTTTTCCTATTATAAGAGGGGCAACAACGCTTAACGAGGCTATGGATATCAAAAATGCTCAAAAAAATATGAAAAACACTGCAGAACAAGTTTTCAGGCTTATTGACATCAGCTCGCTTATGGAATAATATATGTTAGTAAAACTATCGTTACTGTTTATACTATTTATAATATGTGGCAGTAACAAATCATGCGTGGTGCAGGGCAGGGATGAAAAGCCCTGTATATCATAGAATATTTCAATATAAAAGGAGAAAAGCAATGGCTAAGGAGAAAAAATTAGTAGAGGCCATCACTTCCATGGAGGAAGATTTCACACAATGGTATACAGACGTTGTGAAGAAAGCAGAGTTGATGGATTATTCATCTGTAAAGGGATGCATGATCTTTAAACCCAATGGTTATGCCATCTGGGAGAATATACAGAAAAATCTCGATGCAATGTTCAAAGAGACAGGTGTAGAGAATGTATACATGCCAATGTTCATTCCGGAGAGCCTGCTCCAGAAGGAAAAGGATCACGTAGAGGGCTTTGCACCGGAGGTCGCATGGGTCACACAGGGCGGACTTGAGACACTTCAGGAGAGACTTGCAGTAAGACCTACATCAGAGACACTTTTCTGCGAGCTTTTCAGCAAAACAGTACAGTCACACAGAGACCTTCCAAAGGTTTATAATCAGTGGTGCTCAGTAGTGCGCTGGGAGAAGACAACACGTCCATTCCTCCGCTCATCAGAGTTCTTATGGCAGGAGGGACATACTGTTCATGCAACAGCCGAGGAGGCAGAGGCACGTACAGTACAGATGTTAAACATCTATGCGGATTTCTGTGAGAAGTACCTTGCAATCCCTATGGTAAAGGGAAGAAAGACAGACAAGGAGAAGTTCGCCGGAGCAGAGGCTACATACACAATAGAGGCTCTCATGCATGACGGAAAAGCACTCCAGTCAGGAACCTCACACAACTTTGGTGACGGCTTCCCTAAGGCCTTCGGCATCCAGTACACAGACAAGGACAATAAATTACAGTACTGTCATGAGACATCATGGGGCGTTTCAACACGTCTTATCGGAGCTATCATCATGGTTCACGGAGATGACTCAGGACTCGTGCTTCCACCAAAGATTGCACCAACACAGGTTATGGTTATTCCAATCCAGCAGCAGAAGGATGGTGTACTTGACAAGGCATACGACCTCAAGGACAAGCTCTCAAAGGATTTCCGCGTGAAAATCGATGCAACCGACAAGACACCTGGCTGGAAGTTCGCAGCACAGGAGGTTCAGGGAATCTCAACACGTATCGAGATTGGACCAAAGGATATCGAGAAAAACCAGTGCGTTATCGTCCGCCGAGACACAAGAGAGAAAATCGTTGTCTCACTCGATGAGGTAAATGAGAAGCTCGCAGAGGTGCTTGAGACAATGCAGAATGACATGCTCGAGAAGGCAAAGGCATTCCTTGCAAGCCATATAAACGATGCACACGACTACAATGAGTTCAAGGCAATCGCAGAGACAAAGCCTGGCTTTATCCGTGCAATGTGGTGTGGAGACGAGGCCTGCGAGAATAAAATCAAAGAGGACACAACAGTTACAAGCCGTTGTATGCCATTTGGTGACCAGGAGCAGATTTCCGACGTATGCGTATGCTGTGGAAAGCCGGCGCATAAGCTCGTATACTGGGGCAAGGCATACTAAATTCGCGCCTAATAAGCTCTGCTGCAGGAGGTATTTACTCTCACCAGACTAAGGAGTTATGAGAGCATGTGTCACAGTTGTATGCTGTGGCAATGTGCACCTTTGGCGAGCGTCATTTAGAATAAAAAAGGAGAATCCAACGATGCGCATAGATTTACCGCAGAATGTCAACTTCATAATAGACACGCTCTACGAGCATGGCTTTGAGGCATATGCGGTAGGTGGATGCGTGCGTGACAGTCTCCTTGGCAGGACACCGCAGGACTGGGATATCACCACATCTGCAAAGCCTGCGCAGGTCAAAGCGATATTTGACCACACCATAGACACAGGTATCCAGCATGGCACAGTCACGGTTATGCTGGAGCATGTGGGCTATGAGGTCACCACCTATAGGATAGACGGAGAGTACGAGGATGCACGCCATCCAAAGGAGGTCACCTTTACCTCCAATCTGAAGCTTGACCTGGAAAGGCGTGACTTCACAATCAATGCCATGGCATATAATCACAGGGCAGGGCTCGTCGATGAATTTGATGGCATAGCAGATTTAAAAGCACATGTGATCAGATGTGTGGGCTGTGCGCATGACAGGTTCAGTGAGGATGCACTCAGGATGTTTCGTGCGGTGCGATTTGCAGCCCAGCTAGGCTTTGATATAGAGACACAGACCAAAGCAACCATAAAAGAGCTTGCACCTGCCATGTCAAAGGTCAGCGCAGAGCGAATCCAGGTGGAGCTTGTGAAGCTTCTGACATCAGACCATCCGCAGATGATGAGAGATTTGTATGAGCTTGGACTCACAGCGGTATTCATGCCGGAGTTTGATGTGATGATGCAGACACCACAGCACAATAAGCACCATATGTACAGTGTCGGCGAGCATACGCTTCATACCTTGGAGCATGTGCGAGCGGACAAAATCCTAAGGCTTACCATGCTGCTTCATGATGTGGCAAAGCCGGTGTGCATTACGACAGACGAGGAAGGCCAGAATCATTTCAAGAAGCATCCTGTTGTGGGAGCTGATATGACAAGAAAGATACTCAGGCGCCTTAAGTTTGATAACAGGACTACAGACTGCTGCTGCAAGCTCGTAAAAGAGCATGACGACCGTCCGGCCATCACGGAGCGCAACGTGAGGCGTGCCATGAGCCGCATAGGGACAGAGCTTTTTCCACTGTTATTTGAGGTGAAAAGAGCCGATACACTCGGACAGAGCATGTATAAGCGCGCAGAAAAGCTTGAATACATCGCAGAATATGAGCGTGTATACAGGAAAATCCTTGCAGACCACCAGTGTGTATCCAAAAAGGAAATGAAAATAAATGGCAGTGACCTGATTAAAATGGGAGTAGAGCCGGGACCGAAGCTTGGCGATATCCTGGACAGACTTTATGAGCAGGTGCTTGATGACCCATCGCTCAATGAAGCACAAAAACTTAAAGAGCTTGCGAATAAAATAATAACCTCTCTCATATGATTAAAAAGCATCTGAATAGTTATGATGCATTAATCGTATGAGGGGGGATTTTTTTGTATAATCAGCCGGAAGTGGCTTTGGAAAAATATGAGCTTACAGTAAGCAGGATAATAAAGGGCAGAGGTGCATATATATGTGATACAGGCATCGGGCAGAAAATGCTCGTGCCGTACAGGGGGCATGAGCAAAGGGCATGCACCCTGCGGGATACGCTGGCATTTATCCAAAGAAACGGTATGGATGTGGAGCAGATATCACAGACAAAGGAGCAGTGTATCATATCGCGAGACAACTGTGAGGCCGCATACATATTGAAGGATTACAGAGCAGGCAGAGAGTGCAGCACGGACAGTATAGATGATATGCGTGGCGGCAGCAGGGCATTGGCGCAGCTGCACAATATACTGGAAAAGTATCCGCTGCCTTCGGATATGGAGGTAGAAAGCCTGCACGAAAAAGCTCAGCGCAAATGTGCGCAGATAGTAAAGCTTAAAAACTACATACTGCGTCACAGCAAGACAAATGCCTTTGAGCATCTGTTTTATGAATGCTATGAGCGATTCTTAGAGCAGGGGCAGAAATCGGCGGAAATATTGTGTGAGCTGGAAAATAGTAAAAAGTCGGTTCCGATATACTGTCACGGAGCCTTCAACCAGCACAATGTCGTGTATACACAGTCCGGAAGATGGCTCCCTGTCAATTTCGAGACCATGCATCCGGGATATCCGGAAACTGATCTTGCGGAGTACATGCGCAAGATGCTCGAAAAAAATCACTGGGATACAGCGGTTGCAGATGCAATTCTCGACAGCTATTGCAGCGTAAGAAGTCTTGATGATACATCAATGAGGCTGCTTGGAGCACTGCTTTTGTTTCCTGAAAAATTTTGTAAGCTCTGCAATCACTATAGCAACTCGCGCAAGTCATGGGTATGCGACCGTGATGTGGATAAGCTTGCACAGCTCATACAGCTAAGCGGGGAGCGCGAGGAGTATCTGCATGCCATAGTGTAAACAGTGATGAACATATATAGTAAATTTAATTGAAAAGTAAATGACTATACGATATATTATTATTGTGGAAAACGTTTAAAGCCAGCTATTGGCCATGATTGATGAAATACAAAAGAGAAAAGCATATTATATAAATCAATAAAGGAAATACAGGAAACACAGATGAAGAAATTCACAGGATTATTTTGTGTGTTCTGCATGCTTGTGCTATCACTTGCAGCATGTGGAAAACTAGACATGGATGATGGTGTAAAAAAATTCTATAACAGCATGAATGATACGACGGAAGCCGTGGGGGAAAGCACGCAGTCCGGTTTGGAAGCTGCTGCGGAGGAAAACGGAAAGTCCGTTAAGAAAAATTCAGATATTCTCATAGTATCGGACATAAACAGTGCCAACGAGACGATCAGGGTATACAATTACTCGACAGGAGTGCAGTATCAGTATTACTATGGCCTGACCACAGGCTTTTTCGACAAATATGGCAATCACATGTCAGTTTCGGACATACATCAGGGTGATGTGGTTGACATATCTGGGGCTGATTCAGACGGCAAGGCAAAGCGTATACAAAAATCCGATAAGGTGTGGACAAACGACACAGTAACCAATTTTTCTGTGGATAAGGATAAGAGCATGTTTAAAATCGGAGGCAGCAGCTACAGGCTGGGGGAGCACACCATGATATTTTCAGGCTCGGATGTCATAGATACTGACAGCCTCACGGCACAGGATAAGCTGGCTGTTGTTGGAATTGACAAGGACATAGTGTCAATTTCTGTCACGACAGGGCACGGCACGCTGCAGCTTAGCAATACATCGCTCTTTGAGGGCAGTTTTTTGCAGCTCGGAGACAGGATATTTGCGGAAATTACTAAGGATATGTCGCTTGATGTGCCTGAGGGCAGCTATACGCTTGCCGTGGCCAACAACGGCTGGGGAGGCAGCACGGATATTGAGATAAAAAGAGGCGAGACAACAAAGGTCAACTTAAATGATTTAAAGGGTGAGGGACCTAAAAAGAGCAGCATACTTTTCGAGGTTGACGTGCAGGGAGCGAAAATATATGTCGATGGCAAGGAAATAGACTATACGAGCCCTGTTGAGATAACCTACGGAAAACACACGCTTAAGGTAACAGCTGATGGCTATGACACCTGGACGAGGACACTTTACGTGAACTCAAAGGAGGCCACCATACAGATTACGATAAATGACAATGCGGACAGCACGGGCAGCGATTTATCAGGTACCGGCACCAACAGCACGGCCACCGCACAGACTCCATCCGAGACAGCCTCAGAAAGGGCAGATGAGAAGGACAATCAAAGTACATCTCAAGGCACCACCGGCAGCTCACAGAGTACAAATTCATCACAGGGAACAGACAGCAAATCCTCTGACAGTTCGGGGAATAGTCTGACAAATAAGGACATATCCGATTATCTTTCAACATTAACCTCTTTATTAAGCTCAAAGTAAGGTTTTAAGAATGGTAAAAGTACATAAAAGCCTAGGAAATAGCGCATTTTCCTTGACAAACCCCATAAAAACAAGTATATATATTCTTGTAGGTAATTTGGGAATACAGCTCGAATTATATAAATTATGAAAATCCAGAGGAGGAATTTTATCATGAACAAAGCAGATTTAGTTGCAGCTATGGCAGAGAAGGCCGGAGTATCAAAGAAGGACGCAGAGGCATCTTTAAAGGCATTCACAGATGTTGTTGCAGAGGAGTTAAAGAAAGGCGAGAAGATCCAGTTAGTTGGATTCGGTACTTTCGAGGTATCTGAGAGAGCAGCAAGAACAGGAAGAAATCCACAGACTGGCGCTGAGATGACAATTGCAGCATCTAAGGCTCCTAAGTTCAAGGCTGGAAAGGCTTTAAAGGATTCTCTTAACTAATAAGTTAGACTATCTGGAGTAGAAGAATGGGTGAAGTCTTAAAGGCTCCACCCATTTTTGGCTATATCCCTTGAAATTATATTAATAGTTATGAATTGGTTTATTAAAACCAGACACAGAGGTAACAATGAGATTAGACAAATTTCTGAAGGTATCGCGTCTGATAAAGAGGCGTACCGTGGCAAATGAGGCATGTGACGCAGGCCGTGTCACAGTAAACGGCAGACCGGCAAAGGCATCTGTAAATGTCAAGGTCGGAGACATAATAGAGATAGCATTTGGACAAAAGACAGTCAAGGTTAAGGTGTTAAATCTCCTTGACACAACAAAGAAGGAAGAAGCAAAAGATCTTTTTGAGTATATATAGGTAATATTTTCATGAATCCCGGCATATATTTACATATGTGATTCCACAGATGGCATGTATATGTGCGGCTGTCTATGGAGCATATTAAAAAATATGTGAGGGACAGGGAATGGAAGAAATATCAGGCACAAAGAGTCATAAGCTTATCTTGAATAATCGCAGAACAGGCAGCTTTACAGGCATTTTGGATGTGCTCTCCTTTGATGTGGGAGAGATACTTTTGGAGACGGAGCTTGGCATGCTTGACCTAAAGGGCAAGGATCTTCACGTAAACAGGCTAAACCTTGAGAAGGGAGAAGCCGATATAGAAGGTGAGATAGACATGATTACGTATTCGAAGGTACCGGAGGTGACCGGAAAGAAGGATAAAATGTTTGGCAGGATATTCAGATAAGCACCTAAGGAGGAATAATGAGTAGACGTCGTGCAAAGAGAAGAGGCGGAGCTTTAAGTGTTTCTATCATAGTTATTGCATTTCTTGTGGTTATGGTAGTCCAGGTTGTGCAGTTAAAGCAGAAGGAGGCAGCATATGCCGCACAAAAGGCACAGCTGGAAAAGCAGTACACCAAAGAATCGGAGCGTGCTGATGAGATAGAAAGCATGCAGCAGTATATGCAGAGTGACCAGTACATAGAGGATATAGCAAAGAGCAAGCTGGGGCTTGCGTATGACAATGAAATAATCTTCAAGGAAAAAGACAAATAATTTTTGAAGAGATAGTTGCGCTTTTTCGTCAAAACCTTCATTTTTGACCACATATAATCGTTGAAAAAAGATGGAGGCAAAAAGATGAGGCTTGCAAATTTAAAAAAAGCTGTGTGGGGGCTTATGGCATTTGCATCCACACTGGTGTGTGTGATGGATTGTTATCCGCTGATACCGGCAGTGTACGGAGTTTATTGTCTGAGCAGTGAGCATACGATTATTTTTTACATAGGATTAATTATTGGAATGGGATACTTTATATCGATACCGTCGATATGCAAGTATCTCTTTATTATTGCGGTGATTTGCTTTGGAGTGAGGCTTTTCGTGAGAAAAAGCGCTAAAAACGGATGCCTTATAACAGCCGTTGTAGCAGCCTGTGCCACGGCGGTGATGAATCTGTCGGTAGCATTTCTGGGGAAGCCTGATACGGATGAGATAGTGTTGGCTGTAGCTGAGAGTCTTGTTGTGTTTTCCATAGCCTTTGCACTGTGCAGAGCATGCGAATATCTAAGGACCTTTGGGCGCAATGAAAATTCGGTTATGGCAGGGCTTCTGCCCGACAGGGAGGAGGCATTTGCCACAGCGGTTTCAGGACTTTCGGGCATTATTTCGACTGCAAATGTCATGGCTGTAAAATGTACGGCAGATAAAATCCCTGATGAGAGTGAGAAAATACAGCTTGAGGTGACAGGGAGGCTTTGCGCATGCTGTGAGGGCTGCAGTGTGTGCTGGACAAGCGGGGCTTCGATTTCAGACGGTATAAAAATGCTTGCTGATGCAGTGCGCAAACGTATGAAAACAGAGGAAATTGTGCAAAACAGATATGTGGAGGGCTGCCCGCACTATACGCGCATGGTGGAGGCTGCCACAGAGGCATTTGCCCGTATTGAGCTAAATGAAGCCTGGTATAGACGCCTTACGGAAAACAGACGCGTCATAGCCGCACAGCTTGACGCTATGGCGGAGCTCATGGAGGATTGGTGCAGGGCTGAAAAATGCATTGATAAAAAAAGAAGGCTTCGTCTTTCAAGAATTTATGTATATACGAAGGAGGCCGGTATACAGGTGGAAAATGCCCATATTTATGAGAATGTAAGGCAGCAGATATGTATAAAGGCAGATGTCTGCACCAAGGCAGATGGCGGGATTGAAATTTCAAGGTATGTACAGTCGGTTTCGCGCGCCATGGGAGTGAAGCTTAGGCAGGCGCAGGGGACTGTTTCGATAATCTCCGACGAGAGGACGTCTGTTGTGCTGTACGAGGAGAATCAGTTCTATGCGCTTTCCGGAGTGGCGACCAAAAAGAAAACAGGCTCTCAGGCAAATGGCGACAGCTGCAGCATGTTTCAGCTGGACGATGGCATGTATCATGTGTGTGTATCCGATGGCATGGGCTCGGGCAAGCAGGCGCAGGCTGAGAGCACGCTGGTGGTGGATTTGCTTGAAAAGCTCTTAGAGGCAGGCTTTAGCAGGGAAAGTGCCCTAAAGCTGATGAACTCTGCCATGGTCATATCAGCGGGCGAGGAGTCCTATTCCACGGTTGATTTTGCCACAATAGATATGTATACAGGTGAGCTTGAGCTGACCAAAACAGGTGCCGCACCGTCATTTATCAAATCAGGGAAAAAAGTAAGTGTTATAGAAAATGAATCCCTCCCGGCGGGAGTCGATGCCGCTCAGGAGAGCATACATTCAAAAAATACGCTTCAAAGTGGCGATTTTCTTGTCATGGTGACGGATGGTGTGCTAGAATATCTGCATGTAAAGGACAAGCAGGAGAAGCTTATGGATATCATCGCAGGCGTCAAAAGTGACAATGCCGGCGTGCTGGCGCAGGAAATTGTGGACAGGGTGTTGCTTGACACAGGCGGATACGCCATGGATGATATGACGGTTGTTGCAATAGGAATCTGGGAAAAATAATGATTAGACGGACAAAAGATTATATTCTGGAAAACAAAATGATAAAAAATCACAGCACAGTGCTTGTTGCGCTGTCGGGCGGTGCGGATTCAGTCTGCCTGCTGCTGTTGTTAAATGAGATAAAAAGACAGTGCGCAGATGAGCTTGATTTTGCGCTGGAGGCGGTGCATGTGGAGCATGGCATCAGAGGAGCAGAGAGCAGGGAGGATGCGAGGTTTGCGTCAGACCTTTGCGAGAAGCTTCACATACCGTGCCATGTACACTCTGTTGATGTGCCGCAATATGCAAAAAGCCATGGACTTGGGCTGGAGGAGGCCGCCAGGATATTGCGCTATGAAGCGTTTGAAGAGGAAGCAGAGCAAAAGCAGGATAACAGCAGGCAGGCAGTCGTTGCGGTTGCGCACCATATGGAGGACAACGCAGAGACAGTTCTTTTTCAGATGCTGCGCGGAAGCGGAGCGAAGGGACTCGCCGGCATGCATCCGGTTTCCGTGAAGAACGGTGTCACCTATATCAGGCCGCTTTTATCGGCAACACGCGCACAGATAGAGGAATATCTGAAGGAAAAAGGACAGGCTTTTGTCATCGATGCCACAAACACTGACACAGCCTACTCCAGAAACAAGCTGCGCCATGATGTGTTTCCGCTGCTTTTGCAGATTAATGACAGGGCGATAGAGCATATCAATGAGAGTGCAGGACAGCTTGCGGTGATGAATGATTTTTACGAGGAGCAGCTAAAGGAGGCGTGCGACAGCATGGTTTCTAAAAAAGAAGACAGGGTGATACTTGAAATCAGCCGCTTTGAGAGTCTGCATCCGGCATTAAAAAGCGGAGTAGCGCGCGAGTGTATACATTTAGCGTCAGGGCGGCTCAAGGACATCACGAGCACGCATATCGGTGCGCTTGTGAAGCTTGCAGGGCAGCAGTCGGGCAGAAAAATCAATCTGCCGTATGGAATTATTGCGGAAAAATCATTTGGCGAGGTGATACTCTACGCCGGAAAGAGTGACGATGAAAAAGAAGAAATTCACGTTACAGCAAAGGAGATTGAGGCATTAAGCGCTACGGGAGAGCAAAAAAACATCAGGCTTTCGGCAGATGGCTCATATGTCACGCTTTGTATACATGATTTTAATGGTAAAATGGACGAAATTCCCAAAAAACCATATACGAAATGGTTTGATTATGATAAGATGAAGAAAGGCTTTGAAATCAGAACGAGAAAAGCCGGTGACTATATAATTGTGGATGACGAGGGCCATCACAAGAAGCTGAAGAAGGTATTTACAGGTGATAAAATCCCTGCACAGCAGAGAGCAGGATTGTGGCTTATAGCCCATGGATCACTGGTGCATGCCATTATCGGATACAGATCCGGCTGCAGCGCACTTGTCACACCGCAGACAGGAAAAGTACTTAAGATCACATTTTACGGAGGAAAACAAAATGGATTTTTCAAAGAAATATGATATTTCAGTTTACCTGACAGAGGAGCAGCTTAATAAGCGAATCGCAGAGATTGGAGCGCAAATCACAGAAAAATACAAGGGACAGTCAGTATATCTCATCTGTATACTCAAGGGCTCAATATTCTTTACCACAGAGCTTGCAAAGAGAATAGACCTGCCTATGACAATGGATTTCATGTCGGTATCCAGCTATGGCTCGGGCACAGAGTCATCGGGCGATGTCAAGATCAAAAAGGACCTTGAGCATTCTATCGAGGGCGAGAATGTCATCATAATAGAGGATATCATTGATTCGGGAAATACCCTTAGCAGGCTTTCAAAGCTTCTTGCCAAAAGAAACCCGAAGAGCCTCACAATCTGCACACTTTTGGACAAGCCTGAGCGCCGTGTGGTTGATGATGTAAATGTAGACTACGTGGGCTTTGTGATTCCTGACAAGTTTGTGGTAGGCTATGGCCTTGACTATGACCAGAGGTTTAGAAATCTGCCTTACATCGGCTTTGTCGAGGGCGAAATAAAATAAAAAGGAGAAGTAAATTGAATAAACAAAAAAGCGGTATGCGCGGAATAGGCGTATACATTATCATTGTATTTGCAGTAATCTGCATCTGGTACTGGCTGAGCGCCGGAGCCACATCAAACTCTTACACACAGAGTCAGTTCGAGAAGGATCTTGACAAGAATCAGGTGAAGAGCGTAAAGGTAGTGCAAAACAGGGAGGTACCGACAGGAAGCCTGGAGGTGAAGTTCAAGGACGGCACATCAAAAGTGCTTTATGTATCAGATGTAAACAACATCGAAAAGACCATGACAAAGGCAGGCTACACCGATTATACAGTTGCAGATGTGCCGGCTGAGAGCTGGATTATGACACTGCTTCCGTATCTTTTGGTATTTGGAGCCATGTTCATACTCTTTGCAGTGATGAACAACAACGCAGCAGCACAGGGCGGCGGTGGCAAGATGATGAACTTCGGCAAGAACCGTGCGAAGCTCACCACACAGGAGGAGAACCATATCAAGTTTACCGATGTAGCAGGCCTCAAGGAGGAAAAGGAGGAGATTGCAGAGATAGTTGATTTCCTTCGTGATCCGGGAAAATACACAAGGCTTGGCGCAAGAATCCCAAAGGGTGTACTTCTCGTAGGACCTCCGGGAACAGGTAAGACACTTCTTGCCAAGGCAGTAGCCGGAGAGGCAGGAGTACCGTTTTTCACTATTTCAGGATCGGATTTCGTGGAGATGTTCGTCGGAGTCGGAGCCTCACGAGTGAGAGATTTGTTTGAGGATGCCAAGAAAAATGCGCCATGTATCGTATTTATCGACGAGATTGATGCCGTAGCCAGACGCCGTGGTACAGGAATGGGCGGCGGACACGACGAGCGTGAGCAGACATTGAACCAGATGCTTGTCGAGATGGATGGCTTTGGTGTCAATGAGGGCATTATCGTCATGGCAGCCACAAACCGTGTGGATATACTTGACCCGGCAATCATGCGTCCGGGACGTTTCGACAGAAAGATTGTAGTAGGCAGACCGGATGTGGGCGGCAGAGAAGAAATTTTAGGTGTCCATGCCAAGAAAAAACCTCTTGCAGAAGATGTTGATTTAAAACAGATTGCACAGACCACAGCGGGCTTCACAGGTGCAGACCTTGAGAATCTGATGAATGAGGCGGCAATCCGTGCAGCGGGTGAAAACAGAGAATATATCACACAGGATGATATCAGAAAATCCTTCGTCAAGGTTGGTATCGGAGCAGAGAAGAAGAGCCGTATCATCTCTGACAAGGAGAAGCGCATCACAGCCTATCACGAGGCCGGACATGCAATTCTTTTCCATCTGCTTCCGGATGTAGGACCTGTATACACAGTTTCAATCATCCCTACAGGAGCAGGCGCAGCAGGCTACACCATGCCACTGCCTGAGAAGGATGAGATGTTCAACACAAAGGGCCGTATGCTTCAGGAAATCGTAGTGGATTTAGGCGGCCGTGTCGCAGAGGAGCTTGTATTTGATGATATCACCACAGGCGCATCACAGGATATCAAGCAGGCTACAAAGCTTGCTCGTGAGATGGTTACCAAATACGGTATGTCAGACAATATCGGCCTTATCTGCTATGCTGATGATGAGGAGGAGGTCTTCATCGGACGTGACCTCGCACATGCAAAGAACTACAGCGAGGGCATAGCATCGGCAATCGATGTTGAGGTAAAGCGTATCATCGACGAGTCATATGACAAGGCAAAGAGCATGATAGCAGAGTACCGAGGTGTGCTTGACAGATGTGCAGCACTTCTTCTTGAGAAGGAGAAGATCACAAGAGATGAGTTTGAAGCACTGTTTGATGAGGACAGCAAAACAGAAGTTGGACATAATATTTAAAAAATAGTTATGCTTTTGTGCATAATAACTATATGAAAAATATTAAATAAGACTAAAGCACTATACAAATTGCATAAAAACAAACCTTGATTTTTATGCAATTTGTGAACACTTATCGTTATAACCGTGATATTATAATAACCGTAAAAACCCCCCAATACATTATATAGTTTTTGCTATACCCCATAGTAAAAATACCTTCTCCTAAAAGGCAGCCGAACGTAGGCTGTCTTTTTAATTTAAAAAAATAGTAACTATTCAGAACAATTGAGAACAAGAAAAGCTGATGCGTCATGCTTGCATGTAAGCAGCAGGTTTTCTTGTTCTCAAGGTGGCTCGAATAGAGCCACCCCCACACATATGAGCAAAATTAGCTGCGTAGCAGCGGCGCTAAACGTCCGGTGGACGTTTGTTCAGCGCGGACCGAAACGGAGTGTAGACAAAGCACGAGTATCGT
>OIYQ01000591.1_pt1 | contig 14760 bp, 9 predicted proteins | sample 1588311 | NCBI WGS metagenome assembly OIYQ01 (sample SAMN03283244) | human gut metagenome | biome: human-associated habitat; material: feces | host: Homo sapiens | place: Peru | collected 2012
GCACGTCGGTACGTGGCATACCGGTTGGTTGGGCACACGGCAACATAAAAAACGAAAAAAGGGCAGCTCCCGAAAGAGCCACCCCTCGCTATGATGATGTTAGCGCGGTAAATCCTTACTTCTTTGTCAACTCGCACTTGGCGAAGCCATCAGCCCAAGCATAGAGCTTGATGTCGTAAGTGCCCTCGGTTATCTTCAGGTTGGCACCATTCTGCGTCAAGGCATCTGTGGTTCCGCCCCAGTTGATGTCCCAAGCATCGTTGGCACGGAACTTCAACTCACCGTCCTTCAACGTAACGTCCTTGATGACCCAAGCACCATCCGTCTTGCTGTAAGTCATTGGCGTGCTTGCGTCCCAACCGTTAGGCGTGGCGTCGCCGATGATGCCGATGGTAGTGATAGGAGTCAGCTCCATGGTCTTGGAGTCGAGGTTGAGCACAATCTTGTAGAAGCCTTCCTCGTTGCCCTCTGGCAAACTGATGTTTCCAGCGTCGGCAGCCGTAGAGAAGTCAGTGCCATAGTTGGTGCCTTTCCAGTCTTTCTGCGTGCAGAACTTGAAGCCGTTGTTGTTCAAGTAAGCGAAGCCCCAGAAGTTGGTGCCGTCAGTGCTTGCGAAAGGCTCCGTCTGGTTCCAGCCGTTGGCATCACCAGCGAGGTAGAGCACAGGTGAAGAGACAGTGTAAGTCCAAGTGTTGGCGTCCAAGGTGACTATCCATGTGCCGGCGCCTTCAATAGTAGGAGTCTGCACTGCGCGCCATTCCAAGAATCCGAAAGTGGAAGCGTCGCCGTTTGCGGCGCAACCCATCTGTGTGGGGTTGATGTCGTCCCAAGTGGTAGCAGAGCCTTTCAAGGTAGACGCGCCATAGAACTTATACCAGTTGGTACTGCCAGTGGTCTTTACCACGGCCTTGTATATCTTCGAGCCTTCTGCCGTCTCCGTCATCAAGACGGGTTTGGTTGGGTCCCAACCATGATCGGCGAAGTCACCAAGCATGAAGTATCCCTTGGGGTCAGCCTCCGGGGTCTGTATTGGTGTCTCGTTCTGTGTCAACTTGCCTGCGACCTGCACAGCCGTGCCGTTTTCCAACACGCCAGCCGCGGTAGCGTCCACTTCCAAGGCGCGCTTCTCGCATTTCTGGCTCTTCAGCGAGGCTGTGGCGAGGCTGTCGAGCTGCTTAGTCGACATACGTGCCGTGGCGTCCTTGATGACACAATATTTTGTGACGTCAACGCCGTTCAGCGACACCGTCTTCAATATCACGTTCTGCACCTCATCGCTTGCCTTGGTCACCTTCACCAGGTCAACCGAATCGGGTATTGTCTCCGCGCTCATGTCCACGTCGACACCCGACGCCGCGAAGTTCAAGCCATAGGCTCCGTTGGTAGCGGCCTCGTTGGTCTTCAGCTCCGCCCAGTCGTTGAAGCTATCGTCGCAAGAAGCGAACGAAAGCATGGAGAGAAGCACGCCGCTATAAAGAAATATCTTTTTCATTGTATATTGTTTCTTGTTTTTGAGTTAAGGGTGCGGCAGGGGGGAAGTCATCCCCACTGCCTCGCACCTCAATGGTTTCTATTCGAGACTTGCGGTTCCCTTGTCGAAGTTCACCTTCAGGGTCTTGCCAGGCTCGGCTGTCACCGAATAACCTTCGCCCATGGTCTCAGCCCAGCTGTTTGGAAGGTCAACCGTGCGGTAGAAGATGGTGTTGTCCGACTTCTGGATTGTGAACTCTGTGCGCCACCAGTCTAAGTCTGGCACCACAACGTTAACACGAAGCTCGCCGCTTGCGGTGAAGTTGCTGAATGTCCAGTCGCCGTCCTTGGTTGCAGGAGCGGTCATGCTCTCAGGGTTGTCGAAGCCGCCGGCGATAGAGTTGCCACGCACCTGGACATCACCCTTGCCGATAACCAAGTTGTACTGCACCTTGCCGCCGCGAATCTTGTCCACGAACTTCAATGTGTACCATCCGCCTTTCGCGAACACGATGTTGTCATCGGCGTTGGAGCTAACACCCGCGCCAGCCTGGTCGTCGATAGAAGCTATCTGCGAAGCTCCGGTCCAACCCTCAGGCTTTGTGCCGAACTTGAACTGGCCACCATTCTCAGGAATATAGATGAGCGTGTAGAACTGGCCGGCTGAGCCATAAACAGGGGCCATCTTCTGCCATGTCTTCCACTCCTCGCCGATGCTGCTTCCACAAACATACATCTCATCAGGAAGCGTCACGTCAGGAGCCTTGTAAGTGGCGAGCACGTTTGGCAACTCCACCACATTGGAATAGACATCAGTGCCGGCTACCGTCGAGACGTTGGCCTTGCAGCGCACGTAGATAGGACGCACGGCATTGTCGTATGAATCGGTATTCTTCACACTCTCATAGAACGTGATGATGTTCTCGTTCAGCTCAGACGCCTTGACGTTCATCTCGGGAGTGGAGAATGTCGTTGGCAGGCTGAAATAGTTTGCCGCGGTTCCATCGGCCTCATTAGCCTCCACGAAGTCCTTGTCGAACGACACCTGCAAGGTGTAGGTCGTGGTTACAGGGAAGCCGCCGTAGTCGGGTTGATTGGCCGTGAACGATACGGTGCTGGAGTTGACAAGGTCCAGCGTGTTGTTTTCGGCATCAGCCGGCGCGTTCAACTGGAATGTTGAAGGCACGCTCAGCACAGGGTTGTCGTCGCGGTCGCTGTCACAAGCCGTGAAGAGCAAGGCGCCCATGAGCAATGATGCCACTATATTTAGCTTTTTCATTGAGATAATCTTTTTAAAAAGTTACACCTATTAATATTTAGAATTCTGCTTCAAGTTGTCGTTGGCGTTGATGTCCGATGCCGGGATAGGATAGATGTTGAAATGGGCGTCGAACGCCTGTCCATCCTCAGCGCCACTCATATACTGCCAATGGTAGTCGTTCTGTCCACCGAACTTGCCGAAGCGAATCAAGTCCATGCGGCGACGGAACTCAAATCCGAACTCACGAGACCACTCGTCGAGGATGGTCTGCAAGTCGGCAGAGGTGAGGGCCTTGGCGTGAGCGCGGTTGCGCAGGGCGTTGAGCTTGGCCAAGCCGTCGGTGGTGCAAGAGCCACCGCTGAGACGAGCGTCGGCCTCAGCATATGTAAGGTAAGCCTCTGCCACACGGAGCACAGGGATGTAAGTGTCGATCCACTTACCCGTGCCGTCGTGAATGGCTGAGCCGTCGGAGTGTACGTTGGTGTACTTCACATAGAGATACACGTTCTTGTTGTTAGACACGTCGGTAATCATCGGCTGACGGTCACCGTCGGTGAAGAAGAGGGCACGGTCGTCGCCACTTGCCTTAGCCACCACGTCTGGATTGCCAGTGGTGAGCTCGTCCTTGCCTGAAGGCAGGAACTTCTGTATGAACTGCGCCTTAGGCACACCTCCGCCCCATGCCTCAGATGTCTTGGTAGAATAAACGTTGGTCACGTCTGCTGTCGTCATGCCGGCCACGAAGAAGAGACCTCCGTAAGAGCGGCTGTTGGCACCGTCTTCCATAGCAGGAAGTATTATCTCGTTCTGCGCTCCGTTTGAGCGGTTGTCGCCCATGAAGAGCTTCTGGTAAGCGGTATAGTCGCCGGTGTTGTCCGTCATCAACTTCCAATTGCTGTCGTTTATCACGCGTCCAGCGTATTCCTTGGCCTTCTCCCACTGTGGAGTGCCAGTGTAGACCTGTGCGTTGAGATAGAGGCGCGCGAGAAGGAGGTTGGCTGCCGCCTTGCTGGCGCGACCGTAAGCCACGGGCTTGTCGCCCATCACCTCGCTCTTGTTGTCACCCTCGCCGAGCACGTCCTTCAGCTCGCTCTCCACGAAGTCGTAAGCCTCTTGGCGTGTGGCCTGCTTTGGCTTGGCGTCGCCCATGGTGGTTACCATAGGCGGATTGCCAAAGAGGTCCATCATGTAGAAGTAGTTGAGGGCGCGCATGAAGCGCACCTCGGCACGCTGCTCAGCCACGCTCGCGTCGCCTTCCGTCTGGTTGAGATAGAAGTTGCAGAGCGTCACGCCGAACATGAGGCGATAGTAGAGTCCCTTAGGGTGCTTCTGCGAGTCGCCCCAACGGTTGTAGTTGAGGTCGTCGGCGTCGTCGTTAGGATAAATCCAAAAGCACTCGTCGGTGGGCAGCTCGTTGAGGTAGAAAAGCTCACGCATCATGGTTGACGTACCGCCGTCGATACCGTCGATGTCACCCACGCCATCGTCAGGAGCCTTCTGGCCCGCGAGCATCATGTTTGCGTAAATCTTGTTGAGCAAGGCGTCCTTGTTCAACGTGGATACCTGCTGGGGGTTGATGTTTTTCACATCCAGGTCGCCGACGCACGACGTCAGTCCGCCAAGGGAAAGCGTCAGCAGAGCCGCAGGAATGATATTTTTTATGTTGAATTTCATGGTGATTGATTCTTTAATGTTTAGAAGTTGAGGTTCACGCCGAAGATGATTTGGAATGGACGTGGGTACATGTTGTTGTCGAAACCGTTGGCCACCTCTGGGTCAAGACCCTTGTAGTTGGTTACTGTGAAGACGTTCTGCACGGTGCCGTAGACACGTCCGCTCACGCCATTGTACTTGCCGTTGTGGAACAGGTTGGCGAAAGAGTAACCCAATGTGATGTTGTCCATCTTCAGGAACGAGGCGTTCTGCACGAAGAGGTCTGAGAAGCTCTCGTTACCCGTGCTGTCGAAGCCAAGCGCCACGCCGTCCAGGAGCTTGTTTGAGAGATAGCTAAGGCTGTAGATGGAGCCCTTGCCCACGTTCATTGAGCCAGACAACACATTATTATATACGTAGTTGCCCAAGCTTGCGCGCATGGTGAAGCCGAGATCCCAGTTCTTGTAGATGAACTTGTTGGCCATACCCATTGTCACGTCAGCGTCTGGCTTGTAATAGTAGTAACGGTCTCCGTCGCTTATCACGCCGTCGTTGTTGCGGTCAACGAAGGTGTTGAACAGTGGCTTGCCGTTCTTGTCGTAAACCTGCTGGAACACGCGGAACGCGCTACGGCTGTGTCCCACGGCGTGAGCCTGCACCTTGCCGCCCGTGCCTACGCTTTCGCCAGCCTCAACATAATAGTTGGCGCCAGAGCCGGTAATAAGCTCGTCTACGCGGTTCTTGTTGTAGGCCACGTTGTAGTTGAGCTCCCATGTGAAGTCCTTGGTCACGACAGGACGCACCGTCGTGGCGAACTCGATACCCTCGTTGTGGAGCGATCCGATGTTGGAGGGCATGGTGTTCTTGAAGTTGCCGCCGGCTGCCACATACACGGTATTGATAAGGTCTGTGGTCTTGCGGTAGTAGTAGTCGAGGTTGAAGGTCAACCTGTTGTTGAGGAGGCTGAGGTCAAGACCGGCGTTCCATGTGGTGGTCTTCTCCCATGTGAGGTTCGGGTTGTAGACATCAGGAAGATAGGTCACGCCGTCGTTGCCCATTGGGTAGAAGGTGTACTGTGTGTTTGGAGTGTATGTGGCAATCCAAGTGTAGTCGCCAATGCCTTCCTGCTGACCTGTCTTACCCCAACCGAGACGGAGCTTGAAGTCGTTGATAGCCTTAACGTTGCGGAGGAACGGCTCGTCGTTGATGCGCCAAGCCAGGGCCACAGATGGGAAGAGACCCCAACGGCCATCCTTGTTGAAGCGAGAGGAACCGTCGTCACGCAGGGTGAAGGTGAGCATGTACCTATTGAGCAAGGTGTAGTTCATGCGGCCGAAGAACGACACGAGGAAGTTCTCTGTCTTGTAGAGTGTCGTAGTGGTGTTTGACGACATTTCCTGGCTTCTGTCGCCTGCCTTGTGTGTGCCCACGTCGTGGAGGTACGTGCCCCAGTTGGCGTAGTCGGTCTGGTTGTGATAGTGCTGATACTCGTAACCAGCCATCACGTTGAAGCTGTGGTCGGGCGCGTCTTTCGTGCCATTGCCGAGCCAGTCGTGGCTGTACTGCGCGTACATGGAGAGCTGGAGGTTATAGGCGTTCTGCTTCTGCCATCCAGTGTAGCCGAAGTAGTTGTTCTCACGGCTGTTGTATGGCCAATCGGTCCATTGCTTACCGTTGGAGAGATCCATGCCGGCGTTGACGTGCAACTGCAAGTCCTCGAAGCCGTGCACCTTATAGTTGGCCTCGATATTGCCGATAAACGAGCGCGAAATGGCGCGGTCGTCCTTCTGCTCGAGCATGGCCACAGGGTTCGACGTTGAGTTGCGGTTGAAGCCCCAGAGCCAATCGGGATCGCCCACCTCCGACTTTTGGTACCACTGCGCATAGCCGCCGAAATACTTGTTGTAGACGCTGTTGTCGGCCTTCACGGGCTTCGTGGGATCCATGTACACTGCCGCGCCTATGGCTCCACCGTCAGCGTAATGGTTCTCTGCGAGCATACCCTTGGCGTTGATGTTGAACGTCAAGTGGTCGTTGAAGAACGATGGCGAGAGGTTTAAGCTACCCGTGTAGCGGCGGAAGTTGGAGGTCTTCACGATACCCTCGTTGTTGGTGAAGCCGAGGCTCACGCGGTAAGGCATGTTGGCCACGCCGCCCGTCACGGTCACGTTGTGGTCGTGGGAAATGGCTGTGCGATAGATTTCGTCCTGCCAGTCGGTGTTGGCGAAATGCTGCACGCCGTTGTCGTCGGTCCAGCCGAGGGCCTTGTAAGCATCGCTCTCCTTTCCATAGAGGTCTTCCACGAGCTTGGTGAACGTGGGGCCGTCCATCACGTCGAGCGTGTTCTTCTTCATGGAGATGGACATGTTGCCAGAATAGCTCACCTTAGGTGTCTTCTGGCCCTTGCGTCCCTTCTTCGTGGTGATGATGATGACACCGTTTGAGGCGCGCGAACCGTAGATAGCGGTTGCCGAGGCATCCTTCAACACGGTGAAGCTCTCAATGTCGGAGGGGTTGACCATTGACAATGGGTTGGAGAGGCCCTTCACGCCATAGGAGTCCATGGCCAGTCCGTCGATGACGATCAATGGGTCGTTGGAAGCGTTGAGCGAGGAACCGCCACGCACGCGAATCTGCGCGCCGCCTCCAGGAGTACCGTCGTTGGATATGACGCTCACGCCGGCGATCTTGCCTTGGAGCATGTCTTGCGCGTTGGTCTGGAGACCGTGGTTCAGCTCATCTGGCTTGATGGCTGTCACGGCACCCGTGAGGTCATTCTTCTTTGCCGTGCCATAACCGATGACCACTACCTCGCTCAAGGCCTTGGAGTCGTCCACGAGAGTGATGACCGCTCCATTGGCGGCTGAAACCTTCTGTGGTGCCAAGCCGATATAAGAGATTGTAATCTCCGTGCCCGGCGCCACGTTAATGGAGTAGTTGCCATCCATGTCGGTCACGCCAATGGCCTTGCCGTTGGCAGTGATGGTGGCACCCATGACAGGATCACCTGCAGAGTCTTTCACATGTCCCTTGAGTGCGGCAGTCTGCGCCCAAGAGCTTACAGCCAACAGAAGCCCACCTGTTAGTACGAGCATCCTGCGAGGCATCTTGAATTTTACCTGCTTCATCATTTGCTTTTAATTAAGATTAAATTTATGTTTTGGTTTTTCTTTTTCAGCTTTGCGGTTGCAAAGGTATGTGAATATGTTGACCTGCATCAATTTTTTAACGCAAAAGCGCAACAATGCAAATGCAATCGTTTGCATACAACTATTTCACGCAAATGGCATTTGAAACATAATCGTTTGGGAAAAGCATGCGGTGTAAACGATTGCGCATAAAATTCATTAAATTGACATATATCATGCAAGAGACACATTATATATATTAGTAACTTAGTGCAACTTTTCATGCCAAAAACGAAATTAACACAATAACTTATCACTTAATATGAAACACTTTTTTACTCTCATCTTCACATTGATGGGTCTGCCACTCGGCCTCATGGCACAAGGGTGGCCAGCCAACTATGGCGGCGTGATGCTACAAGGGTTCTACTGGGACAGCTACAGTGACACGCAATGGACAAATCTCACTTCACAGGCCGACGAGCTGTCGAAGTACTTCAACCTGATATGGGTGCCGCAAAGCGGATGGTGCAACAGCACTACAGACATGGGGTATTATCCAAGATACTGGTTCGACCAACGTAGCGCGTTCGGCACGGAACAGGAACTCAGGACCATGATAAGCACTTTCAAGGCGAAGGGCACGGGCATCATAGCCGACGTGGTGGTGAACCACAAGAACGGCGTGAGCAAATGGTGCGACTTTGCCAACGAGACCGTAAAGGGCAAGAACACGGGCAAGACTTACTCCGTGACGTGGGACTACACGCAGATTTGCAACAACGATGAAGCCAACACGGCTACGAAATCAGAGGCGAAGGGAAAGATCAAGGGAGCCGCCGACACCGGACTGGGCGACACTGGCTGCCGCGACCTCGACCACACCAACCCCACGACACAGCAGAACATAAAGACCTATGAGGACTTCCTGCTCAACGAGATGGGCTACACGGGCTTCCGCTACGACTTCGTGAAGGGTTACGACCCTCAATATATCAAGATGTACAACGAAGCGTCGAAACCAAAGTTCTCGGTGGGCGAATACTGGCAAGGTTCCGTGACCGCCTCCAAGAAAGACGACCATCCTTTCGGTGGCGTGAAAGACTGGGTGGAAGCCACGGGCAAGACAAGCGCGGCGTTCGACTTCCCCATGAAATATCTTATCAAGGGTGCCTTTAACGACGGCAACTGGAAATTGCTGGCCACCAACTACACCACGAGCACGCTCGTGGGAATAGAGCCGCAATATGCCGTGACTTTCATCGATAACCACGACACGGGCGAACCACACGTTAACCCGGACCCTCTGCGCGCCAACGTAGAGGCCGCCAACGCGTATATCCTCGCCTTGCCCGGCACGCCATGCATATGGATAAGCCACTGGAAGCCATATAAATACACCATCAAGAAGTGTATACTCGCGCGCAAGATTGCGGGCGTGACCAACACAAGTTCCATCATAAAGTCGGAAGGGCAGGATAATGGCTACGTGCTCATCGTGAAGGGCAACAATGGCAACGTGATGTTGCTTCTCGGATCGCCAACCTACAACACCACTGGTTACCAGCTTGCTTGCGAGGGCTTGGAGTTCAAGTATTACGTGTCAAACGGCCTCGACATCAGCGAGGTAAACAGCATCAAGCGAGAAGACACAGGCCATGTCATACCATCGTTCTGCACTGTCAACGACGGCGAGGTTTGCGCGTTCTTCGAGCAGCCGGAAAGCTCCAACTGGAAAGGTGACATAACCTGTTGGGCATGGGACAAGAGCGGCAACTACACTGGTGGCACATGGCCTGGCAGCAAGTGCGAGAAGGTTGGGATGACATCTGATGGCAAGAACGTGTGGAAATGGACATGGAACCGTAACTACGTAAAAGACAAAACAGCACCTGCATCCACCACGGCAAGCCTGCCGACAGGCATCATTTTCACAAACAAGAAAGCAGGCAGCGACTCTGGCGCGCAGACCCTCAACATGGCGTTCAAGAACGGCAACTACTATGGCGATAACGTGACCTACGGCAACGCCACGGGCATAAGCGTCATCAAGGCCAACGCGCAGGCCGCCGATTCTTGGTACACCATCGGTGGCACGCGCCTGTCTGGCAAGCCCACGCAAAAGGGCGTGTACATCCACCAAGGCAAGAAGGTCGTTGTGAAATAACGGGCGATCCAAAACGACGGACGTGCAGGGGCGGGCCCTGTGCCCGTCCGCAACCCGGATGGCAACGGAACGTAACGGACGAAATATTACGAAAACGAACGAAAACCACGATAATGTGGATTAGTACAACAAACCACGACAATTCGGATGCGTACGATATATTATGGCCATCCGGGGTGCGGACGGGCCCTAACCATCCCTACCCGCCCCTGCAAATCATAAAACAAATAAACACGAATCATCATGCCATAACCCCGACAAATGACGGCACGAAAGGCGATGCGAATGCGACAATTCGACTACTCGTCGCAAGGCGCGTACTTCGTCACGATTGTCACCAACAACCGCTTGAACCTCTTTGGTCGTGTCGAGGACGAGGAAATGAAACAAAACGAGGCTGGCACGATGGTCGCCAAGGAATATGAGGCTCTCGAACAACTTTTTGAGGGCATGGGATGCTTAGACTATGTTGTCATGCCCAACCACTTCCATTGCTTGATATATCTGGACAAGGACAAAGGCATAACATTGCCAGAAATCATTGCGCATTTCAAATCGGTAACGACGCATAAATACATCCTCGGGGTAAAGGCGAATGGATGGCAACGGTTTGACCAAAAGTTGTGGCAACGCAACTATTGGGACGACATCATCTTCAACGGACTGCAATTTGAGATGGTACAGCGCTACATTTATCTGAACCCATCACGATGGAACAAGGATGCCATAAACGATGACCACGACCCAGACGTAGACCACGTCGTCAAACGCCTCAAGGAATTGCGATGACGCGGTTTGGACGTGCGGGGGCGGGCCCATACCGCAAAGCATCCATAAAACAATAATATCATCATGAAAACGATAAAGATTTTCTTACTTCTGCTTCTCGCCTCCACCTCTGCCACGGCGCAGAAATACGTGGGAGGCGACATCTCCATGCTGCCTAAATATGAGGAGGCGGGAGCGAAATACTACACCCACGACGGCAAGGGCATTAGCGACGTGCTCACGTTCTTCAAGGATCAAGGCATGAACGCCATGCGCGTGCGACTATTCGTGGACCCGAAGAAGCAGACCACGGACAAGGGCAAGTGGACGACCGACGAAAACGTGTGCCAGGACTTGGACTGGGTAAAGGCATTGGGCAAGAGAATAAAGGACAAGGGACTGAAGTTCATGCTCGACTTCCACTATTCTGACACGTGGGCCGACCCTGCCAAGCAATGGACTCCGGCAGAGTGGGCGAGCCTCGACGACAACGCCCTCGCGGAGAAGTTATACTCCTACACCAAGGACGCATTAGAGCAACTCAAGGCGGCTGGTGCCGAGCCCGACATGATACAGACGGGCAACGAGATTAGTTATGGCATGATGTGGGGACGGCCCGGCGGCACGCTGAAGCAGTGCTGGCCCTCCTCGCCCGACGACAACTGGACTCGCTTCACCAACCTCCTGAAGCAGGCCACGAAAGCGTGCCGCGAGGAATGCCCCAACGCCAAGGTGATAATACACGTGGAGCGCACGTCAATCTCGCAACAGAAAGACAACAATAATTACGCCGCCCTGAGCAACTTCTACAAGAAGATGCAGGAGGCAAACATCGACTACGACATCATCGGCTTGAGCTATTATCCCTATTTCCACGGTGCCATCTCCGAACTGGAAGGCGCCATCGACCTCTTGGAGAAGAACTATGCCGACAAGGGCATCATGGTGGTGGAGTTCGGCTACCCCTATGCCTGGGCGGTGGAGGGCTCGACCTACGACTACACATCTAAATATCCTTATTCCGACGCCGGCCAAAAGGCGGTGACAGCCGACGTGGTGACCATGTTAGGCAAGCACAAGAACGTGAACGGCCTGTTCTGGTGGTGGCCGGAATACAACGCCAAGGACACAAATCTCTCCGGTTGGTACAACGCCCCTCTCTTCGACAGCAACACCGGCAAGGCAACATCCGCCCTCACGGAGCTTTGCAAGTTTGGCAGCTCCACGGCTGGCATCAGCAGCACGACAGTGGACAGTAGGGCAGGCTCTGACAACAACTACTACACGCTCGCCGGACAGCGCGTCAGCACGCCAAGCCATGGCGTGTACATACACAAGGGACGCAAGGAGGTGAAGAAATAAAAAGCATTCGTAACCAAAACGGCGGACGTGCAGGGGCGGCCCCTGTGGCCGTCCGCAACCCGAAAGGCAACACCAACCATTCCAGTCCGCAACCCGAACGGGAATGGCATTGCAAGGGCCGGTTTTATGCCGGCCCTTGCAAATAGAAAAAATAGTTTACAAATGGTCGTCTGAGAATCGATTTTTTTCAACCAAGCAGTCTCTTGGTCGTAAATGACGCGATTACGGGCCGTTTTGATAAACAGTTGATTATTAAGAAGTTATGATTTTAGCGGTTTCCCAACGTTGCAAATTCGCTAAAATCGCGTCGCCGTTACAGTGCAATCGCGTCGCCGTTACGGTGTAATCGCGATGCCGTTACGGTGTAATCGCGATGCCGTTACAGTGTAATCGCGATGCCGTTACGGTGTAATCGCAAAACTTTTTGGCCGAAAACCGTCCGACGATGCCGCGAAGCGGCAAAAGGCTACCCTTTTTCCTCTCTATTTGCCCCTATTTCCAAGTGTTAAATTCCGGCAATAATATTTTACAATTCTGCTAAACGCGACGCGTCCCGTCTGTCGCTATCCCATCGCGCCAGTCATCCTCTCCACATCGGCTTTCGCAAGGTCGCGAAGGCCATCGCCGCCTATGGTCACGAAGCGGTCGGCATGGCGCAAGGCTATGTCGAGGTCGTGGGTCGACACCACCACGAGTTTATCCATGTCGGTGGCAATGGCGTGAAGCATGGCCATGGTGGTCTTCTTGCTCTCGTAGTCGAGAAAGGCCGTTGGCTCGTCGAGGAGCATCACCGGCGTGTGTTGCGCTATCGCGCGCGCTATCATCACCTTTTGCCGCTCTCCGTCGCTCAGGGTGCTGATGCCACGACTGGCAAACGCCGACATGCCCGTGAGCCTCAAGGCCCGCTCCACCATCGCCTCGTCGTCTTTGCCAAGGTTACCGAAGAAGCCCGTGTAGGGCATCCGCCCCATGGCCACCACGTCGTGCACGCTTAGGTTCACCTCGTCGGGTTGCTCAGTCAGCACCACGCTGAAGACGCGCGCCAGCTCCTCCTTGGAGAGCGAGCGGCACGACACCGCCGAGTCGCACTCTTGCCATCGCGCGTCTCCGGAAAGGGGCGGTTGCAAGCCAGCCAACGTGCGGAGAAAGGTCGACTTGCCCGAGCCGTTGCGTCCTATGAGACACACCAGTTGTTGGCAGGGAAACAGGCCGCATAGCGGACCCGCTATCACCTTGTGGCGATAGCCAATGGTCAAATTATCTATTATTAACCGATTCATACTGCAAAATTATTAAAAAACCTGCGATAGGCTTGCTGCTTTCAAAAAAATGTCTTACCTTTGCACCACATTTGTATGGATATGGTCTTTCAATGACTTATTTCCATCACATTTGCCCAGATGGCGGAATCGGTAGACGCGCTGGTCTCAAACACCAGTGCCGCAAGGCATCTCGGTTCGAGCCCGAGTCTGGGTACTTTTATTACATCACAATAATCGCTAAAGCCTTACAAACAAAGACTTTAGCGATTTCTCTTTTCCCGACTTACTCCATATTTGCTCCATTTCAATTAGATAAGAGCAGATTTATTACCGTTCGGCACTGGTCGATTCCGTTCATTTCCATTCGTTTTGGTTTGAGTTTGTAATTTCCAGATTGTTTCGTTGTAGAGCTGGGAGGAAGTTACTATCTTTGTACGCAAAACGGATTAATATGGAAATCGCTCATATCTCACAAGAATATATACAGGCAGTCAAGGACATCAAGAGTGCCATACTCAAGAGCCGCTATGCTGCCGCAAAGCAGGCCAACAAAGAGCTGTTGAAGCTCTACTACTCCGTTGGTGGCTACGTCTCTACCCATAGTCGTGACGGATATTGGGGCAGCAACGCCATTGAGACCATCGCCAAAGGACTGCAGCAGGAGTTGCCGGGGTTGAGAGGATTCTCAACGACAAACATCAAGAATATGAGAATCTTCTATGAGCAGTGGAGCCCCTATCTAAATCGTCAGACACTGTCTGACGATTTAATAAGCAGCTATACCTCAACGAATTATGTAATTCGGCAGATGGCATCTGCCGAATTTCCCATAGACGACTTCATGGCTGTTGGCTTTTCACTGCACATGGAGATTCTTACGAAGGTGAAGACATTAGAGGAGAGACTGTTTTATATTCACAGGAGCGCTAATGATTTTTGGAACTATACTACATTAAAGCGCCAACTGAAATCCGACCTCTACAACAAAGAGGGCTCCATCCGGCAGACCAACTTCAACCACACTATCAGCGACGATGATTTTAAGCGGAAGGCTTTACAGTCGTTCAAGGATGAATACCTGCTCGACTTCATCAACATCGAAGACCCGGAAGAGGTTGACGAAAGGGTGATTGAGCAGAGTATCATTCAGAATATCAAGAACTTCATCATGGCCTTCGGCAAGGATTTCGCTTTCATGGGCAACCAGTATCATCTTGAAGTTGAAGGTCATGACTATTACATAGACTTGCTCTTCTTCTCCCGCAAACTGCGGAGCCTTGTGGCCTTTGAGTTGAAGCGAGGGGAGTTCAAGCCCGAATACACTGGTAAGTTGAACTTCTACCTCTCAGCCCTTGACGAGTACGTGAAACTGCCCGGCGAGAATCCATCTATCGGCATCATCCTCTGCAAATCCAAGAGCGACAAGATTGTGGAGCTGTCTTTCCGCGACACATCCAAGCCGATGGGCGTTGCTACCTATCGTACTTCGAGCGAACTGCCCAAAGAGCTGCGTGATGCACTGCCTGACATGGAGGATTTGAAAAAACTATTATAGTGATTAAGCGGACAACGAAAGACATTAGCTATTCTCTCACCACAACCTTGCGATGGTCGGTGGTGCCGACAAGTTGTGCAGCTACTTGGCGGATGGCAAACTCAACGACAGAGGGAATGCCATACATTCGAGGC
>OIYQ01000595.1_pt1 | contig 14685 bp, 9 predicted proteins | sample 1588311 | NCBI WGS metagenome assembly OIYQ01 (sample SAMN03283244) | human gut metagenome | biome: human-associated habitat; material: feces | host: Homo sapiens | place: Peru | collected 2012
ATTGATGTAAATCAAGGGAATGGGCGGTTTTTTAGACGGGATGGACTATTATAGACACTTATTGACATTTATAGACAGGATAGACTATTATAGACGGATGGGCAGAATGTGCACAAAAGGCAAGATGGGGTACCTGAGGCTGGATTGGTACCGGAGGCTGGATGAACACCGGAGGCTGGATGAACACCGGAGGCAAGTGACGCGTGCAGACAAGCCGTCAATCATGGATGATGATTGCCGACTGTGCAGGCACCGTAATCTGCGAACCTTTAATAGTGTCGAGGCCAGACTCGTTGATTATACCATCACGGCACACCACAGTGTATTGGCCATCGGGAATGGTAATCGAGCGTGGTTGCTTGTTGGCATTGAGCGCCACAATAATATTTCGCCATGTGTCTCCACCGGCATTGCCAGTCAAGCGAAAGGCGACAAAACAATCGTCGGATGGCAGGAACTCAAGATGCTGACGCACGAGGTCGGCATTGCCTAATCGGAACGCTGGATGATTACGGCGCAAAGATATCAAGCCCTCATAATAGCTGAACACCTGGGGATAACGCTTGAGGTTCTCCCAACGAAGCTCATTGATGCTGTCGGGCGAGTTGTAACTGTTGTGCACGCCCTTCTTGTCGCGCAGCATCTCCTCACCGCTCAGCATGAACGGCACGCCCTGCGACGTGAATACCGCCGTCTGTGCCAACTCGTCTAGACGGACAAGCTCATCGGTGGTTATGCCTGGCACGGAAGCCTTGAGGCGATCCACGAGGCACAAGTCATCGTGGCAACTCACATAATTAATACACTGTGTAGGCTGCACGGCCCACGGTTCTTTGGAATAATTCACCTTGGAATAGTCGACCTGCGGATGCGCGATCATTCCGGCTATTCCGGCCTTCAGGCTTTCTTCCGACCCAGCTATTCCAGCAAGGAACGCGCCCTTCTTGTCGTCGCTGAACGGGCCACGCAACGCGTCGCGCATGTCATCACAGAAAGCCGCAACTCCAGGCATCCGCCTCATGCATGCCTTAACCGCAAGTTCCCTGGCAGGATAAGCACACTGGCCAGCGCTCCATCCCTCACCATAAACGAAGACGTTGGGATTGATAGCCGCGAGCTCCTTGCGAATGTCGTTCATCGTCTCTATGTCATGCACGCCCATGAGGTCGAAGCGGAAGCCATCAACATGATACTCCGAGACCCAATATTTGACGCTTTGCAACATGAACTGCCTCATCATGGGCTTCTCCGATGCCGTCTCGTTACCGCATCCCGAGCCATTGCTTGGTTTGCCATCCTGACAGAAACGATAGAAATAGTCAGGGAACGTGCGTTGGAAGTTGCTGTTGTCGAGGTCGGACGTGTGGTTGTACACGACATCGAGAATCACGCGAATGCCAGCCTTATGAAGAGCCTGCACCATCTCCTTGAACTCGCGCACGCGAGTGGCAGGGTCGTAAGGATTTGAACTGTAGCTTCCTTCCGGCACATTATAGTTTAGAGGGTCATAACCCCAGTTGTACTGCGGCTTGTCGAGTTTGGCCTCATCTACAGAAGCATAGTCGAACGACGGCAAGATGTGCACGGCGTTGATACCCAACCGTTTAAGATAGTCGATAGCCTTTTGTTCAGTAAGCGCGAGAAACTTGCCCTTGTTGCGGAACCCGGATGTCGGCTCAATGGAGAAGTCGCGATGGTGCATCTCATAGATGACAATGTCGGCGAGGTTTTTCGTTGCGAGCACACGGTCATCAGTCCAACCCTTTGGGTCGGTTGTGCCCATGTCAATTATGGCTCCCCTCTTGCCGTTCACTCCCACCGCCTTGGCGAACACACCTGGAGTCTCGCCCTTTCCGATGTTGAACGTATAGAATTTCCCTTTTTGGTCGCCTTTAAGTTCCACGGTCCAAAGATTGTCGCCCAACCGCCTCATGCGTTTCTTGACCACAGGCTTCGGGTCAACGGCCACGTCGCCCTTGGCATACACATTGAGCACTACGTTTTTCGCCTTGCCAGGGGCGAAGAGCTTGAAGACGGTGCGTGCCGGCGAATAGTTAATCTCGTCGAAGTTGAAATCTTGCGCCGAGGCAAGCAAGGAAGAGGGGAGGAATAAGGCCGAGACCAAAAGGTTTCTCAAAATCATGTTTCTTGTTTTTTAGCTTTGAATGGATTAAAACAATATAGCCGCGAATTTCGGACAAATTCGCGGCTATGAGATAATGTCGTCAAATCAGAGAGCTTTCACTGATACCGCGAAGCCACCACCAGGAGCCTGAGTAAACTTCAGCACGTCGCCCTTCTTGATCTTACGCTTCGTGATGACATAAGCCTTAGGATTCTTGTCGAAAGAAGCGTTCTTAGCGTCGGCGTAGATGGTCGCCTCATACTTGCGTCCCTTGTCGAGGAAGTCGAACTTGACGGTGCTGTTGTGTCCGTCCTCGTTGCACTTTCCTGCCACAAACCAGTTGTCGGTGCCCTTTGCCTTACGTGCCACGGTGATGTAGCGTGCAGGTTCCGCCTCGATGTACTTACTGTCAGACCAGTCGGCAGCCACGTCCTTTATAAACTGGAACGCGTCCATATACTTGGCATAGTTCTCTGGCAGGTCAGCCGCCATCTGAATAGGTCCCCACATGACGAGGTAGAGCGCGAGCTGTCCCACGAGAGTGGTGTGCACATAGTTCTTGTTCTTGCTCCACGTTTTGAGCTGCGTCTCAAGTATTCCCGGCGTATAGTCCATCGGTCCGCCCTGCAAGCGCGTGAAAGGCAGGATTACGGTGTGGTCAGGACGGCTTCCGCTGAACGCCTCATACTCAGTACCACGCGCGCTCTCGTTGCCGATCCAGTTTGGCCATGTGCGTGCAATTCCTGTCGGGCGCGTAGCCTCATGCGCGTTGACCATGATGTGGTGCTTTGCGGCCTCGGTGACGCAACGCAGGTAGTGGTTGTTCATCTCCTGAGAGAAATGATAGTCGCCACGAGGTATGATGTCGCCCACGTAACCGCTCTTCACGGCATCGTAGCCATACTTGTTCATGAGATTGTAAGCGTCCTCAAGGTGACGCTCATAGTTTATGACGCTGGAAGAAGTCTCGTGGTGCATCATGAGCTTCACGCCCTTGCTGTGGGCATACTCGTTGAGCGCCTTGATGTCGAAGTCTGGATAAGGAGTGAGGAAGTCGAACACATAGTCCTTGCTGTGGCCCGACCAGTCTTCCCAACCTTCGTTCCATCCCTCTACGAGCACCTCAGAGAGGCCGTTGGCGGCCGCGAAGTCGATATACTTGCGCACCTCCTCGTTGGTGGCGCCATGTTTGCCGTTGGGCTTAGACTTGGCGTAGTCGGTGAGACCGAGCTTCACCGAAGGATAGTCGTCGGTATAGCTCCATGTCTTGTGGCCGGTAATCATCTCCCACCATACACCGCAATACTTGGTTGGGTGAATCCATGAAGTGTCTTCTATCTTACAAGGCTCGTTGAGGTTGTAAATCAAGCTGTTGGCGTCGCCGAGCATGTCGCGCGCGTCGTCGCTGACGGCCACCGTGCGCCAAGGCGTGTTGCACGGGGTCTGCATGTAACCCTTGTTGCCCGTGGCGTCAGGAGTGAGCCAGCTCTCGAAAATCATGTTTTTGTCGTCGAGGTTGAGGTGCATCGTGGCGTAGTTGATGCACGCCGCCTCGTGGATGTTGATGTAGAGCCCGTCCTTGGTCTTCATCTGCAAGGCCGTCTGCACTCCTGTTGGCGAGAACACGGCCACTGAAGAATTGCGCCAGTTGACGGCGTCGTGTAGCTTCGAGCGAATCTCCGACAGTTTGCTTTCTGTCGTTTCCTGCTCCTGGGTGTCGTAGTCACCCGGCAGCCACCACGCCGTGTGGTCGCCCGTCATGGCAAACTGCGTGTGCTCTTCCTTGATGACGAAATACACCAGGTCTTTCTGTGCCGGGAACTCGTAGCGCAGGCCCATGCCAATGTTATAAACGCGGAAACGGATGGTTATCTTCCTGTTAGAAGACGGCTGGAAGAGGTTCACGGCCATCTCGTTGTAGTTGTTGCGTATCTTGCCATACTGTCCCCATACCGGCGTCCACGTCTCGTCGAACGACGACACTTGGCTGTCCAGCTCCTTGAAGCCATCCATCAGCGACGTCTCCTTCTTGCCTTTCGAGGCGTGCTTGTCCTTGGCAAGCTCCAAGCCGAGGTGTGACGGTTTCACCACAGGTTTGCCCTTATACGACATCTCGTAGGTTGGCACACCGTTTCCAGTCAGTGAGAACGATACCGAGACGTTGCCGTTTGGCGACTTCACGGTTTGCCCAAAAGCCGTGACGGAAAGCAACAGCGCGAGGGCGGTAAGTAAAAATGATTTTCTCATGAGTTAGTTTTGTATATAATTAATGTAGGTTTATCTCCCGCTTTCCTGTATGAGATCCTTGATGTTTTGCGCGAAGCCCTTGTTGGCCATGAGGTCCTCTATGTTGAGGTGCATCCTGTACCTCCAATAGTAAGGCACTATTGCCGGCACGTTGATGCGCTCCTTGTCGGCATCGGCAAGGCGCAACTTCTCGTCCATGGCGAGCCAGTCTTGAATGCTGAGTACGCAGAGCATGGATGGCGACGTGAGCTGTCTTGATATGATGTCGCGAGCGAGCCATCCCGGCAGTGGGTGTGGCGCGGCGCCCTGGCGATAGAGCATGGTATTGTAGTATGCCTGGGTGCGATCCCAGTCCTCGTCCCACCACTGCCTGAGCGTCGGCATGTCGTGGGTTGAGAAGGTGCACACCGAGCGGTAAGGGTTGCGCGAGAGGTGGCCGAAGCGCACATGCGGGTCTTTCGGCATGGATTGAATCTCCAGCGAGAGAATACGCAGCTGGTTCATCACCCATGGCACGCAGTCGGGCACCATGCCGAGGTCCTCGGCGCACACGAGCATGCGCGTGGCTTGCACTACGACAGGCAATTTCTTCATGGCCTCGCCATACCAGAACTGGTTGTTGCGGCGATAGAAGTAGTCGTTGTACAGGCGGTTGAAGGCAGCCTTGTCGTTGTCGTACAGGCTCTCGTAGATGAAGTCGAACTGCACCGAAATGCGTGGGTGGAACTTGCCCTTGTCGTTGCGGTCGCGCACGAAGAGCACGTCGCTGATGAGCGAGTAGAGACCGTCGCGGAAGTTGAGCTCATTCTCGTCGGTGACGTTCTCGAAGAGTTTCTGTATCTTCTTCTGCGTGTCGTATTCTGGTTTCATCTTATAGCGTTCGCTGTCGATGCGGTCAAGATACTTGTCCCTGACCTCCGCCGCGCGTTCCTTGAACACCCTGTCGAGCACCCAGTCGGTGATAAACGGCTCGGTGAAACGCTCCTCCTGGAAGTTGAGACCATATCCGCGTATCTCGTCGGCTGTCATGCCGAGAGCCGGTGCGAACTGTCCCAAGAGTCCGTGCACGGCATCTATTGGTATCTCCCAGATGCGGAAGAAGCCGAGCACGTGGTCGATGCGGTAAGCGTCGAAATATTTTGCCATGTTGCCAAACCTGTGCACCCACCATTGGCAACCGTCTTTTATCATCTCGTCCCAGTTGTAAGTCGGGAATCCCCAGGTCTGTCCGTTTGTCGAGAACGAGTCAGGAGGCGCGCCTGCCTGGCCGTTGAGGTTGAAGTAGCGTGGCTCTGTCCACACGTCGCAACTATAGCGGTTCACGCCGATAGGTATGTCGCCCTTCAGTATGACGTGGTGCTGGCGCGCGTACTCGTGCACGGCCTTCATCTGCTCGCCGAGCACGAACTGCACATAATACCAGAAGGCCACGGCCTTGTATTCCTTCGTGCGCGGCTCCGACAGTCGCTTGCGGTCGGCCTCATCCCACAGGTTGTGGTCTTTCCACATCGTGAAGTCAGCCGTGCCATACTCGTCTCTGAGCGTGCAATACTGCGCGTATGGCACGAGCCACTGCGCATTTTCCTTGAAAAACTCCTTGAAGGCATGCGTGCCGAGGGTCTTGGCGCCCTCCTGCGCATACAGGTCATGCAGGTAGGCCAGCTTGGCGTTGTTCACGCGCTCATAGTCTATCTGCGGCAGGGCATTGAGCTCGCGACGCTCCTTCTCATATTTCTCCCTCTTGCCCTTGTCGTCAAGCAATGGCAGCTTGTGCAGGCAGGCGTATTGTGGATGTATGGCGAATATGCTGATGCAGGAGTATGGGTAAGAGTCGGTCCAGGTGTGTGTAATGGTAGAGTCGTTGATGGGCAGCACCTGCAGCACCTTCTGTCCTGTGGCGCACATGAAGTCGACCATCTGTCGCAAGTCGCCGAAGTCGCCCACGCCAAACGATTCCTTCGTGCGCAGCGAGAACACGGGCACGAGCGTGCCCGCCACCTTGGTGTTGTAGATGGCGAAGAAGGCTTGGTCGAGGTCATAGGCCACCACGTCGCCTTCGCCAAGCGCGGGCAGCGTCACCTCGCGGTTGTAGCCTTCCTCCCACATCGTGTCGGTGGGGTCTTCATCGCTCACCGCCACGAACTTGAACTCTATCTTGCCGTCGGCGAACCATGCCGCGTCGAGGTCGACGACCCACTCGTTGTAAGCGTGCTGCTTCATGGACCGGGCCTTGACCGCCTCCCAGTTGCCCAGCGCGTCGGCCTCTCCCACGATGGCGAGCTTGGCATTGTTCAGCTGCGGAGCCCTTACCGCGAGGCGCACCGTACGACCAAACGTGGTCTTGGCTGGCAACTCCATGTGGCTGTCGCGAATGCAATCGGTAAACGCCGAACTGTACAAGTAGGAGTCTTCGGGAATGTCGTGCCATTTGTCGTACACGGTATAATGGTTGCCCATCGCCGCGTTCAGCTCTAAGGTGTGCATCACGGTCGTCCACTCGTGGCATACCGTATTGCCTTGACGCTCCACGTCATAATAATAAACGAGGGCATCAGTGGCATGAATGTTCAACTCGCAAGTCCATCTGATGCCATCTTGGGTCATCATGTGGAACTTAGATTGCGGCGCGTCCTTACAAACGCCGCTTACAAGATTCAGCACTACATCCTCACCGAAACTTGTATGAAAGTCTACGTTAAACCGAAAATACATTATTTGTCGTTAGTTTTGTTTTCTAATGCAAAAATACTTCATATTTCCAACATCTATTGATTTATATCATAAAAAATAAAGCCAACTGCCTGCGCAATCGTTTGCACTCGGTGCGTATTCTGCCCTTCACGTGTATATTGCATGCCAACACTATGCACATTTTATTATATAGGTGCACAATATTCGCCATCAACGACAAAAAGCATGAGGAAAGTTGGCGCATAAGGCAGAAATGTATAACTTTGCGCACATTAAGACAATGCGACAGCATAACAGTATCATTAAACAGGAATATACGACATGAACTATTTTATTATCGTCAATGACACGCAACAGGGTCCTTACACCATCGAGGAACTGCGTCAACGCCACATCGACGCCTCCACGCTCGTCTGGGCTGAGGGCATGGCACAATGGACTCCGGCATGGCAAGTGGAAGAGCTAAAGACGCTCTTCAACGCCACGACTGGCAATGGCGCCAACGCCACCTCTACCCCACCGCCAATGCCTGGCACACAAGATGGCGCGGGCGACGCCCAATCGGGCCTGGGCACTCCACAAGACCCGTCAGCCAACGGCCAAGCCCCCCACGCCGACAAGAAGACCATGAAGGTTTGGACATGGATTGGCGCGGCCGCGGTGGCATTGCTGATAATCATGGCCGTGGCCAACCCGTCGCGCGACGAACACAGGCGGGCCATCAAGGAGAACGTGACCAACGGCATAGAGAAAGGGCTCACCAGCAGCACGCCCGACAACGAAGACCCCTTCAAGACTTTCGGCACGGCCATGCTCAAGGCCTTTGCCACGCCAATGGTCAACGCCGCCATCGACAACATGCTGCAATACCACAACTACCTTTTCTGGTCGACCACGACCATAGACCTGCCCGACTCTGACAGCGAGGCGGGGTCCGGCTCAAAGAGCGTGCGCACGTCGCTTGGCATCTTCGGCAAGGTGTTCACCACCGACGAGGACGACATTGCCAAGGCCATCTCGAAGATAGTGAATGGCGACAGTGCCGTCTCCGACCAATCGTCAGAAGTCAACGACAACAACGATGACGCGACGTCTACCGACAACGATGCCGACAACGACATAGCGTCGCAGGTGTCCGACAGCGTGGTGTCGATAGGCAGCAAGGTGGGAAAGAGCGTGGCCAAGAAAGTGAGACACGAGGTCGGCCAGGAGATAAAAAAGGAGATACGGCAAAACACCGACAGCACCACGGCAAGCGGCATTGGCAAGATCGTGGATGCCGTGGAGAGCTTCTTGAAAAGCCTGTGATATGTTTTACCCACACCATTCGTTACATAGCCAATAAAAAAAATGGAGTGCCAACTTGCTCGTTGGCACTCCATCTTTTTTTATGTCTTGTTGTTACGCTGGCTTATGCCTTGCCCTGGTTAGCCACGGCAGCGGCCTTGGCAGCGATGGCGGCTGCGTCGCCAAGATAATAGTCGTTTACGAGGTTGAGGTCGTCGTCGAACTCGAACACGTAAGGAGTGGCGGTTGGGATGTTAAGGCCAGAGATGTCCTTGTCGGAGATGCCCTTGAGGTGCTTCACGATGCCGCGGAGCGAGTTGCCGTGAGCGGCCACGATGATGTTGTCCACCTCCTTGAGCTTCGGGAAGATCTCGCACTCCCAGAAAGGCATCACGCGAGCGATGCAGTCCTTAAGGCTCTCGGTCTTGGGAAGATACTGTGTAGGCACCTTTGCGTAGCGAGGATCAGCGAGAGCTGAGCCAGTGCCATCGGCAGCGAGGTCGTGAGGCTCAACGTCGAAGCTGCGACGCCAGAGCAGCACCTGCTCGCCACGCTCAACGCCAACTACGTGAAGGAGTGCTTGAAAGACGTGTTCGAGTTGCCGATAACCGGCGTGTGCAAGCACGAGTTCGTGTTCAACGGACTGAAAGACAAGTCGACGGGCGTGACCACCCTCGACGTGGCCAAGCGACTGCTCGACTACGGCTACCACGCGCCCACGATATACTTCCCGTTGCTCTTCCATGAGGCACTGATGATTGAGCCTACCGAGAACGAGAGTCTGGAGACGCTCAACGAGTTTATCGACGTGATGCGCAAGATAGCGAAGGAGGCGGCGGAAGAGCCCGACACCGAGGGCCTCGGACTCGACGAGCTTGGCATCGACCACGACCGCCACGGCATAAAGGTGGACGACGGCTTCGAGACTTCGCAGAAGGGCATCTATGCCATAGGCGACGTGAACGGCAGGTTGCAGCTCGCCCACGCGGCAGAGACTCAGGGACGCAAGGTCATCGACACCATCGTTGGGCGCAAGAGCCGCCTTGACACCACGTTGGTGCCATGGGCGGTGTTCACCACTCCCGAACTTGCCGGCACGGGACTCACCGAGGACGCTGCCAAGGCATCTCTCCCCGATGGCGAACACCCTCAAGTGGTAAAGACCTACTACCGCTCCAACGGCAAGGCTGTAACGATGGATGCCACCGACGGACTGGTCAAGCTCATTGCCTCACCCGACAGCCGTCTCCTCGCCTGCCACGCCCTCGGCGCCCATGCCGCCGACTTGGTGCAAGAGGTGAGCGCGCTCATCAGCACGGGTGCCACACTTGACGACCTGCAGTCGGTGATACACATCCACCCCACGCTTCAGGAACTGCTGTAATAACGACTATAAACGCATAGTAAATGAGAAAACCGCCATAGGAGAAACGTCTCCCACGGCGGTTTTCTCATTTACTATGCGTTTACTCTACTATTATCTGTACCCTGCGGCACTTCGGGTCGGGGCATCCGTTGCTGTCGCCCACGGCTTTCTCAAGTTTAATGTTGAAGTCAGTCACACCGCGCTTCTTGAGGAATTTCACCACATTGTCGAGTCGTCCCTCGCTAAGCTTATAGTTCTTCGGTGACAATCCGTCAGACGAGGCCTCGCCTATGATAGTGAGCCTGTACTCACCTACAGCCTTGAGAGCACTGATGAAGTCGTTGAGCCTCAACTGCTCCTGTTCGGTGATTTTCGTCTTGCCCACGCGGAAGTATACCTCATGGCCTTGTATTTTTTCCTTGGCGTTCTGACAGTCCTCCAAGAGTGCTTTCATGTCGTCGTTGTCCTTCCGGCTCTTGTCAAGCTGCGAGCGCAGGTTGTCGTTCTCGCCCTGCCTGTCAGCCAGTTGCCTCTCGTAGTTGCCCTTCATGGCCTCTTGGTCGGCGAGAGCCTGAAGGAGCCGCGCCTTGTTGGTCGGCATGCGCTTGCCCACGAAGTTGTAGCGCAGCAGTAGTCCTCCGCTCACGATGCCCTTGGGTGTGAGCTCGCGGTCGAGCGGCAGGTATTTGTATTGCCCTACCAGACCCACAGTCCACCTCGGCGTGATGTCATACTCCAGCGACAGCGAGACGGGTATGTAGAGGGCGTTGACCTGGCGCTTCCCCACATCAGTGGTCATGTAGTTGTGGCTGTACACGTTGTAGTAGCCTTCGCCCTTGGCCTGTGCCAGTTCGCTGTACGAAGTGGTGGCAGTGTGGCGACTCCATCCGTGCAGGTATCCCACTCCAGTTCCGAGCCAGAGGTTGAAGCTCTGCGCCTTGCGGTCATGCCACAGTTCCATGAAGTTGAAGTCCACATTGAGGTCTGCCATGGCATAGTGCATATTGTAGCGGTTCTGCAGCAAATCGATTTTAGTCTCCAGCGTGGTGTTGTACGTCTTCTTCGTTGTCGGGTCGGTGATGACGAATCCGTCCGTCGTCACCGTCCGCGAGGCTACGTGCTTGCCCGTGGCCTTGAGCATGGTGTACTCAAGGTTCAGGCCCACTCTCACCCACGGCTTTATGTTGTAGTCCAGTCCCAAGGCGGCATCTGGCGACACCGGCCGGCGCGAGTCCGACACATCCGCGCCCCGCATGCCATGATAGTAGCTCACTCCCCCCTGGCCGTATATGGACCAGGTACGGGTGCGCACCGTATCATTGTAGGTCTGGGCATTGAGGCCCGCCACGGTGAGTGATGCCATGGCGGCGGCCATCATGTATTTCAGATATTTCATTACGGTTCCATTTATTAAAACAATTGGTGTCAGCGACGACAGTGCGTCGCGGTCTCGGTAAGCAGGTACGCAAGTCTACCACTACTTCGTGGTCACACTCACCTTTACACTCTCCTTCAGTTTGCTGCCTGAGAGATAAGTGACCATGAATTCCTGACTATCTTTGGACGCTTTCCTTGCATGGTCTCCCAAGACATCGTTGAAGGAATATCCCACATTGTACTTCAACAGGCCAATCCAGTCCTTCTTTTTGCCATTCAGTGTAAACTTGTATCCTACCAAGCCGTCTTTCATCTTCACTATCTCGTACACCTTTGCATTGGCATCTATGCCTGACACGGTATCGTAGTTCACGGCATACAGTGCATCCTTGTCGTCTGCGGTTACAGGAGTGCGGTTGATTGAGACATGATTGGCATCGTCTACGTAGATATACAAGGTCACGTTGACAGTTCTGGCCTGTACCTTAGCCTTGTTGTAAAGATTGGAGTTCTTGTCACTTGATACCATATTCCATGCCTCCTGCGTCATGTAGAGCTTGTCGGAGATGTTGTAGATGCCCTTGTCGCCGAGTTGGGTGTTCATGCTGTCGAGAATCTTCTTGAGGGTCTCAACATTTGACTTCTGCGCCTCGGTGAGCTTGTCCAAGTTGGCATTGATTGCAGCGAGCTTATCTGTCAGCAATCTCTGGTACACGAGCAACCAGGCAAGCTGCGTGTTCGTGACGAAATTGAATGCGTTGATGCTTGTCGAGATCACGCGTCCGTTCTTGTCGATAGCGAGCTTCAGCTTCTTTCCCTGGTCGTTGATGGCAGTCACTATCCTCTCTCCGCTCTTCGACACTGAGTTGCTTACCGCCACAAATCCTTCACTGATGCTCTTGTTGACATTCTCCAGTCCGGCTTTCAAATCGTTCATGCCGGATGCCAGCGTACCGTCGAGCTTCGTTATCTCCTCGGTTTGCAGCTCCACCATGCCTGTGAGCTCGTTCACACTGCCCTTCACTTCAGCCAGTCCGGTCTTCACCGTCAAGTCGAGAGCCTCAATCTTCTCCGTCAACGACTTGTTGTTGGCTTCAAGTGTCTTGATGAGATCATCCACCGAGCCCTTGATCTGGGTAGAGATTACCTCGCCGGTGGACTTTATCTCTGCCACGAGGAGCTCGCCCTGTTCGTTGATGGCGCCCACGATGGCGTTGCCCTGCTCATTGACCGCTTTCTTCAAGGCCTTGAAGCCCTTTGTCAGCGATCCGTCTATCGTGGCGAGGCTGCTCTGCGTGTTCTTGTCCATCAAGGTGATGGCACCAGTGTTCTTGTCTATGCCGAGAGTCACCTCCACAAGCCCTGCCTTGATGGTGGCATCAAGGGCTGCGAAACGCTCCTCCAGGCTCTTGGTCTGGTCGTTAATGGCCTTGATGAGTGCGTTGGACGACTCGAGTATCTGTGTGGAGATGAGCTTGCCGTTCTTCTCAATCTCCAGACGCAGGAGCTGTCCGTTGTCGTTCATGGCATATACGATGGCGTTGCCCTGAGCATCCACCTGGTCGCTGAGGGTCTTGAAGCCGTCGAAGATAGAAGTGTTGATGTCCTTGAGACCCTGCTTGGTGTTCTGGTCTAATACCTTTATGGCACCCGTGTTCTCGTCGATAGCCACCTTTATCTCTGCCAGATTCTTTTCGAGCAAGGTATTGAGAGCTGTGAAGCGCTCCTGCAGCGTCTTGTTGAGGTTGTTCACTGCTTCCACGAGGGAAGAATAGTCATTGATAAACGTGTTGCCGCCATAGTCTACGTTGGGTTCAAGAACCTCGGTACATGCCGAGAGGCTCAAGGCAGCGACAAACAGCACTGGATAAATTTTCCTTCTCATAAGATTGTCGTTTTTATGCTCCTTTTCGCTTATTTCTCCCTTTGACGGGTGAAAAGAGGACCAGAAGCGTCGTTAATATTAAGCGTCGTTAACGCAGGTTTCTGTAAGCGCAAAGTTATGACAAAATCCTATGAATGGCGTGAACAAGGGTTTTTTCTCGTGAACGAACGTTTTTTCTTGTGAATTTCCGTCGTTTTATGTGAACGTGGGGCGAAGATGGCTATGCGTTGGCATCGAAGTCCTTTACATAGCCCTCTAAGATAGTGTAGTCAAAGTCCGTCAACCGCTTGCGCGCGTTGGAGAGTGCCCACCTGTTTTTGAAGCCGCACATCTCCGCAGCCATGTCCTGGCTCATGCTTGCCGGCGGCGATACCGTCAGCATCTCATAGTGGCGCATGCGGAAGGCATTGACAAGCCGATAGAAGCCCACACGGGTGATGAACGTTCCAGCGAGGGTGTGTTTCGACTTCACTACGTCGTGTATCACGTCCACACGCTTCAGGCTCGGTTCCAGATAGCGGCGAGCCACTATGGCGAGCACCTCGTCCTTCACCGTTTCCCACTCCTCGGCATCCACGTTGCCGGGACATTCCGTCACGACATCGTCGCTGCATGGCTCCGCCACGGCGGTTTCATCCACGACACAATCCTCCTCGGCGGCAGCCTCCGTGCAGTGGCTCATCACGCTTTCGAGACACACCGTCTCCATATGCTCCAGTTCACTTGCCACCTTTGGCGATGACAACGACTTGTTGGGACTCAGTATCTGGCAGAGGAAAGCGAGCATGAACACCGTCATGACGATGCACACAGCCATATAGACATCACGGCTGTCGGAGAAAAACACCGCCCACATGATGATGAACCCCGTGACCGGCACCCATAGCACGCGTTTGGCAAAACCATACGAGAAGTCATCGTCGTTGGAATAGTTCTGCTCGTTGTACATATTGATTCTGCGGGAGAGCAGCCAGCACTCTCGCATGAAGCCAAAGGAGAGCAACAGGCTCAGAATGCCCATCACGTATTCCAGCTCCTTGTGGTAGTAGCTCAACACGGCACCATGACCCGACACCACGATGACAAACATCGCCACCAGCAGAAAGAACGGCAAAAGAAAAGGCGTGTAGGGGTCGCGCCAGTCCACAAAGTAGCTGCTCTTGCCCACAGGCACTACCTTGACCATGCGGAAATAGCGGAAAAACAACACGGCAAAGCATATGGGATAGTACACTATACCGAAGACGCGCACGTAGAGCCAGATTGCCGGGTCGGAGGGGAACAGCACGTAGGGCAACTGCAAGGCGACAAAGAAATAGAAAAACGACACGTGACGGCGCGCAGGATAGAAGAAGTCACCGTGTCTGGCATAGGACTGGCACATGTGGCACCACCTCACCACCGCACCGAAAACTCCAGTAAATATATATGTGAAGCAAGCCAAAGAATAACCTGTTGGCGGAATTAATTTAGTGCATACTTAATTCTGCCAATGGACTTGTTGTTAATGAAGTTTACATATTGCAGAAAGGTAAGTGCACTAATTTTGCCAATGATTCTGGCAAACAAACCATTCGTTATTTTCGCATAGTTTCTGATGACCAAGAACTGGTCTGTAAGTTGTGAGAAGATTGTCTCAATCCTCTTTCTTGCCTTTGCAAACGGAATGAATGTCGGTTTCCAATCCTTTTGGTTGAGCCGATACGG
>OIYQ01000597.1_pt1 | contig 14659 bp, 6 predicted proteins | sample 1588311 | NCBI WGS metagenome assembly OIYQ01 (sample SAMN03283244) | human gut metagenome | biome: human-associated habitat; material: feces | host: Homo sapiens | place: Peru | collected 2012
GCACCATCTGTCCGTGCATGTTGAATACGCCGAGAACGACAACTTGAAAGCGGTGTTGCCGCTGGATGCCGTCGATGACACGGTGGCTATGTTGCGTGTTATGGCCGCTTGCTTGCGGTAGCTCAAGTCGAGTCGGAGGTTGAGGCCGTGGTTTGTGCCCGTCTGCGAACGGCTTTGTGAAGCCTGGCTTGCGCGTTGGTCGTCTGACGACTTTTTCGCCTTGCCTCTTGCAGTCTTCCTTCCAGAGTTGCCCAGGCCGAAGAGGTTGAAGTTGTCGAGACGCCAGCCCCATCCGAAGACCCAATCCTTGCTCACCGCCTCGTTGAGCTGCACGGAGGTCATGGACAGCGACAAGGCGCGAGTCTGGCGGTACTCCAGCTTTGCGGTCATGTTGTTAAGGAAGGTCACGTCTACGCCAAACAGTGGCGAGAACGACTCGTTGATGCTTACCGTTGAGACGTTGAACATGGAGCTTGGCACGAGGTTGCCCGTGGTGGCGTCGGTGATGAAGCCCATGGTGTTGTCGCCCGCGAGCGAGGCGAAGGTGGAGAAGCTTTGGTAAGCCCCCACGGCATAAATGCTCCTGTAAGAGTGGTTGATGTTGACCGCGTTGAAATGGTCGCGCAGCCATGGCAGCTTGCTCAGTCCGTTGTAACGTATCGTCCAGTTGGGCAGCATGCGCATCACTGACGGGAATATGTCGAGGCCCTTCCCGTTGCCTGTCGTGTATGCCGAGAGGAAAGCCGGCACGAGCACGTCGGCCGAGTAGGTGCTCACACCACCGTTGGCGGCATCGAAGGTCTTGCCAGCCAAGGCGGTGCCTTGTGGGTAGACGGTGCCTTGGTAGCGACTTTCCACACGCTGGCGGAACATCTCCAATGAGCCACAGAACTTCTCGAAGGTCTTTGAGCGATAGCCGTTGTTGGCGTTGCCCATGCCCTCAAAGGCCGAGCCTATGGAGATGGTGGTCATCGTTAGCGAGCCCGTCTGCGTGGTTGGGTTGCCTTGGTACATGTATTGCACGCTTTTCGACTTCGTGCTCATGCGCGAGGCGCTGAGGTCTATCTTGAACCCCTTCACGGGCTCAAGCGTAGCCCTGAACTGGAGGTCTTCGGTGAGGTTTGTCGACGCTGGCGTTGCCACGCTGTCGGCCATGAGCAGCCAGTTGTTTCGCTTGGCTTTCTCTATGTAGCTGTCGCCGACGAGGCCGAAGGCGAAGTCGAGACCCGGCGAGAGCACGCTGTTGCCACGTGTCTGGCCGAACGCCTTGCCTATGGTTGGCATGAAGCCAGGCACCGACATGGCATACTGGTTGCGATAGCTTATGCTTGCCGACCTCACCATCATGGCGACGCGGGCCAGCGTCTGCGCGGTCTTGTACCAGCCTTTCTCTTCCAACGGCGGCAGCGTCACCACGGACAGTTTAACCTTTAAGGCCGTGTCGACCTTGTTTTTTATCTTGAGCTTGTTGTCGCCAACCTTCTTGAACTTCAAGTTTAACAGTTTGCCGTCCAGCGTCCTTGCCGTCACGGCTATGCGCTTCGAGTGCTTGTTGTGGCTCACGGTGATGGTGGTGTCTGGCATGAGTGTGACCTCCTTGACGAAGGCGTTGCGGTTCTTCGGCAATGTCTTTTTCCTCTCGGCGTCTTGCTTCTGTTTCAGTTTCCATTCCGCCACGGCCTTGTCAGCGTCCTTGCCGTCTTTCGTTGCCTGCGCGCGTATCTTCTTCTCCTCTTCGGCCTGCCTCTTGCGCTCAGCCTCTTTCTTCTGCTTTTCCTGTTGCCTCTGCTTCGCGCTCTTTTGTGGCGTTGACTTGTTGAAACGGTCGTTGGCCTTCTTCAAGAAGGGCACGAGATTATATAGCCTTACGAGGTCGAGGTTGCCGTTGAGCTGTACCTGGCGGTTGTTGGCAATGGTGTTGCCGAGCGAGGTGCCATCCTCAAGGTCGGTTCCGCGAACCCAGTTGTATGTGGCGTTATAGTTGGCATCGGCGCGAAGCCACGAGAATATCGGCAGGAGGTTGAGCGGCAGCTGATAGCTCGCGTTGAACGACTGCTGATAGTCGAGCGGCGTGCCGAGATGGCGTATGCTGGTCCACACCGAGTCTTTCCACGCTGAGTATTGGTCGGGGTACAAGTCCTTGTTCACGGGAGTATACGGCTCTTCAATCTGCGAGTGGGTGGCGCTTTGGAAGTTCATGTGGAGGTTTCTTGTCAAGTCCCAGCGCAACGTGAACTCGCGGTTCCACAAGAACTGCTCCGAGAACGTGAGTGGCAGCTGCGAGTTCTCGGTCGCCTCCATGTCACGCTCCTGCAACTCATAGTATGAGCGCGTCATCTCAGTGTTGAAACCTATGTTTTGCGGCAGCCAGTTCAGCCCTATGGCCCGCGGCAGGTCAAGCCACTTGCTGCGGTTCTTTATCTTCTTGAACGGCTCCCACGACTTGTACACTGGCGACCACGAGTAGTTGAGCATGCCCTGCCAGTTGTCCTCGTTCTCATATACCGTCGTCTCGCCCTGCGTATGAGAGTGGGAGTGGCTGTAGGTCATGGAGAAGTTGGCTGGGTCGTAAGGCATCGGGTGCCGCTTGTTTTGTATGCCCACCCTGGCGTTAGAGATGGAGAAGTTGGTGTTGACGTGCTTCGTCACGGCAATGTCGTTGATGGAATCGCGCTCCTGCTTCGATGCCGCCGCGTTGAGTGCGTCCTTCAGCTCCATGTCGGTGTCGAGGGGGTTGTATTTCGGTTTCGTGGTTTGCTTTGACACACTGTAGTAGAGCGGTATGGAGACCTTGGCCTTGTCGGGGAAGAACTTACCGAGTTCCAGGCTCGTGGTCACCTGGAAGTTTGACTGGTTGTCTTGCGTGCGCGAGCTCACGCCGTCTTCTATTCCCCCGAAGCCGTCGGACACATACTTGCCTTGCACGTTCACGGACCCCATGTCGGAGAGTTGCACGTTGAGGTTTCCGTCGGCAGCCCATCCGCCATTGTTGTTATATTCCTTGAGCCTCAGCTCGTTGACCCATACCTCGCCGCTCTTCTGCCCAGATGATAGGTTCCTCACGCCTATTATCATGGTCTTCACCTCGCCGAGGGTCGGGTTTCCCATCACGGTCACCTTGTTGCTCGGGCGGCTGTTGTCGTAGGCCGAGTAAGGCCGCGTGAACGAGGCCGTGCCGAGGGCGCGCGCGCGGTTGCGCTCCCTCTTCACGTTGGTGAGGAGGGTGAGCGGTATGTCGAGCATGTTCTCGTCGGGCCACACCTTGCGTATGTCCTCTATGTTGTAACGGCTGTATTTGTTGTTAGGCTCGGAGAGCTTCAGCGGTATCTCATATTCATAGTAGTTGCTCTTGTAGTCGGAGCCCAACCTCACGAACAGGGCGAGCTGGTTGTCTTGCAGGTCGGTGGTGTTCACCTCGTCGGCGTTGGCGTGCACGAACATCTGCAGGCGCTTGTAGCGTCGCATGTCGAGCGTGGTGTTCTTGTACACGCACTTGGCCTCGCCTGGCGCGAGGTCGCTCACGTTGATTTGCAGCGACTGCTCGTTGTCCTCCACGAGTTGTGGCTGCGATGGGTCTTGGCCACGCTGTATGCCTGGGGGCAACACGTAGTTTACGGGGCTCTTGTCGTTGTTCTCTTCTATGCTCACCGACGCGGTGGTTATGGTTCCGGTCTGCGTGCCGGCGTTGTCGAGGTTTTGCGTGTAGACGCGCCATGTGCCTCGCACGAGGTCGAGCGAGGCTAAGCGCATCACCACGGGCTTCTTGAATCCCGTGAGGAACATGCGCATGAACCTTATGCTGGAGAAGTCGCTGATGCCCCCCACCCTCTTCTCATACTGGTCCACTGGAATGCGGAAGAGATACCACGTGAACGTCTTCATGCCCTGGCGCGTGCTTGACGCGGCGTCGCGCTTGTCCACTATGTAGTTTCGGCCCACCTGCAAGTCGTCGGGACGAATGGAGACCCTGTATTGGTAATACTTCTCATACTCGTTGAGGGTGAAGTCTTGGTTTATGTCCTCCACGTCGGGGCCGCTCTTGTATGACGTGTCGTAAGTCTCGGTGCGGTTGTCGGTGTCGGGCGAGTTGCCTTGTGGGTTGTTGATGTATTTATAACGCCTGAGTATGTCGAACCGCTCACGGTCGTAGTCGGAGCCGCGGAAGTAGTGGTAGTCGTCGTTGGCAGGGTCGGCCCAGATGGAGTCGAACACGGCTTGCGACACCTTGCCTTGAATCTGCTTCAGGAAGTCTTGGTAGCTGTCGAACCGCTGTTCCTCAGTGTCGTTCAAGCCGTTGTAGCCCAAGTCTTGCATCGCCCTCGCGCCCTTTGTCGTGGCGAAGGCATAGGTCTGCGTGGTCTGCGTGGGTATCTTTCCCCATTGCGTGTAGGTGAAGTCTTGCGAGCCGTCGACAGGCAATCCGCTCTCATAGAACTTCTTGCCGTCTTTCAGCACGTCTTCCGACACCTCTCCGAGGTTGATGTAGAAGTCGCCCCCCTCAGCCGTCTCTCCTTTTTCCTTCTCGTGGATGAACGGGTCGAGCATCCAGAACTCCACGTATTCGATGTTGGCCTGCTGGAAGTCGTTGGTGTCGAGACGCCTCATCATGCCGCCCCAGTGCTGTTCGGGATTCTTGAGGGTGCCGTCGAAGTTGAGGTCGGGGTTGAAGTTGTATGGGCCTCGCTCGTTGGGGTAATAGGCTATGTTCATCACCGAGAGCGTCGAGGTTGCTCCGTTGTAGCTGCTTTGGTCGCGGTTGGGGTACAGCTCGCGCACGTAGACCTCTCTCATGTAAGGGTCGGAGAGCATGGCGAGGTCGCTCTTGATGTGGGCAGGGGTGAGCGACGACGAGCGGCGGGTGAACAGCGGGTCAATGGTGTACCATGCCATCTGCGAGCGGTTGAAACCAGACCGCAGCGTGGTCTTGTCGGTGCTCTCCGCGAACATGGATGGTACGGAGGAGAGGACCCACGACGTGGGCTCCAGCACGGAAATCTTATCGGTAGTGCCCTCGAAGTCGTCGATATAAGAGGCGTTGTTTTGCAGTCCGCTCACCTGTCCGGCGAATAGTTTCGCGAACTCTCCCGTGAAGCTTATCTGCGAAGGTTGCGTGAGGTGCAAGAAGGGCAACTTGTCGAGGGCGTTGGTGAGCCATTGGCTTTCGTGCTTCCAGTTGATGTTGAAGCCAACGATGGTGTTGTTAACAGGCTCCGCGCCCATGGTCACCTTGCTTGTGAGGGCTTGCTCGCCCAGGTGCTGCAACGTTCCCGAGAGCTGGAAGTTCTTTGAGAAATCATATTCCCAGTTCATGCCGAACATGGTCTTGCGCATCTGCGAGTAGTCGCTTTGGCTCTCCAGCGACACGTTGACGGCCGTCCCGGCGTCGATGATGCTCTGGTTGAGTATCGTCACCTCACCTGCCGAGTAGTCCACGGAGTAGTCGGAGCCTTCGGTCAGCTTCACGCCGCCTGCCGTCACCACCACCGAGCCTTGTGGCACGTTGTACGCGCCCAGCGAGATGACGTTGGCTTGCGTGCCGCGATATTGGCCTTGAAGTATGTACTTGTCTTTCTCGGCTATCTGCTTGGCAATGGTCTTCGTAGAGTCGTACAGCTCCGTGAAGGCATATCTGCTTGCCACGTCGGCCGCCACGCCTTGCTTCACGAGATAGTCGTGGATGCTCTTTCCGAACGGCTCTGCGACTGGGAAGAACACGCGGCCATTGCTCACCGTGTAGCCTTCCACATAGTCGAAATAGCCATTGCTGTGGGCCTTGTTGTTGTTGTCGAGACGGTCGGCGCCGAGGGCCTTTATTATGGTTGTGCCTTTCACCTGCTGCTCGGGTATGTAGTTGAGGTAGACGCCAGTGGTGTCGCTTTGGTATTTCACGTCCAGGCGGAACTTCTCTTTCTCCACCGATGAGGCGAGATAATACACGTTTTTCATCATCAGCGGCCAGTTGCCCTGCGAGGGATTGTTGCTGGTGTTTTTCAGCGACTTCACGAACAGGGCCTTCGACACGTCGGGCACGTCGCTCGCGAACTCACCCACTTGATAGGTCTGCCCGCCATAGGTGTACTCGTATGCCACGGCGAGCACCTGGTCGGTCTGCAAGGTGTTTCTCAGCGACACGTATCCCAAGGCGTTGTTTACTGTGTATTCCGACGAGCTGAGCAGTCGCGCGTTCTGCAGCTTCTCATAGTCGGTGCCGCCGTTCAGTCCCGCTCCGTCGAGCACGGTCGACGTCTGGTCTATGTCGCGCGCCGCGCTGTTGGCGCCAGTCATGGTCTCATATTCGGTGTTGGCCTTGTTTGCCGGCACGGGACTGCCAGTTGTCGCCCATCTCTGGTTGCTCACCTTGGAGTTTTCGCCAAGGTCGGTGAGCGCGATGATGTTTCTCGTGTTGGTTGTCGTCCCGCTCTTGTTGGTCACCCAAATCTCCACGCGGTTGATGGTCACGCCCGTGGTGAGGTTGGGCAGCGTGCGCATGCCGTCGTCGTAGTGGTCGTGGAAGTAGCGCGCGAGGAAGAAGTGGCGGTTCTCCTCATAGTCAGCGGCGTTAAGCTCAAAGGTCGCCAACTGCTTGCCGCCTTGCGACGACACGCTCTTCGACGTGCTCTTCTTCTGCGAGGCCACGAGCTGGAGCTTCAACCTGCCGAATTGCAGGTCGGTGCGTAGGCCGAAAAGGGCCGACGCGCCTTGCACGAGCGATGAGTTTGACGGGAACGACACGTTGCCGCCCTCGATGAGCTTGATGATCTCGTCCTCCTTGCCGTCATACTTCAGCTTCATGTTCTGCGAGTCGAAGTCGAAGGTCGCGTCGGTGTTGTAGTTGAGGTTCATGTTCACCTTGTCGCCCACGCGCCCGTTCATGTTGAAGTTTATCTTCTCGTCGAAGTCCATCGACGTCTTCTTGCGCGACCTCACGGGCAGCGACGGGTTGTCGATGTTCTTGTAGGTGGCGCCAAACTTCAGCTCCGCCGTGCCTTGCGTGCGTATGCGCACGCCACCAGGCCCGAAAATCTTCTCAGCCGGCCCAAGGTCGAAGTGCATGTCGCTGAAGTCGAACTTCTCCTTGCCTTTCCTCTTGTATATCTCGTCGTTCTTGCCTCGATAGAACGTGTCGCGCCAGTGCTTCTCGCTCCATGCCATATACTCTTCCGGCGTCATCATTATCGGCGTGGCGAGCCAGGTGCCGCCAATGCGCGTGCCAATGATGTAGCGGTTGATGGTGTCGTTGTACACCACGTCGTATTTTATGCCGTCTGGCCGTTGCAGGTCCATGGCGTTTTGGTCGAGGTCGTCATAGGTTATGGGCGTGGTGCGCTGTATCTTCCACCGCGTCTTGAGGCTGTCGGAAGGCATGGCAGCCCTGCTCGCCATTGCGATGGCGAGAAAAAGGAGCAAGAATATGTATGCCTTCCTGAATAGCACGTGTCTGATTGTTAATGTGTGTGTCGGGGTGAGTGGTTCACTTTATCCTCTTCAATGCCTCCTTTACCACCATCTCCACCTGCAGGTCGGGCTGCGCGGTAAGGATCTCCACCACGACCTTTGCCGACGGCGCGGGCGAGAAGCCGAGCATGGTCAGGGCCGACACGGCCTCGCCTTTCACGGCGGTGTTAACCGAAGGGCCGGCGGAGTGCTCCTTGGCCACGTGCAGCTCATCGGCGATGCCTGTCGACACAATCTTGTCCTTCAAGTCGAGAATTACGCGTTGGGCGGTCTTCAAGCCAATGCCCTTCACGCTCTTTATTATCTTCTCGTCACCGTTGGCTATGGCGTTGCATAGCTCCGTGGGGGTCAGACTGGAGAGCATCATGCGGGCGGTGTTGGCACCTATGCCCGACACGGAGATGAGCATACGGTAAAGTTCACGCTCCTGCTTGGTGGCAAAGCCGTAGAGCGTGAAGCTGTCGTCACGGCCACCTGTGGTCAACTGCTCATGTACAAAGAGTTTCACGTCTTTCTGTCCCTGTATCTTCGTGTATGTGGTGAGCGATATGTTGAGGGCGTAGCCCACGCCGCAAGCCTCCACCACCGCCAAGGTTGGCGAAAGTTCTGCCAATGTGCCTTTAATGTATTCTATCATTTGCCAAAAAGTGTATATATCAGCCTATTCTGGCGTAATTATACAATATACTTATAAACAAACGATATTTTCCGCCTTTTATTATGTATTGGCGTGAGAATAATTCACGACACTCTCATTTTTGCTGTCATGGCGCAATAAAATTAGTTTATAAAAACGACCATTGTTAAATATGACTGTCATGGGTTTTGTAAACCCTTTCTCATGCTTGTCCGTTTCATAAACAGCCGTGATATCGATTATTCCATGCCTACCTATTGGTTTTTTGGAAAATTGCGCATTAAAACAATAGCACCCAGATGGAACATCACTAACAAACAAGATGGTGTCACTCTCGTTCCTTATCTTCATGTCAATTGCCCAGCGATCGGTATTGAAATCATATTTATATTTGACATCAATGACCTTTGCAAAACCGCATGGCTTTTGCCTCAAGGCTTCTCTCGGCTTTTTGGAATAGTAAGAATTGCGCATTTTGTTCCTGTTTTGACAACAGGAACAAAATGTAATTAGAATCAACAGCATGCAAAGCGTTTTATGGATTATCGCCATATACCACTAACATAAAGGATGGCTGCTAAATCAAGTATCAGACCAAATGCTACCATTCCAAGAGTCCATTTCGTTTCTTTTTTATTACGTTTAGCCAAGAAATAGACTCCAAGAATGACCATAAAGATGAAAGCCAATAACATTATAATCCTTATTTGGTTATACCATCCAAACTGCTCGGACAGCAATACCATTAAAAAGAATAGTATCCCATTGGCTATGGATATAAGATTATAATATGTCATAAACACTTAATTAAATGCAATTACACAGAGTCGTCTAACATGACTCTATCGCCACACGCCACTATAATATAGGGATGCAGCTACATCAAGTATTAGCCAAAATGTGACATTTCTAATATTCCACTTTTTATCTTTCTTTGTGCATTTTGCCAAGAAGTAATTACGCCTTGCCAAGAAGTAGGCTTCAACGGCAACTACGGTAATACAACCAACCGCCATGAAAAGGTGCAACTTATCATACCACCTAAAATGATCAATTAGTAACACCATCAAAAGTATGGCATCATTGGCAATGTATATAAAACGGTAAAGCATACTTTCTTAAAATGAAGTAATTATTTTATAGCGTCGTATAACCATCTTGTTTATTCCGGTTGTTATATCGCTGTGTCTCAAAGTGTTTTCATAAGCAAGAAAATTAAAAAGTTAGTGATTACATTGCAATATTAATAAAAAATATTGTTTTTGATACGAATTTATACATAAAATAACAAAATTAACCTTAGTTGGCCTGCTAATCTTTTTATGGCGTATCTTTACCTCTGATATGTTACTATTCCATAAAAAGGCAGGGGCAATGTTGCTCTTCACGAGATAAAACACTACTTTTGCAAGGAGAAAAACGTTGACATAAAAAAGACCCAAAACAAACAAAGCATGAAAAAGATAAGAGCAGCCGTAGTGGGCTACGGCAACATTGGTAAATTCTCGGTAGAGGCGTTGGAAGCGGCTCCCGATTTCGAGATCGCGGGCGTGGTGCGCCGTCAAGGCGACAAGGATAAGCCATTGGAGCTTGAGCCTTACGAGGTGGTTGACGACATACAGAAGCTGAGCAACGTGGACGTTGCCATTCTCGCCACCCCTACCCGTCTCTGCCCCGACTATGCTGAGCAAATCACGAAGTTGGGCATCAACACCGTCGACAGTTTCGACATGCACCATTTCATTCTCGACTACCGCAAGAAGCAGATGGAGAACAACAAGCAGAGCGGGACGGTGAGCGTCATCTCAGCCGGTTGGGACCCGGGCAGCGACTCCGTGGTGCGCGTGCTCATGCAGGCTCTCGCGCCCAAGGGCTTGAGCTATACCAACTTCGGCCCGGGCATGTCGATGGGCCACTCCGTAGTGGCTCGCTCCAAGAAGGGCGTGAAGGATGCCTTGTCCATGACCATTCCTCTTGGCGAGGGCATACACCGCCGCATGGTATACGTGGAGCTTGAGGACGGCGCCAAGCTTGAGGAGGTGACCCGCGAGCTCAAGGAAGACGACTATTTCGCCCACGACGAGCTGCACGTCTTTGCCGTGAAAAGCGTAGACGAGCTGAGAGACATGGGCCACGGCGTTCACATGACACGCAAGGGCGTGAGCGGCAAGACCCAGAACCAGCGCATCTCGTTCGACATGAGCATCAACAATCCCGCCCTCACCGGCCAGGTGCTCGTGGCCGTGGCTCGTGCCACCATGCGCTTGCAGCCAGGATGCTACACCATGCCTGAGATTCCGGTCATCGACCTGTTGCCGGCCTCACGCGAAGAGATAATCGGCTCGCTGGTGTAAAGACCAATTGTTAGCATAAGATACAAGGCCCATGCTTATTGGCATGGGCTTTTTTTCTGTCCATCCCATACTCCTGTCTCCTATGCGTCATTTGCTGAACGCGTCGAGCTTGCTTAGGCCTCTCAACTTTGAGACATGACATATCAGGGTGCACGCTATGCCTATCAGGACATAGGCGCACCCTGTTTCCGTCGCGTTAATAGTTATGCCTTCCACGCTCGCGCCGGGGAGGGCGGCGATGTGGGTCACGGCCGTTATCAGCAGTGCGGAACAGTGGCCAAGCACGATGAGCAACAGGTGGTTGACCACGGGCAGAAACGACGTCAGGAGTACGGCCAGGGCACAATAGATGATGACTGTGGCGCATGGCATCACCACGAGGTTGGTCAAGAGAAAACAGCAAGAGAAACGTCCGAAATAGTAAGCCACCAAAGGTGCCGTGCCAACCTGCGCCGCCAGCGACACCGCCACCGTCGACCAGATGGCCTTCAGCAACATGTCAACGCCGCTAAGGCCTGTCAGCCGGCCGTCTTGGGGCAGCAAATGGCTTATGGGCCGATAGAGAGTCACGATGGACAGCACGGCAAGGAAAGACAACTGGAACCCCAAGTCCCACACGCACATGGGGTCGGCCACAATCAGGCTGATGGCAGCCAGGCAGAGCGTGTTGACTGATATGTTCTCCCTTCCGCCGACCATGCAAAGCGAGTGGATAGACAGCATTATGGCTGAGCGCACGATGCTGGGCGTCATGCCCACGAGCAGCACGTAAAGCCACAGCGAGAGCACGACCACGGCCTGCGTGAGCCATCCATGCTTGCGTCGCCTTCCCAGGAGCAAGGTCAGGATGCAGTAGATTATGCCGAGATGCAATCCGGAGAGAGCCAGTACGTGTGAAGCCCCCGACACGGAAAAGGCGTCTTTCATGCCGCGGTCGATACCTTGCTTGTGGCCCAGCACCATCGCCGCCACGACGGCCGACTGTTGCCGCGCGTCGTTGCCAAGGTTGAGTTGTGCCACGAGCCTTTGCCTTATGCCCATGGCCTTGAGCCGCAGACGCTCCATCGTGGTCATCGGCTTTAGGCTGACCTTCGCCGTTCGCCATTCGGTGGCATACACGAAAGTGCTCGCGCGAAAGCCGTGGCAGCTGAGCCAGCGCGCGTAGTCGAAGTTGCCCTTGCGGTAGTTTCTGAGAGGCTCCATGGCCGACCTCGCCTCTATGCCGCTTCCCAACCTTATGCGTCTCCAGTCGCCGGTGATGGTGTCGCGCAGGATGTGCGCCTTCACGTTTACGGCCTTGTCAAGCTGCCGCCCTTCTATCGACACAAGCGCTAGGTCGCAAACCAGCGTCTTGCCCCTGACTTGTGGCTCGGCGGTCACCACGGCCTCATAGCTCATCTGGCAATCTTCGCGGAAAGGAAAAGCCGCTTGGCGTTGGGCCCTGTCTGCCAAGGCCATGCCGGCAAGGAAGACTGCGATGAGCAGCAGCCGACTTTGCGCGTAGGGCTTGCGCCTCAACAACGCCTCAACGCAGAGGCATGAAGCCATCAGCGATAGCCAAATGAGCATAGACCATGATGGTAGGATGGATAAGAAACGAAGAAGCCCATCCCCGACCACAATCCCCAGCAACAACGTCGCGGCCACTGGCAGCAACGGTTGGGTCTGGATATAGTCGGAGATGGACACGGCCTTATCTAACTCTGGCTAATGATATGCCACGCCTTAGGGCGTTTTTATAGTTTTATGGGCTCGTAGGGCAGGTTCCACACGTCAGCCACGGCCTTGAAAGTCACCTTGCCGTCCACGATGTTCAGGCCCTTGCGCAGGGCCTCGTCGTCCTTGCAGGCTTGCCGCCAGCCCTTGTCGGCCAATGCCACGGCATACTTCAGCGTGGCGTTGGTCAGTGCCATGGTCGAAGTGTTGGGCACGGCTCCGGGGATGTTGGCCACGCAATAGTGCACTATGCCGTCGACCTCGTAGACCGGGTCGCTGTGTGTCGTCGGGTGGGATGTCTCGAAGCAGCCGCCTTGGTCAATCGCCACGTCCACGAGCACGGTGCCCTTCTCCATCAGGCCGAGCATCTCGCGCGTGATGAGATGCGGAGTCTTGTCGCCAGGCACGAGCACAGAGCCTATCACGATGTCCACGTCGGGCAGTTCCTTGCGTATGTTGTGCTCGGTGGAATAGAGAGCGTGCACGTTGGCAGGCAACTCATTCTCCAGTTGGCGCAGCCTGGGCAGCGAGATGTCGGTTATCGTGACGTCGGCACCCATTCCCGCCGCCATCCTCGCGGCCGCCTCGCCCACGGTGCCGCCACCGAGCACCAGCACCTTCGTAGGCTTCACGCCAGGCACGCCGCTAATGAGCTTGCCCTTGCCGCCCTTGGTCTTCTGCAGGTAGAACGCGCCGTTGAGGGCGGCCATGCGGCCGGCCACCTCGCTCATGGGTATGAGCAGCGGCAAGGAGCGGTCTGCCTTTTGCACCGTCTCGTAGGCAAGGCAAACGCCACCGCTCTTTATCATCGCATCGGTAAAAGGCTTGTCGCAAGCGAAATGGAAATAGGTGAAAACCAACTGCCCTTTCCTTATCAGGTCATATTCCGGCTCGATGGGCTCCTTTACCTTCACTATCATTTCCGACTGGGCGTAGACATCCTTGATGTCGGGCAGAATCTCGGCGCCCACCTTCTCGTATTCCTCGTCGCTGAAGCCACTGTTCTCGCCAGCCGTATGCTGCACGTAGACCGTGTGGCCATGTTTTGTCAACTCGGCAACGCCCGCGGGAGTCATGCCAACGCGGTTCTCGTTGTTCTTCATCTCTTTTGGTATTCCTATCCTCATAGCGCAAGAATTTTGTAAAAAGATTAACGATTTGTTTAATTGGTTTTCGGCTGCAAAGATAGTGCAAATCGAACGCAGAAAATCAAGCTTGCTTGAATTTTAGCTGAGATGCAGCTTATCTTATACAAAAATAGGTAAAAAATGAATACGCTGTTTTTTGCGCGACGATAATTTAACATTATTTTTCGCATCCTTGCCGACAGTACCAAAAAATCATCACGGCTTGGTACGGCGAGTACCACACCGTGGTATTGAGAGTACCACACCGTGGTATTGAGAGTACCACACCGTGGTATTGAGAGTACCGCACCGTGGTAGCGTTATGTATTCTTCGTTCTTTTCAAAGAAATGGGGTGTGCAATGGCGGCTTAAAGCGCTTGAGTATGAGCGGTTAGTATTTTAGCTTTTATAAAATTGTTAACATTTTGCCAACGTGTGTACAGAAACACGGTTTTGGGTGTACAGTATGTGTATCGTTATGTAAGTATGTGTTTATCCATGTTCTTGCATATTGCTACGTCACAAAAATACTAACCCCTTCCCTATATATACCTAATAATTAACAGTTTAGAAAGCTTAGGCTATCTATCTCGCTCGCATGGGACAAAATAGGGAAGCCCTATTCGGACTTCCCTAAAAATACATTTGGCGGAAGGTCTTCTTCATGCCTGCTGCCGCTTCTTCCGAGGAATCGCTTGAGTTGTCCAGCCAGTTTACGAGTGCTTCGATACCTATGGTGAGGAGCGCGATGGCAGCGCCTACGCCCGTTGCGATCATCAGCCCCCTTATGGCCGTCTTGAAAATCGTGGTGCTGACGGCGGCGGCCAAAGCTCCCTTGCCCTCGAGCTGCTCGGCCACGGCCATCTCTACGGTGGCTATGCGGGCAGCGGCAAGGACACTCTTCAAGCCGGAGACTACCACACGGAAAGAACTCGTGGCGAGTGTGACAAGACCAAGGCGGCCAACAAGTCCTCTAAGAGCACTGCTCACCGTCCCAATAGCCGTTACCGCCATGCCTATCTGACCAATACTCGCAATGTAAGACTGATATTCACTGAAGAAGCGGCCGACCTTTACCTGCCGCCAAAGGTGTTGGCAAGCTGCTTGGCTTTACCGGCATCTGTCTTGGCCATCTCTGCGTTCATGTTGCCTACATTGTCCGTGATGGCTTCCGCAATGGCCTTGGCACGCTCGCTCTCGTTGCCGTACTTGATCATCTCGGCCTGCGAATCCGACAGGGTGATGCCGACCCGTCGCATGGCCGTAGCGTTGCCCATCAATGCCTTGCCCATGAGGTTGGCAATGCCTACCGCATCCTCGCCCGTAGCGCCGAGGCCACGCTGCTGGACAACGAGGTTGTTCATGGCGGG
>OIYQ01000604.1_pt1 | contig 14595 bp, 16 predicted proteins | sample 1588311 | NCBI WGS metagenome assembly OIYQ01 (sample SAMN03283244) | human gut metagenome | biome: human-associated habitat; material: feces | host: Homo sapiens | place: Peru | collected 2012
GACGATATGGGAATATTAAGACTCGCTGCAGGCAAGTTTTATCTTCCGGCCATGAGCAAGCTCAACATCGACAGCCGTGAGTTGTATGTCAACGAGAAGAAATTCCGCCACGAGAAGATGATGGATCATCCGACTTCGCAAGCAGACTTCTTCGCCAAGGTGGTGCAGGTCTTCGGCGAGAATGCCATGGTGGGCTTGTGCTTCTACATCGCCACGCTCTTCCGTGACATTGTCATCACCAAGAGTCGCTCCTTCCCATTGCTCAACGCTTTTGGTCCCAAGGGATGCGGTAAGACCGAGTTCGCCGCAACCCTCATGAACTTTTTCTACAAGTATGAGACCAAGTATGAGCCGCTATCCATCAACAGTGCGTCCCTTCCGGCACTCTCAGACTATGTGGGTAGTGTCAATGACGCCTTGGTACACATCGATGAGTACCAGAACGCCATCGACAACCGCAAGGTGCAATGGCTCAAAGACCTTTGGAATGGAGTGGGACGTGCCAAGATGAACATGGACAAGGACAAGAAACTGGTGCAGGCCAAGGTCGATTCCGGCATCATCCTCACGGGGCAGGAGATGCCGACCGCCGACATCGCCCTCTTCACACGTATCATCTATCTCACCTTCGACAAGGGCGAGCACACGCGCGAGGAGAAGCAGCACTTCGCAGAGTTGGAGCGTTTCCGCCAAATAGGAGCCACACATATCACCATCGAGTTGCTCAGGCATCGTGAGCAGTTCCAGGCAGCCTTCGGCATGGCTTGGAAAAAGGCGGTGGAGGACTTGGAGACTGCATTGGAGGATGACAACATCCTCGACCGCATCATGACGAACTGGACTGTCCTCTTGGCTTCATACCTCGCCATCAAGGACTATGCGAAGCTTCCTTTCACATACGAGGAATTACTGAAGGTGGTGGTCGCAGATGTCAAGAGACAGAATTCAATGTGCAACTCCACGGACGAGGTGGCTGGCTTCTGGAATATCATCAACGCTGCCGTCCAGATGGGAGAGCTGCGCAAGGACCAGGACTTCAAGATCAAACTCGTGGGCAGCCTGACGACCAATAAGGCAAAGATTGACAACTGGTCACAGCCTAAGAGCATTCTCATGGTGCGCAAGGATATCACCATGGCCATCTATCGCAAGCTCGGTCGCTCCATGGATGTCAATCTCCTCCCCAAGGAGTCGTTGCTTCATTACCTTCAGATAGGTCCGGAGTTCTATGGCACGGCCAAGAATGCGGAGCGTTTCAAGAAGTTCGCTCCTAACGGACTGCCCGAGACAGTTGAGAAACTTGACGAGAACGGCAACATGGTGGGTCGCCAGACCTTATGGTATAAGGACAGGCCGCTGTGCTTCGATTATCAGATGGTTGCCGAGAGGTATGGCATCGACTTCGAGACGGAGACCGGCGATGAGGAGAAGCCGCAGAAAGACCCATACCAGATGTCCGACAGGGAGCTGGAGGAGGCAGGGGTGCCCACATTAGGATTTTAGTGCGTTATTTGTTTAGATCATATCCGAGGCCTCGGGGATGGAAGTGTCCATCCCTGGGGCTTTTTTCTTGTCAATAAGTGACAGATACATACGTACACCTTTTTCGATGTGGCATTTGTGGCATTTGTGGCATCGCTCATTTTCAAGCAGTTAAGAGGTTGTGGCATTGTGGCATTTCTGTGGCATTTTGTGGCAACGGCAAGGATAGTCAAGAGGGAGTTGTGGCATTGTGGCATTTTATTTATATAATGTGGCATTTATATAAATAAGATAATGTCTGATAATCAGACGCTTATCAAAAATGCCACAAATGCCACAACTGAAACGCCCATTTTTGGGTGTCCCAAATATTTTTATTGTTTTTCCCCTTCAAAACGCCTATTTGTACCACCTTTGTTATATTTATTACCGCAAATGCGGTATTTTCTCGTTTATTTTTCTTATCTTTGCGGTATTTAAATCAAATACCGATGAGCAAGTTTGTTATTTACCTCGATGTCGAGCCATACATGAAGCAATGGCTCACCCATGCTTACGGCGACCCAGTGGTCTTTCCTCCATCTTCCAGCGAGAACGCTGTCATCAGGAGACTGACCACCAAGCGCCCATCCGATAACATACCAGAGCAGCCTTCAGACAAGGCTGTCGCCATCTCCATCCCATCATGCAAATACAAAAGCCCTGAGACCTACAACTTTCTGACATCCTATGGCAAGCAGGCACTCTGCGAGAGCCTTGATGACCTCTTCCGCATCAATATGTGGCAAGACCTTGGAGACCTCAGTGACACCTCCTGCACCAAGATGTCCGCTTTCCGTGCCTGGTGTCAGGCGCATGGCATCGACATTGACTATGCCGAGACCATACGCATGAAGTGGTATCGCATGCGAAAGGCGCATCAGGAGAAGGGCATCAATCTCTTCTCGAATGAGAGAAACAGAAAAAACATTATTTAACGCAAAAATCTCATCTACTATATACCCCTTTTTTGAACAACCCCGAACAACTGCGAACAGTTGCGAACAACACCGAACAGATTCAAGATTATGAGACATCTCAACTTCATCACCGACATCCAGCGCATCCCTGTCGAAAATTTGCCGTTTGATGCACTGCTGGGCAACAAGACTTTTTCTCTTCCCGACAACCTCGATTGGGAAAAAGTCACTTTCAAGCGTCCAGCCAAGCTCGAAATCATCGAAAAGGTGGATGATAAGGTGCGCACATATACGCACAAGCTCACATATAGCACATGTGAGGAGGACATTGACACGGACACAATCTATGCCTATCTGGTGACAGACATCGATGGTCGCAAGCGTCTTCTGGGCATCCCATCACGACCTTATCCTATTGCAACGGTCTCGGAGGTTCACCCTGATTCCTATGGCACGAGCACCTTGAATGAGGTCGCCGTGTCATGGACAGCCACCCGAAAAGCACCGCTGATTCAGTAGCTTACGTATTTTATTTTGGCAATTGCCATGCTTACCTTTGCATCAAAAAAGACAAGCGCATGAAATACGGTATGATGATTAGCGGCACCATAGGACAGGGCTACGACTGGTGGTCTGGCACCTATGGCACACGTTCCAAGGATGTCAAGAGCTTTCTTGACGCACACGCCGACGAGGAGGTCAACATTGCTGTCTCCTCACCGGGCGGATATGTCGATGAGGGGTTGACCATCTACCAGCTCATTAAGGATCATGGTCATGTCAACATCCACATCATGGGTATGACCGCTTCCATCGCCACCGTGCTCTGCATGGGGGCGCAGCACGTCACCATGAGCGACGGCAGCACCATGCTCATCCACAATGCATCGACGGGTGTCACCGTCTGGGAGTCTGCCAACAAGGAGAAACTTGACCGGCTCATTGAGCAGTGGAAGAAGCAGCGTGATGACCTCGACACCATAGACAAGGTCATCGCCTCCGTCTATGCCAGCAAGTCGGGCAAGACTTCGGAGGACGTTCTCGCTCAGATGCAAAAGGAGAGTTGGATGACACCTCAGCAAGCCTTGGATTTCGGTTTGATAGACGAGGTGCGCTCCCTCGATGACGAGGACAAGCAGCGTCAGACCAACATGGTCAAGAGATTCACCAACTCCTTCTGCAAGGACTTTGGACTTCCTCCGCTCGTTTCGACCGCAGATACGACCGCCCCATCCAAGAGCTTCATGACACAGGTCATTGACGGTGTCAAGGAGTTCTTCAAGAATAACAACAAAATCAATGAAATGAAGAAGAAATTCCTCAACCTCCAAACCATCCTTGACCGCAAGGATGATTTTGAGGTAACCGATGAGAAAGTCACTCTCACCGATGCAGAGATGCAGAAAATCGAGGATGCCATTGCCGAGAAGGAGAAGAAGATCACCGACACGGAGACTTCTCTCACCGCCACACAGGACAAGGTCAAGGACCTGGAGAAACAGATTGCGGACAAGGACAAGAGCATTCAAAACAAAGACCAGGAGATCGCCGACCTCAAGAAGGCTCCTGGCGCACAGACCAACGACACCGTTGACGATGGCGCAGAGAATCTCGATGCTGGTCAATTGTTCAACGCAGTAAAACAGATTATCTAAATGGCTGTTACCGAAAGTTCTACTATTCAGATCACTCCCGATTCACTCAACACCAGCTTTGCCAAGTACCGCAAGGATCTCATACAGATTCCTTCACGTGCGTTGGATGAGGTTGCCAAGTACATGAGCCGCCGTGTCGGCGTTCGTGGCAAGGAGACCGTTGGACAGTTGGATGGCGACATGGAGATTGGTCCTTACTCTCTCACTCGTACCGACGAGAATGGCGTTACCATTGCTGGTCGTACCTTGGAGACTTACCTTGGCTCTGGCATCAAGCCTTTTGAGCCAAATGCGGTTCGTGAGTCCATCTATGGCTCCAACGTGTTCCAGGGCGATGCCCTCAAGAACCAACCAATCACAAAGATCGTGGGTGCCTACCTCTTTGGCAAGACCGGCGAGGCTTTTTTCAATACCTTATTTACCGCAAAGCGCAACCCTACAGGCAAGAAGACCATCGACCTCTACGATGGCTTCAAGACTATCTCAGACAAGGAGATTGTCACCAACAAGAGCGTTGCTGTGGAGAAAGGCAACCTCTTCAAGACGGAGAAGCTGACCAACGTCAATGCGGTCGATGCATTGGAGGCGTTCTATGACAAGGCTGACGACAAGCTGAAGCAGTTGAAGACATACATGTTCATGAGCAGCCAGGAACTGATGCTCTATATGCGTGCTTACCGAAGCGTGTATGGCAATGTCAACTACAACGGCAAATTCGAGAAGGTTCAGTTGGACGGATGTCCTAACTGTACGCTCGTCGGTCTTGACAACATGCCGACTGGCTACAAGATCATCACTCCAGGCAGCAACATGCTCATCGGTCTCGCCACCGAGGGCGACAACTGTACGTTCGAGTGCAAGGACTCACTCACGTCTCACTTCCTGATCGACTTCGTGGCTACCATGTACTTCGGTACTCAGTTCGAGACCATCAGCAAGGAGCGCATCCTCTTCGGTTATGATACTATCCCTACAGAGTAGGGGTAGCATCTTCCAATAACACATTATTATATATAATATGGCAGATACTAAGAAATCATGCACCGATTCCGTTGACCTCTACGAGGATCTTCTGAAGTGTCCGGGTGCGAAGAGATTGCCGGGTACGGGTCGCCGTGTCTTCCTCGCACCTCGCCGATATATCACAGCACTGGCAAAGCCTCAGTTGGAGAAGGCGGCTTCCATGAAGGACTACCTCGTCATCAAGGAGTCGCACACCATGGCGGCAGACAAGAAGTTCATCGTGGCTTATCTCGCCACCGACAAGTCAAATTTCTCCTCTGAGTCACAGGGCGAGGATGGTAGCAAGACCATGCTCAACAAGCTCTCCATCGTCTTCCCTGGCACCGAGGAGGAGCAGTCCGCACTCGCCTCTATGCTGCTCAATGAGGATGTCATCGCACTCATCCCTCAGCGCAACGGCAAGTGCCGTCAGTATGGTGACGATAACTTTGAGTGCTCAGTGGCTCCTTCTCAGTCCTCTGGTTCCTCCGTCACAGACGAGACCAGCACCACTGTCGAGCTGTCCGTGGGTTGTGAGACCTTGCCACCATTCTACTATGGTGACATCCCAACCGCTGAGGGCATCTACTCTGGTGAGACTGGAGACTTGAAATCCTTACCGGCATAATATATGCACATACGATAAAACCAGTTAAACAAGCCGTGGCGGGGCGAAGCTTTCAATGGCTCGCCTCGCCTTTTTAGTTTTCGCATTTATGAATGACGTAAAGTTCACACAACGCATCAAGCAATGGTTCGACAGCGAACACACTGATGAGAATATTCGAGAGGGAGCGATGCTCCTTCTGCAGATGAACAATAACAGACACCTCTACCAACAGATCATCCTGCGTCCGCAGAAGATGCTGGAGCATCTCAAGTATGAGCTGCAGAAGCACTACGGATACCGTGTCGATGGCTTGACCCTCGACGAGGTGCGCAAGTTCGACCGTGAGGTGACACCTATTTTGCAGCATGCGGTCGAAACGACCGAGAATGCTGACACGGAGCACGCTGAGCTGGCACCGCATCTGCCTGCGTCCGAGGCTGAAATCACCGATTCCATCGATGCTTCTGCCATCATCGCCAAGGGCAAGCGAGAGGATCACGACACTCTCCCCGATGAAATCAAGGAAATTTGGGATGCCAACTGCCAGAGATGGAAGCGCATCAAGGAGCTCTTTGAGTCTTGCAAGGCCTATGAGCAGTCCTGTGACCGATACGAGGGGCTGAATGCCGCCAACCAGGATTTCCAGAAGATGCTCGTCACTCTCAAGACGGATTACTATGCCTACAAGCAGGGGATGGAGGAATATGACCACTTCAATCCCGATGAAACCGCACAAAATGAGGATGCGGAGCCTAAGACGGAAGTCGTGATCTCCGCCAATACCATAGGCAACGCACGCAGCTATCTCACCAAGAACCTTGACAAGCTCATCCAGCTGCAGTCGGATGGCAAGGACGAGCAGGCTGCCAAATTGAAGGCTAACGTGGAGCAGCGTGTCAACATCTTGCTCGATGCCAAGGCTGACATCAAGCCTGACACCATCGCCAAGATCAAGCAGGCTGGCATAGAGATGCCTGGCGACAACGAGGAGGCAACCGATGAGGGCACAGCAGATTCAGCAGGTGCTGAAGCCGCTCCAGCGGAATAGCTCACAGACCTTCCTCGGTCAAGGGCTGCATACCCTCGGACTGCTCGGATGGATACTGGAGCAGACGGGTGCCGCTGATGTGGCGGTCACTACCTTCTCCACATCCGATGCCTTCCTTTGCGGTATGCTCAACCTTCGCAAGCGAGGTTTCATTCACCATGCAACGTTAGTGGCTGACATCAAGGCTTCACAGAAAACCTTGAAGCTGAGCCGTCTCATGACGGAGGTCTTTGACGAGGTCAAGCTGACGCTCAACCACTCCAAGATGGTCTTGGTCGCTAACGATGCCTGGTTAGTCTCCGTGATAACATCCCAAAACCAAACCTATGGCGACCGTGCGGAATGCACATTCGTCACCACGGACAGGGATGTCTATCTCGATTTACGTAACATGCTAAATGATTTGCTCGATGATACGACAACAATTTCCATTTCTCGACAGCAGTGAACTGCTACTGCAGGCGGTCTATGACCAGGGCAAGAACATGACACCCGTGGAGGATGTGCCTCTCTTGCTCGACTTGCCATCCGATGAGTCCATGGCACTGCTCATGGAGCTGCGTGAGCCTCGCTCGCCTTATCGACGGAAATATCTCTTGGGACTGGCTGAGACCGCAAGCGAGCTTCGAGCCAACAACATAGCGTTGGCTAAGGTGGGCTCGCCTGGCGCATATCAGTCGCTCATGTCGCAACTCTCGCAGATCATTGCCAATCTCAACTGATATGAGCCTACCAGTCAACGTTGATGACTACATGAAGTACATGCCCCTCAACGAGGATGAGCTTCAAGACCTCCACCTCTCGACCATCGTCAAGCAGAGGGTCGAGAGACTCCGGGGCTGTTATGCGTTCTGGCTTCGTTATCCACGATACACCGTCCGTGAGATGGTGGATCAGGATAAAGCCATGTTCGGGGTGGGAGAGAGCCAGGCATACGATGATATCCATCTGTGCCAGCTCATGCTCGGCAATCTCAACGCCGCATCCAAGGAGTTCTGGCGGTGGAAGGTCAACCAGGAGATAGACGAGGACCGCAAGGCGGCAAAGGCGGCAGGCGACTTTCGTGCGTTGGCACAGATGCAGAAAAACCGCATCATAAACAACCGCACAGACAAGCCTGACGAGCCGGAACTTGCCTTCGACAAGATCGTGCCGATTGAGTTCACTATGTCTGACGATCCTACGGTCATCGGTTTGCAGAGGATTCCTAATCTTCGAGCAAAGATCAAGAAAATGGAGAAGCGTTACTCCATGCCGGACATAGAGGACGCTGACTTTGAGGAGTTGCCAAATGACGACGGAAAGACAACCTAAAAAACTCTTTTTCAATGACCAGCAGTCGAGGGTGCTCATGATGATGCCACACGACTTGATTTGCGAGTGGGGGCGTGGTACCGGCAAGGGCGTGGTCGAGGCTGGCCGCATCCTCTATGCGGTGCAGCACATGCCAGGATCTTGCCTCGCCATGGTCGCCCCATCGGTCAAGAGATGCCAGACCAACATCCTGCCGTCCGCACTCGTTCACCTGGAGGAGTGGGGGTACAAGCGAGATGTCCACTATGTCGTGGGCAAGAAGCCTTGGAAGGCCTTGCACTGGCAAGACCCTCACTTCATGCCTATGAACTGGGAGAATACGGTCGCCTTCTACAATGGCTCCTATCTCAACATCATATCGCAAGACCGAAGCGGTACCTCCAACTCGCTCTCCCTTGACCACGTCTTCGTGGACGAGGCCAAGTTCATAGACTGGGAGCAGTTCAACAATGAGACGCTCCCGGCCAACCGTGGCAACAAGCAGCTCTTTGGTGACTGCTGCCTCCACCATGGCATGACCATCACATCCGATACCTCTGCCACCAAGAAAGGCTCTTGGTTCATGCAGTGGGAGAAGAAACAGGATAAGGAGCTTGTGGCCACGCTGGAGACCGTGCTGGTGCAGCTGCACTCCATCCGCAACAAGTTGGCGGCACACCCGGAGCGATACGACTACTACGTGGCACAGGTCAAGAAATACGAGAGGGTGCTGCACTCCCTGCGCTCCTATTGCCTCGTATATTCCAGATGCTCCAGCATACAGAACCTGGCAGTCCTTGGAGAGGACTTCATCCGGCAGATGAAACGAGACCTCCCCAAGATGACCTTCCTCACAAGCATCATGTGCCAGCATGTCGGCATTGCACAGGATGGCTTCTATAGCGGTCTTGACGAGGACCGCAACTTCTACACTGCACCAAACATTACCTATCTTGACGATCTGCAGTATGGATTCAATCCCAAGCACGACAAGACGGACTGCCGCATGGATGCCGACATCGAGGACGGCTTACCGCTGATCATCGGCTCTGATGCCAACGCCAACATCAACTGTCTCGTAGTGGGGCAGGTTGGCTCTGACACCAAGCTGCGCATCCTCAACTCCTTCTATGTCAAGTACGAGCGAAAGCTGCCTGAGCTGGCTCAGGACTTCTGTGATTATTATCGCTACCTCAAGGACAAGCGTGTCATCTTCTATTATGATGCCACCTTCGTGGGCAACGACTATGCGACCCACAATGAGAAGTTCTACCAGATCATCGCACGCATCCTCCGCAAGAACGGATGGCTCGTGCAGGAGGTCTATGTCGGCAAGCCGATGAACCACCTGGAGAAGCAGCTGCTCATCAACCGCATGTTCAAGGGTGCGGCCAACCACATGATCCTCATCAACCAGGACAACAACGAGGACTTGATCATCTCCATCGAGAGCGCTGCCGTCTATAATAACGGCAAGGACAAGCGAGGTGAGAAGCTCGTGGAGACGGACGAGGACAGGCTGGAGAACCGCACCGACTTCTCCGATGCCTTCGATACCGTCTGCATTGGTGCTGAGAAGTTCCCTCAGGCTGCCATATACATGGGCGGTCTCTCTTGTTACCGAAAATGATTTTGCTTTCTATATATTTAGGTTATTAGTTATTATTTTCTCTATTGTTGATTGGAGGCTGTTGCCCGTGAGGGTAGCAGCCTTTTTGGGGTTTCTGTAAAGCGGTATCGCCCTATGGGGCGATGGATTGCTTGATTCGCCGTTCCGTACATTTTATCCTCGCATTCTCCGCCACCCGTGATGTGTACCCATCCGAAATTTCCTGTGCAAAGGTAGCTTCTGGCGATCCAATCCTGCGCATGAACCTGGGTTAACAAAAGCCAAAGGTTCTTTACGCCTTGCTAAACCTTTACCTTTTGTGTAACACAGAACCCCACGCTGGTTTGTCTCTGCCAGCGCAGTGTGATGGCACAGGAAAAATCGAAAGGGCACACCGGGCTTTGAACGGAATGCAATTAAAAAAAATACTCCACGGCTGGAGTGGGAGAAAATCTCTGGGCTCCCGAACATTACCAGAATACAGTTTTCAATCTTTCAATTAAATCAAAAATGAGACAGAACTATTTCATCGAGTACGTGCCATCGGCTTATATGCACCTTTGCTTCGACAAGGAGCAACAGATGGCTAACAACCAATTCGTCTATGACTTCAAGAGCGGCAACAAGGCAGCATCACGCTATTGTGGCGAGTTGCTCGTTCACTACCTATCGACACGCTATGGCAAGCTATTGAAAGACTATGTGGTGGTTTTCGCACCTTGTAGCAGCCAAGCCAAGTATAACAAGCGTTTCGCCTATGTCGCAGCGATGCTTCGCAATATCCTCCACGTCACGACTGCAAATGAGCACGTGCACATCTATGGGGAGCGCAAGCCACTCCACAACGGAGGAAGCCACAACGTCAGCGAGGAAATCTACAAGGTCAGCGTGGACGGAGATTTCTTCAAGGGAAAGAATGTCATCTTGTTTGACGACCTATTGACAAGTGGCAAGACCATCGGGGAGTTCAAGAGCCAACTCGAAGCCGTGGGCGCATACGTGGAGGAGGAAATCTTCCTGGGGCGCACAGTACACCACGACCCAATCTCAATGCGAGGATGCTTGCAAGAGATGGAGGAGGGGTTCTATGAGAGCGTGGCACGCTCTAAGAGATGTTTCCCAAGCGGAGTGAAGATTAACAAGAAGTCAAACCATAAGAAAGCAGCGTAAGATGAAGAGATATTGTGATATGTTGGCAGACGAGAGACCGGAATATAAGGCGGCTAACTATGGCTTCGAGAGCCTAAGCAACACGGAATTGTTATCCATGGTAATCAACAGAGGGGCGGGAACCATCGAGAGCATGAGCCAAGCAAGGCAACTGATGAACGTGGCAAGCGGCTCACTCACCGCCTTGGGCAAGATGTCTATGTACGAGATGCAAGTGGTGCAAGGCATTGGGGACTGCAAGGCACTTGCCATACTCGCAGCCTTGGAACTTGGCAAGCGCAAGGCGATGGAGAAGCAAGGCTACCGCCCCGACCTTGGCAGCAGCATAGCCATCTACAACTTCCTTCACCCGATGATGGCAGACTTGCAAGTCGAGGAGGCGCACCTTTTGCTGATGAACCAAAACTTCAAGCTATTGAAGCACGTCAAGTTGAGCGTGGGGGGAATCACCGACACATCGGTGGACGTAAGACGCATTATGCGTGAAGCCGTGATGTGCAACGCCACCATCGTGGCACTCGCACACAACCACCCAAGTGGAAGCCCGTATCCATCAAAGGATGATGATAGGCTCACCACGCAGATACACAAGGCGTGCGAGGTGATGAGACTTTTCTTTATGGACCACGTAATCATCACGGATGGGGCGTTCTATAGCTACCACGACAAGGGCAAACTATAGGAGGGATGGAGCACACACGCCCCATCTTACTTGCATACTCGCTCCCGACCGCCGATAGGCGGCAATTGCCACAAGAAAAAGCGTTACATATTCCGCTGTGATTTCCCGAGGCAATTGCCGTCCAGCGTAGGGCGGTGGGGGCTACCCTTACAGGGAGGGCACGCCTTTTTGCGACCAACTTTTGAAAAATCCGTGGTTTTCAACAAGTTGGCAAAAATGACCGTGGAAAATTTGTGCAAAATGGCACAAATTGCCAATCGCACAAGCACGATTGCCCCTCGAAAATGGCGACTTATGGCAATTTTCGGGCAAATTGCCACAAGAAACGCGCCATTTTCGAGGAAACCCCTCCATTGCATTACGGGGTGAAAGTGGTAGGAACATTTCTTGACATCATTCAAAAATGATGAAATAAAGAGGAAAACAGCAAAGAAACAAGATAAATGGCGACAATGTCAACGGCAAAACTGCTTCTTTCACCACGGAGGAGCTTGTTACCCTAAGAAGCGCACTGCAGGATATGTCACAGAAATTTAGCTCGTTGAGCCTTGCGATATAGGCTTACCTTTTTAACACACCGCCCCCGACTTTGAGCTAAGTCGGGGGCTTTTTCTTACCCAAATGTTAAAGTTTAGTTAATGTAACAAAATAGTTACCGAAATATTTGTATATCCGTAACTTTATTGTTACCTTTGCATCGTCCAACAAGGATAAAGCGAATCATTGATTTTTTGAACAACATGAAGTACAATGAACTGTACAAGAAGTTAAGTAAGGCGGGATGCCTTCGACTTCAACATGGTGGTCGGCACGACAAATGGGTCAACCCAGCCAATGGCCAGGAGGCTCCTGTCGCACGACATGGAACGGCAGAGGTTCCGATAGGAACTCTGAAATCTATCTATCGGCAACTCGGGCTTTAAGCCCGGGTTCGCCCTTCATGTTTTCGTGTTGTGATAAGATGAGGTGGTTCGCTTTTGCTTAGAACATTATAACATTAATAATATGGCTAAAGAAGTTAAGGTGATAGTTGAAACAGGGAAGGACTTATATGCTTGTTTCCTGCCAATGGAGTCTGATAGTTTGGGAATCGGGCTTTGCGGTGACGGCAAATCTGTCCAAGCAGCTATTGATGATTTTTATGTTTGCGTTGACGAGGCTAAACAAGATTTAAAGGAAAAGGGCAAGGCGTTTCCAGACGTAAAGTTCACTTTCATCTTTGATGTTGGAGCTTTCTTCAATTACTATCCCCTCAGTATATCTGCATTCGCCAAATACATTGGCATGAACGCTTCACTGCTCAGACAGTATGCTGCTGGTATCAAGGTACCACAGGCTAAGAGTTTGGAAAAATGCTGGTATGCTGATAGACAGACCAGTTCTGCAATATGTATAGTTGACCGCCAAGTTAATTATACTTCATGTATTAAAAAATAAATGATCGCTTAAAGCCCCTGGTGCGTGAGCATCGGGGGCTTTTTTATGCCCAAATGTTAAAAATGAGTTAATATAACGATTTTGTTATATAAAAATTTGGATATATAACGAAAATGTAGTATCTTTGCAGTGTTAAATTAAATGAGTAAGTTATATGAAATGGAATGAATTAAAGAGAATCGCAATCGCCCACGGCTTTAGATTCTACAAAGGTCTAAACGGACACGACCTCTACATCAACGAAGAGACAAAAAAGGTCATCATGTTGGAAAGACATTGGACACAGGAGGTCAGAAAAGGAATAATGAACAAACTTAAAAAGGACATCGGGTTTTAACCCGATTCCTTTTAAATAAAATATAAATCTTTCAAAATATAATCACGATGGACAAATTTAAAGTTTCAATCGAAAAGCAAGAGGATGGCTCTTACATCGCATACAACACAAATGTGGATGGTTACACATTGATAGGCACAGGAAACACAGTGGCAGCAGCTAAGGAGGATTTCAACAACTCTATGAAAGGTGTCGCTGAGGTGGAGAAAGAGCGCCTTGGTTATGTGCCAGAGGTCTTCTCCAACGAGCCTGAGTTCAAGTTTGACTTGGCTTCCCTCTTTGAGTATTACTCTATGATAAATGTGAGTGCCTTCGCTCGCTTCTTGGGCATCAATGATGCCTTGATGCGCCAATACAAAAAGGGCGATACTTATATCTCAGATGCGCAATTGCGTAAGATACAAGATGGTATTCATCAGTTAGGAAATGAATTTTCAAGACTTCAACTCGTTTAATTTAACACTTTGACTATTGAGGTCTCACCGCCCCCGACTTTGAGCCAAGTCGGGGGCATTTTGTTAAGATAGAGCACCCTGATGCTCTTCTCCAAGCCATTTCTTTCTTCCATACCTTATTATATATTACTAAATTCACCGCAAAGATAACAATTTTCCACAAAATATGAAAATTCTTCCATTTTTATTTGGCGGTTTCATTTTTTCTCCTTACCTTTGCCACCGCTTATAAGACGATAGTGTATCTATCCGGCCGGGCGTCCGTTATCGCCTATGGCTTCTTTGCCGCAGGCTTTTTTTATGCCTGAAAAGTATTCCGTACCCATGGCTTCATGGGATGGGTGCATTTCTATATGGCGGCTGCATGAACCGTAAGATTTGAATTGTCCACCGGATAGTCATCGTCTTATAAGCAACGGGGAATGCAGCCGCCACCCTTTTATACAATCGGCTGCTAACGCTTATAAGACGATGCAATATGCAAAGTACATTGAATTTGGGTGCAGCGCAGGTGAGACCTGTGGGCATCAGCCTGGAGGAGGGAGTGGCTACCCTCAAGTGTGAGACCAAGAAGCTCTTGGCTACCAAGAGCGAGACGATGAGCTACCTCTGCGAGGAGACCGTGACGTATGGTGACGTGGTGAAGACCCTCGTGGGCTTCGTGGCCGTCCTCGGCGTGGTGGCGGTGAGTGGTTACTTTTTCGGAGGGGAGGTGATGTGATGAAGGACAACAGCACAAACACAGCAGTGGAGATGACCACGGAGGAGTTCCACAAGCTTTTGGAGGAGAACACCCAACAAGCCAACAACGCACGCTCTGACTACCAGGTAGCCTTGGCTGCCGTGCAGGGTGAGT